>Ga0208694_1000459_pt1 | contig 60786 bp, 53 predicted proteins | sample AD_UKC078_MetaG_FD_184442 | JGI IMG/M metagenome (GOLD analysis project Ga0208694, IMG submission 184442) | Active sludge microbial communities of municipal wastewater-treating anaerobic digesters from USA - AD_UKC078_MetaG (SPAdes) (version 2) | ecosystem: Engineered > Bioreactor > Anaerobic >...
GCTCAACGGATAAAAGTTACCCTGGGGATAACAGGCTGATTCCTCCCAAGAGTTCACATCGACGGGGGAGTTTGGCACCTCGATGTCGGCTCATCACATCCTGGGGCTGTAGCAGGTCCCAAGGGTTGGGCTGTTCGCCCATTAAAGTGGTACGCGAGCTGGGTTCAGAACGTCGTGAGACAGTTCGGTCCCTATCTATCGTGGGCGCAGGAAATTTGAGAGACGCTGTCCCTAGTACGAGAGGACCGGGATGGACGAACCGATGGTGAACCGGTTGTCGCGCCAGCGGCACCGCCGGGTAGCTAAGTTCGGATGGGATAAACGCTGAAAGCATCTAAGTGTGAAGCCCCCCTCAAGATGAGATTTCCCCACATTATGTGATAAGGTCCCTGACAGACGATCAGGTTAATAGGCCGGAAGTGGAAGCGCAGCAATGCGTGCAGCGGACCGGTACTAATCGACCGAAGACTTGACCACACAAGACATGGTTTGACAAAGTCGATCACCATTGACACCAAATCCAGGTATGATTAAAAGTCTTTACTCTTCCTTCATGTCCCTTTCAATCCTGACCCTTCTATGCAGTCTTGAGGGCGCCAGACGCGCTTTCAACCATTCCGGTGAGTTTAACGGAGAGGCCACACCTGTTCCCATCCCGAACACAGAAGTTAAGCTCTCCCGTGCCGAGAATACCTGGCTGGAGACGGCCCGGAAAGGTAGGTCCTCGCCGGATTTTTTTGTCCTTTTTTAGCTTCCCGGCAGGAAGAGTTCACAGGGTACAGCTGAGCCCTCTTTTGCCAACATCCTGTGCTATGATTTTTCCCGTAATCAAGCCATGAGTTCGAAGAATGGAGTCAGGCCCATGAAAATCATTATTGTCGGCGGTGTTGCCGGCGGCGCAACGGCCGCGGCCCGGATGAGGCGTCTTTCGGAAGAGGCGGAGATTCTGGTCCTGGAGCGGGGCCGGCACGTTTCTTTTGCCAACTGTGGCCTTCCCTATTACATCGGGGGTGTCATCGCCCGCAGGGAAGCGCTCTTCGTATCAACCCTGGAGACCATCAAGGCCAAGTACGGCCTCGATATCCGGACCCGGTCGGAAGTGACAAAAATTGACCGGGAGAAGAAGAAGGTCCAGGTCAAAGACCTGGAGACGGGGAAGGTTTATGAAGAGTCCTATGACAAGCTGATTTTGTCAACCGGGTCCTCACCCTTTGTACCGCCTGTCCGAGGCGTCGACGCGTCCAATACCTTCACTTTATGGACTCTGGCTGACACTGACCGAATCTGGTCTTTCATCGAAAAAGAACGGCCCCCAAAAGCGGTGGTAATCGGGGCGGGATTTATCGGGGTGGAGCTGGCTGAAAACCTGGTCGAACGGGGCATCGACTGCACCCTGGTCGAGCTGACCGACCAGATTATGCCTCCCTTTGACCCGGATATGAGCATCATTCTCGAAGATCATATGCGGGAGAAGGGGGTCAGGCTGATGCTGGGCAGGGGACTGGAGTCTCTCGCCAAAGATGGCAAAGAGGTCCGTTTAAGCGACGGGACGGTCATCTTCTCGGATATGAATCTTCTTTGCATGGGCGTACGGCCCAACAGTGAACTGGCCGGGGAGGCGGGCTTGGAGTTGGGACCGCGCGGTCACGTTACGGTCGACCGGGGGCTTCGGACTTCCGACCCTGATATCTATGCCGTAGGCGATGTAATCGAGGTGGATGAGCCGCTCCTGGGTGGCCGCACGGCCATTCCGCTGGCGGGTCCCGCCAACCGCCAGGGCCGTTTTGTCTGCGCCAACATCCTCTCCGATGAGACGGTCGAAGTCTACCGGGGGTCCATCGGAACCAGTGTGGCCAAAGTCTTTGATCTGACTGCCGCTTCGACAGGAATGAATGAAAAACAGCTGAAGCGGGCAGGCCTGGTCTATGGCCAGGATTATTTTTACTCTTTGATCCATCCCATGCACCATGTCAGTTATTATCCAGGGGCCCTGCCCATGACACTCAAACTCCTTTTCGCCAAAGACGGTCGCGTGCTGGGGGCCCAGATCGTCGGCTATGAGGGGGTGGACAAACGGATCGATGTCATCGCGACCGCCATCCACTTCAGGGGAACGGTCAGGGATTTGGCTGAACTGGAACTTGCCTATGCCCCGCCTTATGGCGCAGCCAAGGACCCGGTCAACTTCGCGGGCTTTGTTGCTGAAAATATCCTGGAAGGCCTGACCGACCCCGTCACCGCAGCCCAGTACCTTGAGAATCCCCACAATTACGTTCTTCTTGACATCCGGGAGGAAGCGGAAACCATGGCAAGTCCGGTCAAAGGGGCTGCCGCCATCCCGCTCAGTCAGCTTCGGCAGCGGCTGGACGAACTGGACCGGGATAAAAGGTATCTGGTCTTTTGCGCGGTCGGCCTTCGCGGCTATGTTGCCGAAAGGATTCTGAAGCAACGCGGCTATTCGGCATACAATCTGCTCGGCGGCCTTCGTACCCTGGAGATCTTGTCCGGGCCGGAACAGGAAGAAAATGATAAAGAAGAGAGGACAAGAGTCATGGATACAGCTCACGAGGAACTGACGGCTGAACCGGAAATCATTCATGACCTTGATGTCTGCGGGCTGAGCTGCCCCGGACCCATTGTTGAAGTCGGCAAATACATCAAGGACCTGGAAGAAGGCGAGGTTGTCAATGTCCGCGCCACTGACCCGGGTTTTTCCCGGGATGTCGCCAGCTGGTGTGAGAACACGGGCAATACTCTCCTTGAAATTTCATCAGGCGGCGGTTATTACTCTGCATCCATCCGCAAGGGCACCGGAAAAAAACAGTCCGCGGCTTTGGTCACAAGCGGCGACCCCAAAAGCCAGGACAAGACCATCATTGTCTTTTCGGGCAGTTTCGATAAAGTAATGGCTGCCTTTATCATCGCACTCGGCGCCGTAGCCATGGGCGACAAGGTCCACATGTTCTTCACCTTCTGGGGGCTAAGCACCCTGCGAAAAGACCTGCGTGTCCCCATTAAGAAGGCCTTCATGGACAAGATGTTTACCGGCATGATTCCGCGCGGCACCCGGGGCATGGGACTCTCCCAGATGAATATGCTGGGTGTGGCGCCGAAAATGATGAGAAAAGTCATGAAGGACAAGGGCATCACCTCTCTGGAGGATCTGGTCCGCGAGGCGGCCTCCAACCCCGCCATCGAGATGACGGCCTGCCAGATGACCATGGACGTCATGGGTCTGAAAGAGGAAGAATTGATTGAAGGCGTCAAGATCGGCGGGGTTGCTTCCATGCTGAACGATGCCGACAAGTCGCAGTTCACCTTGTTTATAAGCTAGGGGCAGAGAGAAGCAGATTTGAAGGGAGCCGGTTCAGCCGGCTCTTTTTCATCCTTCTCTGACGGATTTGGCCGTGCAGATGTTTTTGGAAGTTTTTCCGATCCATCGTAAAAACTTCAGAAATTCCAAAGTTTTTCGGGTTCATCGTAAAAACTTCGGATTTACCTGAATTTTTCCGTTAAGTGAAGAACGATGGAATGAGCAAGGGCCATGCTGAATGATGCCGATAAGTCGCAGTTCATCTTGTTTATCAGCTAGGGGCAGGCAGCGTTTAATCTGTCAGAAAAGCCTCCATGAGAGCCCGGTAGCCCCGAACAGCCCCAACGAGTTGGTCCAGCTCGATGTACTCATCAACGGTGTGGGCCAGTTCTTCATATGATGGTCCGAAACCCAGGGTGGGGATCTTCTTTTCGCCGGCGTAATGACTGCCGTTGGTGCAAAAGCTGTAATGAGACAAATGGATGTCAAGCCCGGTCCTTTTCAGGTCATGAAAGGCTTTTTGGACGAACCATTCTTGCTCATCAAAAAGCCAGCCGGGGAAAAACCGCTCGGCTTCCATGATCTTCCCCGTATAGCAGACTTGCCTCCCGGATGCGTAAGAAGCTTGAACTGCCTCCCCCAATTCAGCGAGAAGGGCTTGGACCGGCGCCAGCACCTGGTCAGGCTGTTCACCGGGAAGCAGGCGGCGGTCATAGGTGGCGGCACAGTAGGAGGGGACGACCGAGGCGCCCGGGTAAGGTTCCGACTTGATGTCGGTCAGCTCCATAATGCCTGCCCCGAGGAGCGGGTGCCGGGGAGGCGGAAGATTCCTCAGCCTGCCGATGGCATCGGCCATCAGGTAGACAGCATTCCGCCCTTTTTCAGGGTTGGAGGAGTGGGCGGGAATACCGAAGGTCTCAATTTTGATTTCCGCCCTGCCCCGCTGGCCAATGTTCAGATTGAGGGCGGTTGCTTCGCCAATCACGACCACGTCCGGTTTGCAGTATTCGGAGACAGCGCGGGCGGCTACCCCCTCGAAAATCTCCTCCTGAACGGTCGCGGCTAAAACCAGGGTACCTTTAAAATCACCTCCGTTGGCTTTGATGAACTGGGTGGCGGCCGCTGCCATGGCGGCCAGGGCGCCTTTCATATCTGAGCTGCCCCGGCCAAAGATCCGGTTCCCGTCAACCAGTCCGCCATAGGGCGGCCGGGTCCAGGCGCCGGGGTCGGGGACGGGGACTGTGTCGATGTGGCCATCGAACAGGAGAACCGGTCCCGGCCGGCCGCCCCCGGCTGACGCGATCAGGCTGCCAAAAGGGTCGATGTAAAGGTCCTGAACGCCGTTTTGGCCCAAATAATCGTACAGGAGACCAATGGCAGCCTCTTCCTTTCCCGATTCACTGGGTGTCTCGATTAGGCGACGGCAGAGATCGATGACGGTTTCATCCTGTTGACCATGCGGCATGACGGGGATCCTCCGAAAAATAAATGCTTCCTGTTCACCTCGTAGATCATAGCATACTGACCGGATGGATCTTAAACAAACGGGTGGATTGCAGGGCATTGCGCTCTGCAACCGGCCGGGACGTTGGAGGGTTGAAATGGGATTGTACATACCAGCCTTCAAGGGAAATAGGTTAGCGTTAAAGCTTAATCACATGCCGCGAAATCCATAATGTTCTTGATCGTCCCGTGTCATGTGCGAGTGTTGTTGGAAATAAGGCGGGATGTGGTCTGCTCTTGGCAGATATTGCAAAGTCACATGGTTTGACGGTCGAGTTTTCCGCCCGTTTCCGACCGCCAGGATAATGTTCCGATAATCTTGGGTACTTCTTCTTTTCTTTCTGCAAAACATGACCTTTTGTTTCATGACTACCACGACAAGGTGCTTTGTGTCTTTAAGAGTGCGAAGACAGCGGGAGATGCTCCGGAAAGGGAGGCAATCCCCGAATCTTATGTCTGAAAATATTGCCTTTTTCCTGTTGCTTCCTTCATAAAACTGTTTCATAATCGGGGCGGACAGTGTTGCTTTCCAAATATCCAAATCATCCCCGCCGGCAATCCGACCAGCCAAGTACGCTCGGGGAGATGAACGGGAGACCCAGCTATGTTCCAGGAATTTACGCCATACGGCACTGTTCACGCGGCAGCTTTGCTTGTCCCGGTTTTTTCCGGGCTTCTTTTCACCTTTTTCGCGCTTAAGAAACCTGATTTTCAAAAGGCAATCGGCATTAGCTATGCTGTCCTCATTCTCACCGTCCGTTTCGCGCGCTATGGCATGGATATGGCGCTCGGAACCTTTCACATCGCCCAGTTGCTTTCGGTGCAGATCTGCCACGTCAATATGTTTTTGCTGGCTTTTTGCCTGGTCAGGCCAAACCGGGGGCTGTTCGCTTTCAATTTTATTGCCGGTATCCCAACTGCCCTGGCTGTTGTCCTCTTCCCCGGGACTGTGCACCGGCCTCCCGCGACTGCCCGGGCTGCCTTTTTTATCGCCAGTCACGTTCTGCTGGTGATGGGAGCCCTTCACCTGCAGCTGGTCCACCGGTTCCGCATTCCATGGAGAACGGTCCTGTATCTTCACGCGCTCCCCCTCGTCGTTTTCCCGCCCCTGTATTTTATCAATTCAGTTTTTGGAGCCAATGCGCTCTACCTGATGGGGGGCAACCCCGGCACGGTTCTGGAAACCATGTACGATGCCCTGGGGCCCATCTGGTATCTGGCTGTAATCATTGTCCTCTACTGGCTTTGCCTGGATCTGATGTATCTTGTCCACCGCCTCTTTCTCAGAGTCGCAGAACGAAGGACAAAAACCGGCGGCGAGGCCTGTGAAAGGGCGTGAGATGCTGACCGTAAGTGGGATCAAGAAGTGTTATGGCAAGAAGGCCGTCCTGGAAGACATCTCACTGTCACTTCAGGCAGGCGAGGTGGTGGGTCTTGTTGGGCATAACGGATCCGGCAAATCAACATTTCTTTCAATCATCGCCCAGGTTGTCCGCCCTGATGCCGGTGAGATCCATGATGATGACCGTTCCGTTTTGGGTGACCGGTCCTATGTCCGGGAACATATCGGTTACATCCCTCAAAACGACTGGCTCCTGTCAGATCTGACTGTAAAGGAAACTTTGGATTTTTGGCAGAGCATCCACAGGATGAAAGGTCCCGTCTTCGCGGCAGATTCGATCGCCAGCCGGCTGGGGTTGGATTTGCTGGCCGGGAAAAAAGTTGGCACGCTGTCGGGCGGAATGCAAAAGCGGCTCAGCATTGCCCTGGCCTTTCTTCATCGCCCCCGCTATTTGCTCATTGATGAAGCTTTGCCCGCTCTTGACCGGGGTTACCGGTTTGCCGTGCTTGAAAGATTAGCCGATTTTCGTGACCAGGGCGGCGCGGTTCTGTACAGCAGCCACAGGCTTGATGATGTACGTGCTTTCTGTGACCGGATTCTTGTTCTGCGTGGAGGGAAAGTAGTTTTATGCGTGAGCACAGGGGATTTCCCAACAGACGGCGAAACGCTGGATGCCTTGCTTAACCCGCAGGAAAGCATGACGGATGGATAGGAATCTCTTTGTCTCCGGTCTGCGCTTTCAGATCAGGCAATCACTGAAAAAGCTGCCTTTTTTGCTAGGCATGACGGCTGTATTGCTTACGCTAAGTTTGATCGCCGGGTCGGTCGCCGTCATGCTTCTGTCAAACCGGCGTTATTCGAAAGTCACACTGGCGGTCGCCTCGGAAGATGCTGATCCAAGGCTGACAGATCTCGTCCGATCACTTAACGGGAACCCCGAAGTGAATGAATTCCTGGTTATCCATGAGGGACAGCCCGGCCAAATGGAGGGGCTGGTCGAAAGTGGATCCGCTGAGGGAGCGCTTGTCCTTTCTGCCGGTTTTTTTGACAAGCCGGCCCGAAGTGTTCCGCCCCGGCTTATTATTCGCACCTCCCAGCAACTGGAGACAGTCATTCTTGACAAGATGGCCGACAGCAGCATCCGGATGTTCGCAGCATTCCGTCAGGGCGTCGGCCGCTCGGAAGATGTCATCAGGGAAAAAGTTGAAGATCCGACCAGGGCAAAAGAGCTGGCGAGGGGCATTACAGAACACTATGTCCGATGGCTGATGGGCTATAAGCAGATGCTTCACCGGGTCACGGTCAACAGTACGGGCTTCCTTTCCATCTCACAGCATTACATGCTGAGCGCGCTTCTATTCTTCTTCTTTCTGACCATGCCGCTTTATTACCGCGACTTATCCATTCGTAATGATCAGGGATGGGCAGCCAGGCTCCGAAGTGCCGGCGTCAGGCTTCTTTCCTATGCAGCGGTGAGGTTGCTGGGCATCTCTGCCGTCCTGGCCGGGCCCTTGATTGCGACCCTGCTCGGACTTCGTTTGCTGGACGGAAGCAAAGCACCTCCTCTTTTCTTTCAGTCCATGGCGGGCCTGATCCTCTCAATGTTGCTAACGGTTCTGGTTGCTTTCCTTTGCTGCAATGCCGGAGGCATTGTACCCGCAATCACCATCAATACAGCGGTGGCGTCCCTCTTTCTCATTTTTTCGGGCGGTATTGTTCCTCCCCTTCTTTTACCCCGATCCGTCAGAGCTCTTCTGCCCTTCTCGCCCTTCACCTGGATGAGGGATTGTCTGAGCGGCCTGTATGGTGTCAGCGGGAATACCCAGTCACTTCTTCGATTGACTATTTCCGTCGTTATACTTGCGGCCTGGAGCGCCTTCAGAGCTGCCCACATGGAGAAGAAGGGGACGGCATGAGTTATTTTCAGGCGCTTGTAAACCTTCAGCTCAAACGTTTCCTGCGTCAGAAGGCATTTCTGATCTGCCTCTTTTTAATGCCTCTGTTAGGCATCTTCATGGGTATCCTGTTTCCCGCGTCTTCATCAGTGAACACGCTTAAGGTTGGAATTTTGCTGCCGGCCGATTCAGGGAAGAGTGAGCAGATATGGAGACGGCTGCTCACCTACTCCGATGAACAAACCGAATTTATCAGAGCGGACAGCGAGAATCAGGTACGTGAACAGGTGGCCGCGCGTGTCTGGGAATGCGGTTATCTGTTTGCCCAAAATTTTGACGACAGGATAGACAGAGGAGACTACAAGGGGATCATCACGCGCGTCATGAGCCCGGCCTCCATGACCCTGTTCACAAGCTGGACGGTCGTATCCGCCCTGTTCGAGGTATGCGCACCCCAACTTGCCATGGATTTTCTTATGAGCCGTGAACTGCTGACCCAGACTGAGGCCGGAGCTTTTCTCCTCGAATGGGAAGAAGGTGGTGCCGGTCCAGTCAAGCTTCGCCTCGAAAGGCAGTCGGATGGCGGCGAGATCTTTGACCGTACGGGGGTTTCGGGGATTGGCATGTCCGGAATTACGCGGGGCTTGACGGCACTCCTGCTCTTTGTTTTCGCCTATTTGTGGGCGGTTCAGTATCTGGACGACACGATGACTGGTTTTTTCCAACGCATCATGCCCTTTGAACCGGCAATCAAGCGACTGGCTGGTTCTTTGACGGCGGCAGGCCTGCTCATGATTGCAGGAGGGGGGCTCGCTGTAGCGGCCGAAAGGTTGATATTTCCGGCGAAAGGGGCAGGTCTTGTGGGTGAGGTCTTTTTACTTGCCGCCTATATTCTCAGTCTGGTATGCCTCTGCTTTGTCTTGACCCTTATCTTGCCCAACCGCGATTATCTGTTGGCCATTCTCCCTTTCTTCTTGATCCTGTGTCTGCTCCTGTCTCCCATCTTATTTGATGCGGGCCAGTGGATCCGGGAAATCCGCTGGCTGTCGGACCTTATCCCCGTGACTCATTATTTGAGGGCTGTTACGGGAGGCCGCAGGGAATTGCAACGTTTTATCGCATATACCGGCCTGCTTGTGCTGCTTGCATCCGCAGCCGGTTACGCAAAAGCCAAGTTCTTCGAGATTTTCCGGGGCCATCCTCAAGCTGAATGATGGTACAAGATGCAGCTTGGCCTTTCTTCCTCAAAAACCAGCCAGGTGTTCCACTAAACCCCCGATCAGGCCGATCCCTCCGCCCAGCATGATCAGCTTGAGGAGATCAATCTTCCTATAGTGAAGAAGGAAGACGAGAACAAAAGCGCAGACGGCGACCCAGTCGGCCCGGATGGGCGAAGTGGAAACAAAGAGCGAGGAAATGAACATGGAAACCGCCGCGACACCGATCAGGCCCGCCACGCCCGGGCGAAGTCCCTGAAGGGCCCGGTTGATCCAGGTGATCCGGCCGCCGTAAAACAAAAACCATCCGAGGAAAAGGAGAAAGAGCGTCTGCGGCAAGACGGCTGCCACCGAAGCGATAAGGGCACCGGGAACACCGGCCACACGGGTTCCCACGAAAGTGGCAGCATTCAGGGCGATGGGGCCCGGGGTGACCTGGGAGAGCGCGATGATGTCGGTCATTTCCTTTAGTGTGAGCCAGTGATAGCGGTTGACCACCACATTTTCAATCAGGGGGAGGGCTGCGTAACCTCCGCCAAAGGCCAGGGCGCCGACTTCCAGGAAGGCGATGAAGAGCTGCCAGAAGATCATGGAATCCGGTCCTCCGGGAGAAAAGTGAAGGCCAGGAGACCGGTTGCCCCCAGTGCCAGAATGATCAGCCCCGTGTTAATTGAGGTGAAAAGACCGGCCAGGAAGGCAGCAGTCATCAAGGCGGCGGAGAAATATTTGTGTTGGCAAAGACAGGGCTTGGCCATCTGATAGACGGCGTGGAGCATGACAGCGGAAATGGCACCACTCATGCCGCGGAGGGCCGCACGCACCCAGAAATTGGAGGCGAAGGCCTCATAGGCGTAAAATAAAGCAGAGATGATGATTAAAGGCGGCAGGATAGCGGCAAGAACACCCAAGACGGCGCCTGCCCTGCCCTTCAATTTGTATCCGGTCAAAAGCGCGGTACTGACGGCAATGGGGCCCGGAGCGGATTGGGCCAGGGCGATCAGGTCATACATCTCCTCATCATCCAGCAGTTGCTTTTTGCAGACAAATTCTTCACGGATGACAGGGACAATGGTGTAGCCCCCGCCAAAAGTGATGCTGCTGATCTTGAAAATCGCAAGAAAGAACTGCCATAAAGTCATGTAGCTATTCTAGCACTCCCCTCAGGGGCAAATCTTGTATACTGATTAAAAAGGAATCCGCCCGCCGGAGCCATCGGCAGGGGCGGATGATGGATAGGTTACTGCAGACAGGAGGCTGGATGATGGCTAAAGAAAGACTGCTCGTTCATGGTGATTTTGTCTTCACTCCCAATCCGGGTGAAGTTCTTGTCCACGAGGACGCTTATATGAGTGTTGAAGGAGGGCGTGTGGAGGCTGTCAGCGACAAATGCCCCCAGATCGGCCCTGACGTGGATTACGCAGATTACGCAGGGAAATTGATTATTCCGGGTTTCTCGGATGTTCATCTCCACGCTGTCCAATATGTGACCCGGGGACTGGGTTATGACAAGGAACTGCTCCCCTGGCTGGAAGACTATACCTTTCCTGAAGAATCGAACTTCAAGAAGCACGCCTATGGTGAAACCGTTTTCCGCGACCTGGTTCAGGACCTCTGGTCAGCAGGGACGCTTCACTGCGCTATCTATTCCAGCCTTCACACCGACGCCGCCCTTTTATTGATGGACCTGTTCGCCAAGGCGGGTCTGTCCGCCTATGTCGGCAAGGTCAACATGGATCGCAACAGCGTTGCGGTACTTCAGGAGACGACCGAAGAATCCATCCGGGAGACCATGCGTTATTTGAGGGGATCGGAAAAATACGCAGCTGACGATGTCAGGCCTATCCTGACACCGCGTTTTGCCCCCTCCTGCACGGATGAACTTCTCCACTGGCTGGGCGAGCAGGCGCATGAGCACGGCTTGCCCGTTCAGTCGCACGTCAACGAGAATCTGGGTGAGGTGGCCTGGGTGAAAGAACTATTCCCCAAATCGCGGGATTATCTCTCCGTCTACCAGGACTTCAATCTTCTGCCCAAGAGCCGGACCATCATGGCACATTGCATCCATAACACCGAAGCAGAAATGAAGATGTTCGCAGACAAGGACGTCCTGATTGCCCATTGCCCCGATTCCAACGGCAATCTTGCTTCAGGGATTATGCCCGCGGGCGAGATGCTTGACTCCGGACTGCGGGTCGGCCTTGGGTCCGATATTGGGGGCGGCAACCGCTTGTTTATTGGACACGCAGTCGAATCTGCCATGAGAGCGTCACGTCTTTTGTGGGCGCAATCTGATCACGCTTACCGGACTTTGACTTTTACGGAAGCCTTCCATATGGCAACCGCAGGCGGCGGATCCTTCTTTGGGCAGACGGGGGCGTTCCTGCCGGGTTTTTCTTTCGACGCCCTGGTCATTGATGACAGCAAGGTCAGGAAATATCGGCCGCTCAGCGTTTTTGAGCGTTTGCAGAAGTTTATCTTTACGGGCGATGATCGAAATATCAAGATCCGTTACCGGGCTGGCCGGGTCTTGGAGGAACCGGTATTCGATTGAACGGGAAAACCCGTGTCAATCGGGAATTGATCAAACCGGAAAAAGAGGGCGGAAGATAATGAAGCTGATCTGTGTTTCAAACGAAGAGGAAATGAGCCTGGAGGCTTCACGTCTGATTGCAGCCCTGGTCAGGATTAAGCCTGATGCGGTCCTGGGACTGGCGACCGGCTCAACGCCTCTTGGCACTTACGAGGAACTTGTCCGGATGCACGGCGAGGAGAATCTGGATTTTTCACGCGTCCGGACCGTCAACCTGGATGAATACATCGGCCTGGACGGCAACCACCCGCAAAGTTACCGGGCTTTTATGAACGGGTATCTTTTTGACCGCGTCAATATCTCCCCGGCCAACACCTTTGTGCCGAACGGCATGGCCGAAGATCTTGAGCGGGAATGCCTCGAGTACGATCAACTGCTGGAGCAGCTTAACTTCACCGATCTGCAGCTTCTGGGGATCGGAAGCAATGGGCATATCGCCTTCAATGAACCGGATGACTATTTCACAGCACACTGCCATTGCGTCGATCTGACCCATGAAACCATTGAAGCGAATCGGCGTTTTTTTGCCGAAGGTGAAGATGTTCCGACCCGGGCCATCACGATGGGAATGCGGGGCATCATGAGTTCCCGCCGGCTCTTGCTTCTTGCGTCAGGAAAGAAGAAGGCTGAAGCAGTGGCGGCGGCCTGTTTTGGTCCAGTAAGCCCCCGCGTGCCCGGGTCGATTATCCAGCTTCACCATGAGGTGACGGTGATCGCCGATCTGGACGCGCTGTCAAAAACCGGACTGTTTGAAGAAGCTGATTGACCGCTGCTCCCGGCAGCATGGATTGAAAGGAGGATGACGGATGAGTTTTCGGATACTGGTTGTAGATGACGAGCCGAATATTGTCAATATCCTGCGCTCAAATCTCGAAAGGGAAGGCTACAAGGTACTGGCGGCCTACGACGGGGAAGAAGCACTCAAGCTCGCCGCAACAAGGGATCCCCACCTGATTCTCCTTGACTGTATGCTGCCCGGGGTCGACGGCTTCGATGTCTGCAAAACCATACGCCGGGATTCGACGGTGCCCATTATTATGCTGACGGCGAAAAGCGAGGAAATTGACAAAATTCTGGGTCTGGAACTGGGCGCCGATGATTACATCACCAAACCTTTCAGTGTTCGGGAGGTGCTGGCCAGGGTCAAAGCTCAGCTGAGGCGGGTCAGTTTGCAGGAAGATCGCGCGGAGCAGGTGTCTGCCATCCGGATCGGCGAAATCGTGATCGACCAGAATGCCTACCAGGTCACAGTGGGAGGGGAACCTGCCGAACTGACGCTGCGGGAATACGAGCTGGTCCGTTTTCTGGCCAGCCATGCAGGTCAGGTTTTTACTCGGGAGGAACTCCTGGAGAATGTCTGGGAGTACGAGTATTACGGCGATGTCCGTACGGTTGACGTAACTGTCCGGCGGGCCAGGGAGAAAATTGAGCCGGATCCGGAGAAATTCCGCTATCTGCTGACCAAGCGCGGAGTAGGGTATTATTTCAGCCGTAATCCTGATGAAAGCGGGATCGACTAAACTTCAATGACACCTTTTCAACTTGTATTGTTGTCATCTGCCGTGACAGCCGCCCTTCTTATTCCGGCCATGTTGTGGAACAGCAGGCGGGAGCAGCGGCGCAAGGGTCAGGATATGATGCGCACGGTCCACCGGATCGCCAACGAACGGACAGAATCGCAGGCCATCCTTGCTTCGCTCGACATCGGAATTGTCGCCTACGGCAGTGATGACCGTCTGATCGCGTCAAACCCGGTTGCCTCCGAGTGGCTTCCGGTGGTCCCCGACACACTCTCCGGTTTTCTTGACCAATACGGGACGGAGAACGGCATGCGGGCCGCCCTCTATCTGGGCAGTGAGGCCGTCACGGGTGAGATCATGCTGAACGACCGCTACCTCCGGCTGGTCTGTCAGCACCATCCCGTACGTGGCAGCAAGCACCGCTTTGGCGGACATCTGGTGACCGTTCAGGATTTCACGGACATCATGCTGCAGGAAGAGCGGAGAAAGGCCTTTGTCGCCAACGTTTCGCATGAGTTGAAGACACCCCTGACGACCATTAAATCTTACACGGAAACCCTGCTCGACTGGGGTATCAGTGAAAAAGAAGATGAGGAGGTCAGGGCTGATATCAGCCGGATTTACGACGATTCCATCCGGATGGAGCGGTTGATTGCCGACCTTCTGCTCCTGTCCAGCCTGGACAGCAGCGGCATGCCCCTGCAAGCATCGGTCTTTGATTTGGTCGAATGCGCGCGCCAGCTCAGCGAGCGCCTGAAGGATCAGGCGGCTGCCCGGCAAGTAGAGATTGACTTCTATGCCATGACACGCGAACCGGCTGTTTTCGCGGATAAGAATGCCATCGAGCGGATCCTGTCCAACCTGATCATGAATGCCATCCGCTACACGGATGAGGGCGGACAGGTGCAGATTTATGTTGGCACGGTGGCTGATGATCTTTATGTCAAGGTCAAAGACAACGGAATTGGGATTCCCAAGTCAGCGCTGGATCTGATCTTTCAGCGCTTCTACCGGGTGGACAAAACGGGATCGAGGCAGTTTGGCGGTACCGGCCTGGGTCTGCCGATTGCCCTTGAGCTGGCCAGAATGCACCGTGGGAGAATCGACGCGGAAAGCGTGCTGGCCGAAGGCAGCCAGTTTACCCTCTATCTGCCCAAGGCGTCGCATTTGCTGCGGTTGACCCTGGTTGACCTGCAGCGCAAGGTCCAGCCTGTTGACGCAATTACCAAGGAGGCGGCCTCGGCGATCCGGGATTGGGCAGGTCAGCCGGGCAGGGAAGAGGGGTCAATCGATGTGCGCTCTCTTCTTGAAATAATCGATAAAAAAGTTAACAATGGTATCAATATCACTCCTTCAAACTGAAAAGAGGTTCACTTGCGCAGTTACTTGATTAAAGGTGGGAAACCCTTGAACGGTCGTGTGAAGATCGGAGGCTCAAAGAATGCCTCGCTGGCGGTTCTGGCTGCCGCCATGGCAGTCGACGGGCCTTGTGTCATCGATAATCTCCCGGCCATCAGCGATATTGATACTTTATTGCAGATTTTCAGTGATATCGGCGCAACTGTCGAGCGGCTGGGGCCCGGCAAGGTACGGCTGGATGCCAGGACGATCAATACCCATGAAGTTTTGCACGATCGCGTCGCCAAGCTGAGGGGTTCCTATTACCTGCTTGGCACCCTGCTCGGCCGTTTTGGCCGGGTGGCCCTCCGCATGCCCGGAGGCTGTGATTTTGGTGTCCGCCCCATTGACCTGCACCTGAAAGGTTTCCAGTCTCTGGGGGCAAAAACTGACGTCGCCCACGGGATTGTTTTCTGCCAGGCCGAGGAGCTCCGGGGCGGGGGCATTTTCCTCGATACGGTCAGCGTCGGAGCGACCATTAACATCATGCTCGCCGCTGTCAAGGCCAAGGGCAAGACGGTCATTGATAATGCGGCCCGCGAACCGCATATCGTTGACGTAGCCAATTTCCTCAATGCCATGGGCGCCGATGTGCGGGGTGCGGGAACCGATGTGATCCGGATCAACGGCCGTCCGACTTTGCCTGCCAACCAGGAGTACACCGTGATCCCGGACCAGATTGAAGCCGGCACCTACATGATTCTGGCGCCGCTAACCGGAGGCGACATTACGGTTGAAGGGGTCATTCCCAAGCACATGGAGCCGCTGACGGCCAAACTGGTGGAGATGGGTGTGACCGTTGAGGAAGGGGAGGATTCCATCCGCTGCTACATGAAGGATGGTGATACTCTCCGGGCCGCCAGCTTTAAGACCATGCCCTATCCCGGTTTCCCGACGGATATGCAGCCCCAGGCCACGGTTCTTCTTTGTGTGGCTGAAGGGACAGGCCGCATGATCGAAAACGTCTGGGAGAACCGCTTCCAATACATTGACGCTCTGCGCATGATGGGCGCCAACATTATCACATCGGGGAGGCTGGCCATTGTCCAGGGCAACTCCAGTCTGACCGGAGCCCAGGTGGAGGCCCGCGACCTGCGTGCCGGCGCCGCACTGGCCATGGCGGGGCTGGCGGCAAAGGGGACCACGGAGGTACTCGACATCGATCGGATTGAACGCGGCTATGAGCACTTTGTGGAGAAACTGACCCGGCTTGGCGCAGAGATTGACCGCCGCGAAACTTGACTTTCATGGAAGTATTTTCTGTATCACTTCGGTCGGGCTCGAGCGGCAATGCGACCTTCATCCGCACGGAGTCAGCAGGACTCGCTGTCGATTGCGGGATCAACGGCCGCCAGTTTGACCGGGCGCTCCATTCCATTGACGAATCGCCGCACACCCTGGACGCCCTCTTACTGACTCATGAACACACTGACCATTGCGCGGGCATCGGTGTTGTCATGCGCCGTCACCAGATCCCGCTTTACCTGACCGGGAAGACCTACCAGGCCGTCAGGGGCGAACTGGGGCGGGTTGCGGATTCCCTGCTCCATTTGATTGAGCCGGGCCGTCCATTTGTTGTTAAAGGGACAGTCATCACCCCTTTTTCAATCCCGCATGATGCGGCCGATCCGGTTGGCTTCCGGATCGGGACAGCTCTTGGGGATATCGGAATCGCAACAGACCTGGGGCATTTTTCGGAAACGGTCCGAGAGGCCCTGACCGGCTGCCGGATCATTCATCTGGAATCCAACTACGACCCCCATATGCTGGAATCGGGCTCCTATCCGCACTTCCTGAAAAGAAGGATCGCAGGTCCTGCGGGCCATCTCTCAAACCAGGAGTCGGCACGGGCTGCCTCCTGGTTGGTCCGCCATGGCACAGAAGCCATCGTGCTCTCCCATCTTTCAGAAGAAAACAACCTGCCGGAACTTGCCCTGAGCACCGTCAGGGACTACCTGGCCAGTGAAGGAGCAAAGGCGGGACATGACTATGTCCTTCATGTTTCGCCCCGCTATGCCTGCTCCCGCCCCTTTTTCTGCAGCGACCCTTTTTATAGTGAAATCCCCAGCACTTTTTCGCCATGGCGGGGCGAACAGCTGTCCCTCTTTACCGGCAAACAGGAAGATGAGGCGGAAGGGGCACTCCGATGAGCGGGGATGGCTGGCTTGTCGCCGGATTGGGCAACCCGGGGAAGCACTACGATGGGACCTGGCACAATGCAGGCCGCATGGCGGGCGAAATGCTGGCGCTGCGGCATGGGATCAGGATCAAAAGAAGACGTTTCCGGGGTTTGACGGGCGAGGGTTTCATCGATGGCCACAAGGTCCGCGTCCTTTTGCCCAACACCTTTATGAACCTGTCGGGAGACAGTCTTTCACGAGCGATGGCTTATGAAGGGATTTGCCCTGACCGGCTCATTGTCCTCTATGACGACTTCGACCTTCCGCTTGGCCGGATCCGGATCCGCGATCAGGGAAGCGCCGGCAGCCATAAGGGGATGAAATCGATTCTTTCTTACTTGCCAAACAGTTCTTTTATCCGCATCCGCATCGGGATTGGCCCCATCCAGGGCCAGGACGCCGCAGCCTTTGTATTATCCAAAATTCCCTCTTCAGCCAGGGCTCAATTGGAGGCGGCTCTTGCTGACGCCTGCGACGCAGTTGAACTCATCGTGAGAGGACAGCAGCAAAAAGCCCAGGAGCAGTACAACAAAAAAGCATGATGACCGCACAGGACGGCACACGGCAAGCTGGCCCCGGGAGGGTCTGGGCACAGGCCTCCCGTCTTTTGTTGACCTCGAAAACCGGCAGGGAACTCGGCCGCCTGGTCGAGGAAGACAAACCCGCCAATGTATCGGGGCTGACCGATCCGGCCAAATCTTTCCTAATCGCCTCGTTGATCGAAGAAAAGGGAAGACCGGCCCTGGTGCTGGTTCCCGATGAGGCCAGGGCGCGGACCTTGGGGGAGGAGCTGTCGGCTTTTCTTGGCCAGGAGGAGGTGCTGACCTTTCATGGCCGCGAATTATGCCTTTATGACGCGCGGGCGGTCAGCCGGGAGACCGAGCTGGAACGGGCCTCCATTCTGACCCGCCTTTCGGAAGGGAACTTCCGCGCCCTGATCCTGCCGGCTGACGCGGCTTTGCAAAGGCTTAGATCCCCCGGGACTTTCAAGTCCTTTGTTATCCGGCTGACAACGGGCCAGCGCATTGACCCCGAGGTTCTCGAAGCAAGGCTTGTCAAGGCTGGCTACGAACGTGTTCCCCAAGTGGAAAACCCCGGACAGTTTGCCAGGAGAGGCGACATCCTGGATATCTGGGCGCCGGCCCCTTCAGGGCTGCCTTCCCAGGCAGCCCGTATTTCTTTTTTTGACGTCGAAATTGATGAGCTGAAAATACTGGACCCCGATTCCCAGCGCTCGGTTAGGGTGATTGACTCCTTTATCGTGTCGCCGGCGCGTGAATTTCCCCTCCTGGATGGAGAATGGGAGCAGACAGCCAGGCTTGCGGCGGAACTTATCGGGGAGCAGGTCCTGTCGGCACGTCAAAGAGGCCTTCAAAGTCAGGCAGCCGAACGCCTGAAACAGTCGGGGGAGCACGATATCGACCGGCTCAGGGAGCGGATCTTCTTTCCTGCCTTGGACCGCTGGATTCCGGCTATTGAACCTGATCCCTACACGGTGCTCGATTACGTGGCAGAGGGAAAGACGCTTTATTTCCTGGATGAACCCCTGACTTTTTCCCGTCGACTGGATGCCGCGCACGCGGGCTTTGCCCTGCGCGTTTCAGGTTACATGGAACGGGGCGAAACCTTCGCCAGTTCGAAGGATTGCCAGCTCCAGCCGTCTGAACTGCTGCGGGTCATCGATTCCGCCAAATCCTTCCTGGCGCTGATCGACCTGCCGGCCTCCGGGAACGGGTTGCCGGGTGCAGCGGAAATCGCCTGGCGGACCCGTCCGTCCGACAGTTATCGTAATCAGCCCGAACGGCTGGCGTCACACTTGAAAGAAGTCTTGTCCAACAAGGGAACCGCTTTGCTTTATGCCGGCACAGATGACCGGGCCAGTCAGCTCTCTCTTTATTTGGCGGAACACGATCTCTTGTCCGCGGCGGTCCTGCCGGGGTCACTGCCCCGGGGCTGTGTTTTCCCCGGGGAATCAATCCTGCTTGCGGGGACCCATGACCTCTTCGGTCTCAGCAGAAAAAAGCGCCGGACCAGACGGCGGTCCAGGCGGGAGATTTTTTTCACCGATTTGGCACCGGGCTCCCTGGTCGTTCATGAAGACTATGGAGTCGGTCAATACCGGGGAACTGAAACCATCTCCACCAGTGACGGCGAACGCGACTACCTGACGGTCAGTTACCGCGACGGCTTGCTGCACTTGCCGGTTGACCGGATCGAACTTCTGACCCCCTATCTTCACGTCGGTGAATCCAAGCCGAAACTGTCGAAACTTGGCGGTACCGACTGGCAAAAACAGAAGGATCGGGCCCGCAGTTCCATCCGGCGCCTGGTGACCGATATCATCGCACTCTATGCCGAACGCCAATCCATCAAGGGTCATGTCTATGCCACCGATACCCCATGGCAAGGTGAATTTGAGTCCTCTTTTCCCTACGAGGAAACGGAAGATCAGCTGCGGGTGACTGCGGAGATCAAGGAAGACATGGAGAGCGACAAGGTCATGGATCGTCTTGTTTGCGGGGATGTCGGTTTTGGGAAAACCGAAGTCTGCTTCAGGGCGCTGTTCAAGTGTGTCATGGAGGGCAAGCAGGCTGCCCTGCTGGCTCCCACCACCGTCCTGGTCAGCCAGCACTACAACAACCTGCTGGAAAGAATTCAGGGTTTTCCCATCAAGGTCAGACAGTTGTCCCGCTTCGCCCCCCCCGCTGAACAAAAGGATACCATCGGCGGCCTGGCCAGGGGGGAAATCGATATCGTGATCGGGACCCACAGGCTGCTTTCAAAAGATGTCGTCTTCCGGGACCTGGGCCTCCTGGCTATCGATGAGGAACAGCGGTTCGGGGTCGATCACAAGGAAATGCTCAAGGCCCTGTCCCCCTCGGTGGAGGTCCTGTCTCTGTCCGCAACCCCCATCCCCAGAACCCTGCATCTGTCGCTTTCAGGTATCCGGGACATCTCACTTCTGGAGGAGGGTCCCGAAGACCGGCTGCCGGTGCACACCAGTGTCATTGAATATTCAGAGGATCTCATCCTGGATGCCATTCTTCGAGAACAGGCCCGCCATGGCCAGGTTTTTTATCTTTACAACAACACCCATCGCATCAACGGACGGGCGGCTGAACTGGAGGCCAGGCTTCCCGGGGTCCGCTTCGGTATTGCACATGGCAAGATGCCGGAACGGCAGCTGGAAGAGGTCATCGGTCAGTTTATCAAGGGGGAATTCGATGTTCTGGTCTGTACAACCATCATTGAGTCAGGGATCGACATGCCCCATGTCAACACCTTGATCGTCGAGGATGCCGACCGGTTCGGCCTGGCGCAGCTTTATCAGCTGCGGGGGCGGGTGGGGAGATCCGAACGGCAGGCCTACGCCCTGATCACCTACCGGCCCGGCCGGGTTATGAGCGAGGCCGCGCAAAAGAGGCTGACTGCCATCCGTGACTTCACGGAGCTGGGGTCGGGTTTTCAGATTGCCCTCCGCGACTTGGAGGTGCGCGGGGCGGGAAGCCTGCTTGGTGCTGAGCAGAGCGGGCACATGGAGGCCATCGGATACGATCTTTACACCAAAATGCTGGAAGAGGCGGTCATGGAAGAGAAAGGCGGCCCGGCCCCGGAGAAAAAGCCGGCCACCGTGGTCGATTTACCGACCGACGCTATCCTGCCCCCTTCCTATGTCCGTGAGAGCGGGGAAAGGCTGGAGATTTACCGGCGTATTGCCTCCATCCGCGGGATCGACGACTACCGGGATGTGCTGGATGAATTGATAGACCGCTACGGAGATCCGCCGCGGGTGGCGGTGTCACTTCTCGATATCTCCTACCTTCGGGCTTTCGGCGAAAGAGCTGGTTTTTCCCGTATCCGGACGGACGGCAAGGATGTGGAGTTGCTCTTGTCGGAAGGTGCTTCGGACGCCATGGATCTGATTGCCAGTCTGCTGACCTGCAGCCGCGAAGAATACCCGCTGATATTCAAGGCGGGTTACCGGCCCCTCATTCTGGTATCAAGGGCAGCGGAAAAACCACGGCTGACCGCAGGTATCCTGCGCTCTCTCTTTGAAGAGGCGGAACGGAATTCTTGAAGTTTCCCCCTTTCTGTACTAAAATGGCGGAGCACGTCCCAGTGGCCTAATGGATAAGGCAGTAGCCTCCGGAGCTGCGGATGCGGGTTCAATTCCTGCCTGGGACGCCAGCCTGAAACCCCGGCTCCATGACCGGGGTTTTTTAAACCGGGACCTTTGAAACGGCTTTTTGTCTCCTTACCCACTAAGATATGCACACAGTGTGTACTGAACAGCAAGTTTCCAGCAAGGAGGAGAAGCCATGAAAATCTTAATCGTGACGGGCAGCATCAGCCAGCAATCCAACAACAAGCGCATCGCGCGCTGGTTTGACAAAAACTACGGCGACACCGTCGAAATCACGCATTTTCCGCTTGAAACAATCCCCATGTATAACATGGATATCGAATTGGATCCGCCGGCGGAGATCGTCGAAATGCGCCGTCATTTCCAGGAAGCGGACGGAATTGTCATGATCACGCCGGAGTACAACCATTCGGTTCCAGGTGTCTTAAAAAATCTGATTGACTGGGCATCGCGCAGCAGACAGGCCATCAAGGGCAAATTGATCTTCATGCTGGGAGGCAGCACAGGCCGTTTCGGGACCATACGCGCCCAGATGCATCTGACCCAGATCCTGGCCGCACCGGGAGTGGAGGCCATCCTGTTTACAAGACAGCTGCAGATCGGCCGGGTCCATGAAAAATTCTCGCCCGAGGGCGACTGCCTCGATCCGACGACAGAGAAATACCTGAAGCGGGGAATGGACGAGTTTATCGCCGCCCTGGCCTAACCCTTTTCTCCTTTGCCGTGATAAGATAGAAAGCGAAAATTCGCTTGTTTTGTGGAGGCAAAGAGTGGAAAAAAATTTGCAGCTATACGGGTTTAACAACCTGACCAAGTCACTGAGCTTCAATATCTATGATATATCGTACGCCCGCACGGATCGTGAGAAGGCGGAGTACATTGAATACATTGACGAGCAATACAACTCAGAGCGGTTGACAAGGATTCTGCGCAATCTGACTGAAATTATCGGGGCCCATATCCTTAATCTGTCCAAGCAGGATTATGAACCCCAAGGCGCCTCGGTCAATATCCTGATCGCAGACGGCCCGCTTCTGGAAACAGAGATTGACCCGACCAACAACCGGGGGATCCTGGAAGTTCCCCCGGCCAGCATCACGGCCCACCTGGACACCAGCCATGTATCAGTCCATACCTTTCCCGAGTCGCACCCCAGCCGCCCGGTCTCCACTTTCAGGGTGGACATCGACGTATCGACCTGCGGCCGGGTCACCCCGCTGGCCGCTCTCGACTACCTGATCGCCAGCTTCGATTCAGACATTATCTCGGTCGACTACCGGGTGAGGGGGTTCACCCGGGACACCGCCGGCAGGAAGTACTTTCTCGATTATCCCGTCCGTTCCATCCAGGACTTCATCGGCCCGGAGACTCTCAGCCGCTACAATGCCATGGACGTCAACGTCTATCACTCCAATTTGTTTCATACCCGGATGATGGTCCGCGACATTGATCTGGACGACTACATCTTCAGCTTTGATCTTGACCAGCTGACGGAAGGGGAGCGGGACGAGATCCGTTTCGCCCTGGAGCGCGAGATGCTCGAGATCTATAACGGGAGCAACATCTTTGAGTAAACCCATCCGAGGCCGCTACGCCCTTGACCAAAAACAGGCTCCGCTTTACGAGGCTCTTGTCGAATTTCGCAAGCGGCGCATGGTTTCTTTTGATGTGCCCGGTCACAAGCAGGGGCGGGGCAACGAAGAGTTGACGGCATTTTTGGGCAAACAATGCCTGTCAGTTGATGTCAACGCCATGAAAATGCTGGATTCCCTTATCCACCCGTCCGGTGTCATTGCGGACGCACAGCAATTGGCCGCAGATGCCTTTGGCGCGGACAGCTGCTTTTTTTTAGTCAACGGAACCACCTCGGCGGTCCAAGCCATGATCCTTTCCTCCTGTTCACCGGGCGACAAGATCATCATGCCGCGAAATGTCCATCGGAGCGCCATCAATGCCCTGATCTTGTCGCGGGCTGTTCCGGTCTATGTCAACCCCTCGGTCAACCAGAAACTGGGCATTCCCCTGGGCATGGCCGTCGAGGATGTCGCGTCCGCCATTGGAGCGCATCCGGATGCCAAAGCCATCCTGGTCAACAACCCGACCTATTACGGTGTGTGTGCCGATCTCAAGACCCTGGTCGAGCTGGGGCACGCTTCAGGCATGCGGGTCCTGGTGGACGAAGCCCACGGCACCCACTTCTATTTCTCAGAAGAGCTGCCCCTGTCAGGCATGGAAGCCGGGGCTGACATGAGCGCCGTTTCCCTGCACAAAACAGGCGGCTCGCTGACACAAAGCTCCCTTTTGCTGCTGGGTCAGGGTGTGAGAAACGAGCGCGGCTACATAGGCCAGATCATCAATCTGACCCAGACGACCAGCGCATCCTACCTACTTTTGGCTTCGCTTGATATTACCCGCCGGAATCTTGCGCTGCGCGGCCGGTCGATTTACCGGCGTGTCATTGACTATGCCGATTACGCAAGAAATGAGATCAATGCAATCGGCGGATTCGACGCCTTCGGGGCGGAAAAGTGCGATGGCCGGGCCTTTTTCGCTTTTGATACCTGCAAGCTTCCCGTTCATACAAGGGCTATGGGACTGTCGGGTGTGGAAGTCTACGACCTGCTTCGCGACGACTACGACATCCAGATCGAGTTTGGCGATCTTCACAACTTTCTGGCCATCTTGTCTGTCGGTGACAGGCCAGTTGGGATTGAACGCCTGATTGCTGCCCTGGCTGACATCCGTTTTACGCATGGCTGTGAGCCGGCAAGCGACCTGGTCAGTGAATACATAACACCCTGTGTTGCCATGACGCCGGCTGAAGCTTTCTATTCATCGTCTGAAAGCCTGCCTTTCGAGACCAGCCTGGGCCGGATTGCAGCGGAGTCGGTCATGTGCTATCCGCCCGGTATCCCCATCCTGGCGCCAGGCGAATGCGTGACGCAGGAAGCACTTGAATACATTCGCTACGCCAGGGAAATGGGCAGCAGGATGACGGGGACAGAGGATCCTGCCGTCGAGCACCTGCAAGTCGTTATTGAATAGGAGGGATTGACCATGGAGCTTTGGTTCAGTGAGTATCACTCGGCGGATATGAAGATCAGTTTTCGTGTGAGGCGGCAGCTCTTCTCCCGGCATTCGGGGTTTCAGGAGATCCAGGTATTGGACACGGAGGAGTATGGCCGCGTTCTGGTCATGGATGGCTTCATCATGCTGACGGAAAAGGATGAATTCATTTATCATGAGATGATTACTCACGTCCCTATGGCTGTGCACCCGGCGGTCCGGAAAGCGCTGGTAATCGGAGGAGGCGATGGAGGCACGGTCCGCGAGCTTTGCAGGTATCCTGAGATTGAGGATATTGTCATGGTGGAAATTGATCCGATGGCCGTTGAAGTCTCCCGACGGTACCTTCCCACCGTTTCCCTGTCATTTGATGATCCGCGGCTCACGCTCATCCATGAAGACGGGCTTCGCTATGTCCGGCGCTATCATGACGTTTTCGACCTGATTATTGTTGATTCGACCGACCCCTTCGGCCCGGGCGAGAGCCTCTTCACCCGGGAGTTTTACAGCAACTGCCGCCATGCCTTGAAGGAGGACGGCATCCTGGTCAACCAGCATGAAGGACCCTATTTCAGGGAAGATGCCGAGGAGGCGGCAGCGATCTACAGGAAAACATCCGCCATCTTCCCCATTGCTGCGGTCTACCAGGCCCATATTCCCACCTACCCTGCAGGTCACTGGCTGTTTGGCTTTATGTCCAGCCGCTATCACCCTGTCCGGGATCTGGATCCTGAGCGCTGGGAGAAGCTGGGAATCGAAACACGCTATTACAATACGGCCCTCCACGCCGGGGCCTTCGCCCTTCCCACCTACGTCCGCCGTCTGCTGGAAAAAGGTGAAATTCTTGATACCGTTTTCAGGCAGGCTGCCATTGAGGACAATGGCGATGAATGAATCACTCGCTTTTGAAGGCCGGTCCTTCTGCGGCTGCGACCGGCCCTATGAGGAAAGCCAGCTGGTGCTCTTTGGCGCGCCCTACGACAGCTCCACCTCCTTCCGGCCGGGTGCCCGCTTCGGCCCTTCCGCCATGCGCCGCGATTCATGGGGGCTGGAAACTTACAGCCCCGCCCTGGACCGTGATCTTGAAGAGAGCAAGGTCTGTGACCTGGGGGACCTGGAATTGCCTTCTGGTGATGCGGAGCTGGCCCTTGCCCGTGTGCGGGCCCTGTGCCGGTCCATTGCCGGTGAAGAAAAAATCCCGGTCATGATCGGAGGCGACCATTCCCTGACATTCGGTGCTGTCGGGGCCGCATCCGGGTGCTATCCCGGCCTTCATCTGGTTCAGCTTGATGCGCACACGGATCTTCGCGACCATTATCTGGGCAGCCGATGGTCGCATGCCTCCGTTATGCGCCGCTGCCATGAGCTTCTCGGATCCGGAAGGATCCATTCTTTCGGGATCCGGTCGGGCCTGCGTGAAGAATTTGACTATGCAAGGGAATATGGGGATCTCCATCCTTTTTCGCTCGAGGAGATTCCTTCACTTTTTGAAACCGTCAAGGATGCGCCTGTGTACGTCACCTTGGATCTGGATGTCCTTGATCCGTCTTTTTTGCCCGGCACGGGCACGCCGGAACCGGGCGGCGCGACCTTCAGCGAACTGCTCAAGGCTCTGACGCTTCTGGCGGATCTCAATGTGGTCGGAACAGATCTGATGGAGCTGGCTCCCCTGCTGGACCCCTCAGGCGCTTCGACTGCTGTCGCCTGCAAGCTGCTTCGCGAGTGGCTTCTGCTCCTCTCCCGGCCGGAGCGGGCCTGAGCCCTGGCCCGGATGAATGCCGGACCCCTCCGGCTGGGAGCTGCTTGCCATAGAGGAATTGTTCGATGAGGGTGCGAAACATCAATTTGACCCAGGGGATTGTCTGGAAGCAGATCCTGGTTTTTGCCCTGCCCCTGGTTTTGATCAACCTCATGCAGCAACTGTACAGTGTCGCTGATCTGATGATCATCGGCAACTTCAGCGGCGTAGATGCCATGGCGGGTATTGGCGCGACCACCTCAGTCATCAACATGCTGATCGGGCTGGCGGTAGGTCTTGCGACCGGAATCTCGGTCGTCACGGTTCAGGTCAACGGCTCGGAGGATTTTGACGGTCTTTACAAGGTTGTCCACACCGGCTACGCGCTTGCCCTGGCAAGCGGTCTGCTCCTCACGGCAGCCGGCTTCTTCCTTTCACCGGCTCTCCTTCGCGTGATGGGTACGCCAGGAGAAATTCTCCCTTACTCAATAACTTATCTCCGCATCTATTTCCTGGGAACTTTGCCGGTCACCGTTTACAACATCGGGGCGGGAATTTTGAGGGGTGTCGGTGATACCCGCCATCCTTTCGTTTTCCTGTCGCTTGGCGTCCTTCTGAATATCGGGCTCGATCTCCTCTTTGTGGGGCTTTTCAGGTGGGGGGTGGCCGGTGCCGCCTGGGCTTATGTCATTGCCCAGACCATTACCGCCTTGATGGTGACTTTCAGCCTGGCATCCAGCATGACCCCTTTCCGCCTTTTTCTGCGCGACATCTCCTTTCACCCGGCCATCTTGTTCCGATCGCTCGGGGTGGGTGTGCCGGCAGGACTCCAGGCTTTCATTGTTGCGCTTTCAAATGTCTTCGTTCAGACCTTCATCAACGGCTTCGGCAAGCACGCCGTGGCAGGGTTTTCAGCGGCTTCAAGGAGTGACAGCTTCGTTTTTGTCCTGATCAGCGCCCTGGCGCTGTCGGTCATGACCTTCGTGGGCGCCAACCTGGGCGCCGGCCGCCATGACCGGATCAGGCAGGGACTGCGGCAGGGTCTCCTGCTCATGCTGATCCTGGTTGCATCCCTGTCCGGGCTCTTCATCCTTTTCCGCCGACTTATTGCAGCAGCCTTCAATCCGGATCCGCTGGTCATGGACTATACGACTCATATCATGATGGTGATTTTGTCCTTCTACTGGATCTTTGCCCTGACAGAGGTCATGGGCGCGACGCTCCGCGGCCTGGGTCATGCCATTTTCCCCATGACCGCGAGCCTTGTTTGCATGGCAGGTGTCCGGGTCATCTGGATGTTTGCCGTGCTCCCTGTCTGGCAGAGTTTTGATGCCATTATCATGGCCTATCCGGTTTCCTGGACCATCCTTCTGCTGGCTTACGTCATTTATTTCAGGCTTAAAGGCGGCAAGCTTCTTGGGAGGGGGGAAAAGGATGGCAAACAAGAACTGCCTGATGAAGCGCCTGCGGACATGATCTGATACCATAGAATGGTCAAGGGCGAAGCAGCAGCAAGCAAACAGAGCGGGAGGTGATTCCAGTGGAAGATCCCAGAGAGGCCGGCCCCGAAAAAGAACTGATCGATGAGCGGATGGAAGCATTCAGATTTTTTGAGCTTTCGGGGAAAAGGGAAAAGGGCGACCGCTTCCTGCAACCCTGGCTCTACTGCCATGTTTTCGCAGCTGGAACAAGAGGCCGGAGCGAGCGAAAACGTGCCAGCAAGGAGTTAAAGCGGTTTTTTTCACAAAAAGATTTGACAGAGGTCCTGCAAGATGCGGGCGATGAAAGTCAAGCCCTGCTGGAATTGCATTTATTTGATTCGGCGGCCAAATACCTCACCATCTGCCGCGACGACGATGGATTCGGCCGAAAACTATTTGGCCTGATGCGGATGAAAGCCAAGGAAAAAGAGAACAAAATCATTTCGGATGTTTATCTGGCCATGATTCCCCTGTTGGCCGCGCTTTCTGATTTGCCCCAAGGGCCGGCCATGATCCGGGCACTTGACCAGGCTTGCCGCAAGCTCTATCCGCAACGGTTGGCAGATATGGAGGTTGCGGCGGAGTCTTTGAAGGACGATACAGCGCGGGCCTTGATTCCTCCTTTTGACGCTTATGAGCCTCAAGAAGACGGTGAATCGACTCATGAGCGCTGATTGCCGCCAGACACAGGCTGGTTTCGATGCCGAGCAGACCCAGCACGCTCCGGGTCCGCCGAATGTTTGAGAAACTCCCTCCGGACTCAATGGTGGAGATGGCGCTCATGCCATAACCGAGCTCACCGGCGATGATCTGCTGAGTCACGTGGCGGCGCTGCCTTTCCCGCCGGATCATATAACCGACCCAGATGCCGTCGGTAATACGACAATTGTCGGGTCCGGGATGGCGGGATAAAGGCGGAAAGGTGGCCGGTTCCGGCTTGAGTTGCCTTTTGAAGCAGGGAGTGTTTGGGTGGGGGACAGGATGCATGGCAGCTACCTCACGGGGAATGTCTGTCGCGTTGTTGTTCCTCTTATTGAAGATAGCATAAGCGCTGAATCGATTTTTCGGAGCCGTCAAAAAGCTGCGGAAAGATCAATCAAAAAAGAAGCTTGAGAAATAGAAAAGATGCAAACAGACAAGAACCGATCCCCCATGTCTGGCACAGGAGAAGAAGCCGCAGGTGCCCTGCTTGTGGCCGTGGACACGGGGAAACGCTCCCAGGACGCTGTCGTCCGGTCGCTGGACGAGCTGGAGGATCTGGCGGGGACCAATGGATTTGCTGTGAAAGGCCGCGTCATTCAGCGCCTTGAGCAGCCGGACGGCCTGACCTTTGTCGGGTCGGGCAAGTTGCTTGAAATCGCTGAATTAGCGCGGGAGAAAGAGGCAACTTATCTGATCTTTGACGGCGAGCTGACGCCTGCACAAACCCGGGGGATCACTGATGCGGTCAAGATCAGGATCAGTGACCGGGTCAATGTGATTTTGTCCATTTTCGCCGACAGGGCACGGACTGACGAAGGAAAAATCCAAGTCGAGCTGGCCTGGCTCCGTTATCGTTTGACTCAATTGACAGGCCGGGGCGTGGAGCTGTCACGTCTTGGCGGGGGTATCGGAACACGGGGACCGGGCGAAACCAAACTGGAGCAGGACCGGCGCGTCATCCGCAAGCGGATGGGCGTCCTCCGGAGCCAGCTTAGGAGAATGGAAGGGCGGCGTGAGCGATCCAGAGCTTTGCGCCATCGCCGTGAAATGATTACCGCAGCCATTGTTGGTTATACCAATGCGGGCAAATCAACACTGCTGAACAAGCTGAGTGATGCCGAACTGGCAACAGGTGACCAGTTGTTCATGACGCTTGACCCGACAGCCAGGCGGATTGAAATCCATGACGGCTTGTCGCTTATCCTTGTAGATACAGTCGGTTTTATCCGGGATCTGCCTGATTTTTTGCTCCAGGCCTTCCGGGCGACTTTCGAGGAAGCCGCAAGCGCCGACCTGATTCTGCTGGTCTGTGATATGTCGGACCCCGACGCGGCTTCGCAGATTGAAGTGGTCCAGCATCAGCTCAACGATCTGGGCGCCGGCATGCTGCCCCTGATCTATGTGTTGAATAAGATGGATCAGGTCAGACCCGATGCTTATCACGACGTGATGGTAGCCCTCCGGCACGAAGATGCAGACAGGATCGTGCAGGTTTCAGCTTTGACGGGAGAGGGCCTGGTGCAGTTAAAGGAAAGACTGGCCCGCTTTGTTGATGAGACACTGGTTGAATTCTGTGCCGCCCTTCCTTATGCTCAGGCGGGCATTGTCGCCCATGCCCGGGAGTATGGCAGTGTGACAGAGGAGCGTTATGAGCCGGAATATATCCTTCTTTCGGGACGCATCCGCAGAAGCAGAATCGGGCCGATCCTGCCATGGATCAAGAAAAGTTAAGCGGGTTTACCGGGTTGTTTCCCCCAACGCCAAAGCTGCCTCTTCTTTTTGGAGAAGTGTCTGGCTGATGGCCTCCATCAGAGAATCGACATCCTTGAAAACAGCTGGATCGATGGGAGGACAGAACTCGATGGTTACCTTTTTGCGCCGGAACCGTTTCCAGTCGATCGGGCGGGGCATGGACATGTGCCTGGAAAAGACATCAAAGGCGCCGTTGATGTAGACGGGGATGACAGGAACTCCGGTCTTTTTGGCCAGGTAGGCCGCACCGTTTTTCATCTCACCGATCCGGCCATCATACGTCCGGGTTCCTTCAGGATGAATCATGACGATGGTGTTTTTTTCGATGGCCTTCTTGGCAAGAAGCAGTCCCCGGAGTGGATTGCCGTGGCGGTCGATCGGGATGACTTTGCCGACACGAAAAAGAATTCTGCCTGTCAGGCCGAAGCTTTGTTCAAGGTCGGATCCGCCGATCACGGAGAAGCGCGGGAGCTGGCTGGAGGGGATGCCCCCCATAATCCACAGGCCGTCCACCATGGACTGGTGGTTGGCGACGACCAGGTAGGAACCCCGGCGGGGAATATGATCCCTGCCCAGGTAACGCAGGCGGAGAAAGAGACGGCTCAGCAGCATACCCAGTAAAAAGAGGAAATGGCCCTGCCAGCCGCGCCGCTGAATGTCTGTTGGTTTATCTTTTCGTTTCCACTTCAATGAACAAACTCCGTCCCGGTATGGAATAACCAGGCGCTTGTGTCTCGGGGCGCCGGAGACAAGCTTATCATATTTTATTTCTTTTCCTTTCAAAAAAAGAGCGAAGAAGATCCCCGCATGGTCCAGCCAGGAGGCCGCCCGTGATCCGGACGGTGTGGTTGGCAGGAAGCGCAAAGGCGTCGCCGGCTGATCCTGCCATGCCGGATTTGGGATCGCTGGCCCCGAAATAGAGATGGCGGATCCGTGCCTGAATGATAGCTCCGGCACACATAAGGCAGGGCTCCAGGGTGACAAAAAGATCACAGTCATTCAGGCGCCAGCTGCCGGTTTGATGGCAGGCTTGCCGAATGGCGTCGATCTCCGCGTGGCCCGTAGCATCCTGGGACTCTTCCCGGCTGTTTTTCCCCCGTGCGATGATCTGACCATGCTGAACGATTACGGCCCCAATCGGTACTTCCCCGTCAAGTTCCGCCAGCCGGGCCTGTGCCAGGGCTTCCTCCATAAAAAAAGAAAGCTGGTCTTCCGTGTAAGCCTGTGAATTCCGCTCATCCATGTCACTGATCCTCGACTTCATCATATATCACGGGGCAGGTCAGTGTGTTAGAATAATCTAGCTTGATTTGCCGGACGCTGTTTTGCCGGCCCCAGGCGACTGATTTTTTGAGAACTGGAGTCTGTCATGGCTTTTAAAGAAGGTCGTTGCATCAACTGCGGATCCCTCCTCTTTTTGGATCCGGATACACCCAAGGGTCATTGCCTTTTTTGCGACTGTGTTTTTGACAGCGAAGAGGCTTTCAAGGCGCTGGAAAACCCGGAACTGTTTACTTTCCCCAACGAAAAACAACCCGAATACCAGGGACCGCCAATTGCAGCCGGACGGCCCCGGCGTGGATCTGCCGTCACTGCGCAGCCCGCGGCGCCGGTCACAGCCGAAAAAAAAGAAGATGGCTACCAGTTGCCGGAGTCAAAAGTTCCCAGTTTGAAGATACCGGTCAAGGTCATTGTCCTGTATTCAGCCCTGACTGTTGCAGTCCTTGGCATCTTAAGTGCGGTGGCCTTCCCCCTGATCGCCAAACGCAACCACCGGCAAGCGGCCATCACCGACAGCTTTGTCAGTAAGCTGAGCTATACCCTCGATAAAGAAAAGGACATCCGGGTCCAGGGGATGACCGGTACCGATGTCGTCCTCATTTTGCCGGAAGATGTTTCAGCCCGGGAAAGCATTGAACTCTTCGATCTGTACTGCCAGGTCAGGGCAGAGGTGGTTGATCTCAAAGACACCTCCTTCGAATCATCAAAAAGACCGGTGACGCTCCGCATTGCGACACCGGGCGGCGGTTTCCTGATTGACAGACCGGCTGACCAGGCGGCTCTTAACCCCGATGCGCTCACCCACCTGGATTAGGGAGTCCGGATGGGAAGCAGCACGGTAACATGACGAACTCGTGACACGCGAGCTCTTATATGACATTAAAGAGGATTTCCGCTCAATTGTTCTCTCTTTATTCATAATTGATTAGCAGGTTGGCAATCTATGCATCGTACAATGCTGCCATAGACAAGAGTTGAAGCTCTGTTTTCATACTTTTCTCCTCCAATTGATGGACAGACCCGGCGGTGCCCCGGGTCTGTTACATTGACAGGAAATCAAGACCGATGATACAATTCCCTTGCTTTGGAAATGCCAATGTGCCAGCGCCGGCCTGTAATGTGGAGGGTTGTCCGAGTTGGTTGAAGGAGCGCGACTGGAAATCGCGTGTACCCCTCAAAGGGTATCGAGAGTTCGAATCTCTTGCCCTCCGCCAAGGCTTTCCTGTGAGGTGGAACCTCCTGGCAAGAACCGGGAGGTTTCTTCTTGTTATCGAATGATGAGGCGGAGCAGAAAAAAGATCCCCGTCAGGGCTGGCAGGGCGGCGTAGGGTAAACGGCGAACGCCAGGTGACAGTGGCCGGCCCTCGGGCAGAATGGCTGCGAGGGGGATGGCGGTCAGGGTCGCCAGGTAGCTGAGCGGGATCTTTGCTCTCAGGCTGATGAAGACAAATGAGAGCAGGATGGCCACTGCGGCAAGGGCCGTTAGGTAGAGGAGCGCACGCCCGCATTCACCTCTTGTGCTGAAAATGGAATTCCGTATGACGGGGCGTTGCGGGGAAGCGGCTTCCCTCATGGCCATGAAGGCCAACAGGATGTAGAAAAGTCCAAAAAGGCCATAGGAAAAGTTGAAGAAGAGGGTGACGAAGAGAGCCAGTCCTGCCGTTGCCAAACCCAGGACGATTCCCATGGCGGGTGCCATCCTGTAGTTTCCCGGGTTAACAGGCACGCCGAAGAGAATTTTCCTGTCGATCTCGCCTCCCGCGGGGACCGCATGGGCCACCAGATCCTGATAGCATCCGATGGCCATTGAAAGGCCGGCAATCAGGGCGATCGACGCGGCGTAAGTAAAGAGAGCATTGCGTCCGGCGAAATAAAGGCCGAGTTCTTTGCTGGCGGTATAGAGGATGACTTCAGTGACAAGGGCAGAAACCAGGAGCCGGACAAAATATAAAAAATGGTTGGAAGTCCGCCTGGCCCCACGCGCGATCAGCAGGGCGAAAAGTGCAAAAGCGAGGTGACCGCTGATCTGAGTCAAGAAACTGGCCGTGGCGGAAAGCGCGGAGGGGAAGAAGGCACCTGCCAGGTGGATGAGGGTGAAAATATAACCGCCGAATTTAATCACAGGCCGCCTCTGTCAGCTATAAAACGCAGGTTTGAACGAATAGACAGGGGGTCGCTTTTTCCCTCTTGTGCCTACGGGAATGTTTGCCCCTGTCCGCGAATTATTGTATCATGTCACCGTATGCCGGACAATCGCGGCATCCATTTCTGACAATCACTTAGTTGATCGGTATCATCGATGGGTCTTGGACTGAATATAGGCATTGATTTGGGAACGGCAACCGTTCTTATTTATGTTGAGGGGCGTGGAGTCGTCCTGAGGGAACCTTCCGTTGTCGCAGTTAACACGCGGACCAGCCGGGTGCTGGCCGTCGGCGAACGGGCCAGTCTCATGCTGGGCCGTACGCCTGATATTGTCAAAGCGATCCGGCCGCTTCGTGAAGGAGTCATCTCCGATTTTCAGGTGACGGAGATCATGCTGAAGGAGTTCATCGGTCGCGTCAACACCGGTTTTCTCGGCCGCTATTTCAAACCGACCATCGTCGTGTCAGTTCCCGGAGTGATTACCCCGGTCGAGCAAAAAGCGGTTGAAGATGCCTGCCGCCACGCAGGTGCGCGCGAGGTCTTTTTGATCCGCGAGCCCATCGCCTCGGCGATCGGCGCGGGGATTGACATCACCCAGGCTTCCGGCAGCATGATTATCGATATTGGTGGCGGCACGACTGACATTGCAGTCATTTCCCTTTGCAGGCCCGTGGTCGACGCCTCCACCAAGGTTGCCGGAGACAAATTTGATGAGGCCATCATCCGCTACATCCGGCGCCGGCACAACGTATTGATCGGGGAGCAGACGGCAGAGGAGCTGAAGATCAATATCGGCTGTGCCTATCCGCGCGAAGAAGAGCTGACCATGGAGGTCCGCGGCCGCAACATCGTGACCGGTATGCCGGCCATTCTGACCATCAGTTCAACGGAGATGCTGGAGGCCCTGGAGGAACCGGTCAGCCTGATCTTCGAGGCCATTCACTCCGTCCTTGAGCAGACGCCCCCCGAATTGATGGCCGACCTGAGCCAGCGCGGGATCGTCATGACTGGCGGGGGCTCCCTGCTTTACGGCCTTGACAGGATGCTGGCGACCCGGGTCGGCATTGAGGTCATTGTCGCTGAAGACCCCATTTCCTGTGTTGCCATCGGTACGGGCATCGCTCTCAACATCATGGACCGCTTCGCCGATATAGCCGGGCTTTGATTTGTTCCAGGTGTTGACGGGCAGGAGAGACTTGTTTATACTTGCGCTGATCCCCCTGACAGGCTTTGAGATACGATGAAGCTGCAAAGCGATTTTCAGGGAATAGCAGCCAAGATCCATTTTAAGTTCCCCCCGGTTCAAATGATTGAAGGAGCGAAAGCGGGAGGCGTGGGTGTGTTGCTTGGCGGGCTGTAACCCGTATTCGGAAGTGAAGTTTAATCGAAAAGAGAAGAAGAGGAAAATTTATGGCATTACCTGATATTCGCGGGAAAACAAAAAAAGACCTTTCGGAAATTGCCCATATATCAGGCCTCTTGACGCCGGCGGATACAAGCAGGATGACCAAGCAGCAGCTGATCGACTTCCTGACACGCATGGAGGAAGAGTCTGAACTGGCGGTGCCTGAAGATACAGGTCCGGGCGGACCGCAGAAGGCGGGGGAAGAAAAAGAATCAGTCGAGTCTCCGCCTGCCGGCAGGAAAACGCCGGCCCGGAAAGCGACAAAAGTGACACCCAGGAAGAAGAATGCTTCGGCTCCCCCGGCTGAAAAGGAAGATACCGAGCTCGTGGACCCCCCTCCTCCGGACGAAGCGGTCATGGATGACGCCGCGGCGCCGGAAGAAGGCGAGGCTGAAAAGCAAGTCGAAACGCAGGAACTGATGACCGGGGTCCTTGAAGTCATGCCGGAGGGTTATGGCTTTTTGCGGATTGAAAACTACATTCAGAGCAGCAGGGATATTTACGTGCCTCCTCAATATGTCAGGCGCTTTGGGCTGCGGACAGGTGATCTGGTGACTGGTCCGGTCAGGCAGCAGCGTGACAATGACCGCTACCGGGCACTTTTTTACATCCGCGAAGTCAACGGGGAGGCACCCGAGAAGATGATTCGCCGGCCCCATTTTGACCGGCTGACGCCCATTTATCCCAGGGAACGCTATACGCTTGAAACCGTCCGTGAGGAACTTTCGACACGGGTCATCGATCTGGTCTGCCCCATCGGCAAAGGGCAGCGCGGCATGATCGTTTCTCCGCCCAAGGCCGGCAAAACCATCCTTTTGCAAAAGATCGCCAACGCCATTACCATCAACAGCCCTGAGACCAAACTGATTGTTCTCCTGATTGATGAACGGCCCGAGGAAGTGACCGATATGCAGCGGTCGATCGAGGGGGAAGTTGTCTATTCCACTTTTGACAAAACGCCGGAAAATCACGTGAGGATCACGGAGCTTGTCCTGGAGCGGGCCATGCGCCTGGTTGAGCTTGGCCACGACGTGGTTATTCTCCTTGACAGTATTACCCGGATGGGACGCGCCTATAACCTGACCATCAACCCGACCGGCAGGACACTGTCGGGCGGTCTGGATCCCGGCGCCCTTTATGGCCCCAAACGCTTTTTCGGCGCTGCCCGCAACATCGAGCACGGCGGGAGTCTGACCATCATCGCGACTGCCCTGATCGAGACGGGTTCGCGGATGGATGAGGTGATTTTCGAGGAGTTCAAGGGGACGGGCAACATGGAGGTCATTTTAGACCGCAAGCTGGCGGACAAACGGATCTTCCCGGCCATCGATATCACGCGATCGGGCACCCGGCGCGAGGAACTGCTGCTGTCCGAAAAAGAGCTCGACGCCATCTGGATCCTGAGGAAGACATTCTCCCAGCTGGAGACGGCGGCGGTGACAGAGACCATGCTCAATCTCCTGATGAAGACGCGAAGCAACGATCAGTTTATTTCGTCCATCAATGTTTCCATGGCTGACAAATCGCTTTTCGATGCCATGCGGGGCGGAATGCCCAAGCGCGACAACGCCAATAACTCCACCCTCTAGGAGCGGGGCTTTCAGCACGGCAGAGTAAGATGGCGATTGATTTTCTTTCATTTGTGCGCGATGTCGCATCCAATCCCTTGCTTGCCGTCACCACGCTGCTGACCCTGGGCGTGATTCTGGTCAATGGCTGGACTGATGCGCCAAACGCCATAGCGACTGCCGTATCGACCCGGGCCATCTCTGTGCGCGCGGCCATTGTCCTTGCGGCCGTCATGAATTTTCTAGGTGTCTTCCTCATGACCATGCTCAATGCCACGGTGGCTGAGACCATTTTCAATATGGTCGACTTTGGTCATGACGCCCACGCCAGTATTGTCGGTCTTTGCGCCGGTATGTTCGCCATCGTTGTCTGGGCAACGGCGGCCTCCCGATTGGGGATACCGACAAGCGAGAGCCATGCCCTGATCGCGGGTTTGTCGGGCGCGGCTATCGCCCTCCACAACAGCTTTTCAGGCATCAACGGATCTGAATGGATCAAGGTGATCTACGGATTGCTCCTGTCATCGGTCCTGGGTTTCATGTCGGGTTTTGTCACCACCCGCCTTCTAGCTGCCTTGTTCGGCGGGCGTGACCGGCGCAACCTGGCCCATGTTTTCCGCAAGGCACAGATCGGAGCGGCTGCGGGCATGGCCTTCATGCACGGAGCCCAGGACGGCCAGAAATTTATGGCAGTCTTTATGATTGGTATCTTTCTCAATCGAGGTCAAACAGAGGCCCAAACATTTCTGGTTCCTGTCTGGATGATGATCCTCTGTTCGCTTGTCATGGCGCTGGGGACTTCGGTGGGCGGTTACCGTATTATCAAGTCGGTCGGCATGGACATGGTCAAACTGGAACCCTACCAGGGTTTTGCGGCAGATCTCGGGGCCAGCGCCAGCCTTTTGGCGGCGCAGCTGCTGGGGCTTCCTGTCAGCACAACCCACACCAAGACGACCGCCATCATCGGGGTAGGTGCCTCCGGCCGCTTGTCATCGGTCAAATGGGGAATTGTCGGTGATATGGTCATGAGCTGGATTTTGACCTTCCCCTGTTGCGGCCTGATCGGCTACGGCATGACCAAGTTGTTTACGGCCATTTTTTGAGAGGTGAATCCTATGTTTGGGAAAAAAAAGAAAAGCAACTATTTCGAACTGCTGGAAGATCTGGCTGCCTACACAAAGAGGGCGGCAGACTTCCTGGCGGCTTCCCTGGAAGACTACAAACCGGAGGGGCTGGCATCTTCACTTGAGAAGATGCATGATATCGAGCATTCGGCCGACCTGGCTCTGCATGATCTCAACAGGAAGCTGGCGCGTGAGTTCATCACTCCAATCGAACGCCAGGATATTTTCGAAATAGCCAATATGATTGATGATGTCACTGACTCAATTGAAGATGTTCTCATGCGGCTTTATATGTTCAATGTCACCGGGCTGCGTGAGGAGGCCCTGGAATTCAGCAGGATCATCATGGCCTGTTCCCTGGCGCTGGCCGGAATAATGCGCGAATTTGGGGATTTTCGCAAATCCAATGACATCCGGCATTTCATTATCGAAATTAACGACCTGGAAGAAGAGGGGGATGCCGTCTATGTCCGCTGCATCCGCCGCCTTTATGAGGAAGGCGGCGACCCGGTCCAGGTCATCGCCTGGACTGAGGTTTTCAGGCGGCTTGAAGGCTGCTGCGACGATTTTGAGGCCGTCAGCCAGACCATCGAGCATGTCATCATGAAAAATACTTAAAAGGAAAGCGCGGCTCTTTTTTGACAATGGGAAGAGGGCCGACTATAATCAGACAAGCAGGGGAGTCGCCCGCAGGCGGCTGAGAGGACGAGAGTCGACCCTTGAACCTGATCCGGATCATGCCGGCGGAGGGAGCGGGATTTGCCTTTATTTCCGGCTGACAAGCGCATCGATCGTAGAAGAGCGGCCAAGCAGCTGGCGCGGCGCTTTCTGCCGCCCATTCTCCTGGTGATCGTCCTGCTCGGGGTTTTCCAGCTGTCAGCAGATGCAGGCCTGATCCGCCACTATGTTTTGCCTGCTCCGGGCCAAGTCGGGCGGTCACTCGTGGAAGACTTTCCGATCATGAGCAGGCAGGCCATCCACACGCTTCGCATCGCATCACTTGGCTTTTTGCTCAGTGCTTTTACGGGAACAGCATTCGCACTCCTGATGGATCGTTTCAAACTGCTGTCCGATACGGCCTACCCCTTCATCGTCATCTCACAGACCATTCCGACCCTGGTCATCACGCCGGTCGTTGTCCTCATTTTTGGATACGGTGACGCAGCCAGGCTTTTTGTGGTCATCCTGGTCTGTTTCTTCCCCATTACCATCAGCCTGCTTCAAGGTCTGAGGAGCGTCGATGTTGATCTTCTGCGCATGATGCATACCATGGGTGCCTCAAGGGCGGAGGTCATGAAGCATGTGAAATTTCCTGCCAGTCTGCCCTCCTTTTTTTCCGGTGTCCGAATTTCGTCAACCTATTGTGTGATGGCGGCCGTTCTGGCCGAGTGGGCCGGCGGCGGTGAAGGAATTGGAATCTACATGCTCCGGATGAAGCGATCCTTCCGCTACAGTGCCATGTTTGCTTCCATTTTATGGATTGTCGCCCTGAGTTTGATCTTTTACAGCCTGGCCCTCCTGGCTGAACGCTTTGCCATGCCCTGGCGGGAAGTCCCGGCCGGCAAGGCTGAAAGGCGGCCGATTTCATGAAGAGGCCTGTCCTGCTGATCCCCTTTCTCTGCCTCCTTATCCTTGTGGCGGCCTGCCGGCCCGGCAAGCCGGGAGCAAGGGATCAAATTACATTTGCTCTTGACTGGACGCCCAACACCAACCACTCGGGCCTGTTTCTGGCACGCGACCGCGGCTTCTATGCCCGGGAAGGAATTGCAATCGAATTCCGTGAATCGGACATGGATTTCATTGAAATGGTGGCGGGAGGGTCGGCGGAATTTGGCATGGCTGCCCAGGAACAGGTGCTTCAGGCACGCGCATCGGATGCCGGCATTCCCATCGTCGCCCTTGCTGCCGTCATTCAACGCAACACATCAGGCTTTGCCTCTCCCCTTGACCGGGGCATTCGATCACCGGGGGATTTTGAAGGAAAGCGTTACAGCGGCTGGGGGACGGAGTTGGAACTGGCCTTCATCCGAACCCTGATGGAGAAAGAGGGTGCTGACTTTAACAAGGTGACCATCATCAACCAGTCGGCAGGCAACTTCATGGCCAGCATGGAGCTGGAGGCCGACTTCGCCTGGATCTATTACGGCTGGGACGGGATCAACTGCGAACTGGAAGATTATCCCATCAATTTTATTCCTTTACAGGCCATTGAAGCGGATCTCGACTTCTATTCGCCTGTCATCATCACAAGTGAGAAAATGATCCGGGAGAAGCCCGACCTCATCCGCCGCTTCCTGAAAGCGACGGCTCAGGGTTACCTGGAGGCCATGGAGGATCCACAGGCGGCAGTTGACAGTCTTCTGGAAGCGGCCCCGGGCCTGAACCGGGATCTTCTGATGGCGAGCCAGCTCTACCTGAACCCACGCTACATTGATGAGGCGCCCTACTGGGGCATCATGCGGAGCGAGACCTGGATCCGGTTCGCAAGCTGGATGAAAGAGCGGGGCCTGCTCGAGCAGGCCGCGGATGCAGAGCAGGCTTTTGACTGTTCTTTCCTGGCAGGCGAAACGCCATGAATAAGAGCGACATCGTCCTTTCCTGCGAGAATCTGGAAAAACGTTACGGCTCCCAGCTGATTCTCTACGACATTGACCTTGAGCTCCGCCAGGGTGAACTGGTTTCCATTCTCGGTCAAAGCGGTACCGGCAAAACCACCTTGTTCAACATCCTGACCGGCCTTGACCCGGACGCGGGGGGAAGCATTGTCCGCGGGACTCGGATTGGCTACATGCTTCAGAAAGACATGCTGCTGCCCTGGAAGCGGCTGATCGATAATGTCGCCCTGCCCTATGTGCTTGCCGGCCAAGGCAAGCAGGCCGCAAGGGAGAAGGCCGCGGGTTATTTTGGAATATTCGGGCTCAAAGGCCTGGAATTCCGCTATCCCGCCAGGCTGTCGGGCGGCCAGCGCCGGCGGGCAGCCTTTTTGCGCACCTACCTGTATTCACCTGCTTTAATGCTCCTTGATGAACCCTTTACGGGCCTTGACGCCATCACACGGGGCCAGTTGTATGAATGGCTGCTGGAACACAAGGAAAAGCTCGGCTTTTCAATTCTTCTGATCACGCACGACATCGAGGAGGCCATGGCCTTGTCCGACAGGATCTACGTGCTTTCCCCTGGACCGCCCTCGACCCTGTGGCCGCCGATCCAGCTTGCTTCCCCAGGAGGCCGGGGGGAAAGGAAGGACTCCCTGCATCAGAGATCTGGAGGTGACAGTCTGCACCAGGAAATCCGGCGCCGGATTTTTACAGCCCCCTCAAAGGCGTCAGGAAGAGGTGGATTGTGATAACATCATAAGCGTACAAAATACCGGCGTTGCGACCCTGGAGGAGTGAATTGTGGACGGGAACCATGGATCGGGAAAGGACTTCCGCCCCCGGCGGGCGGCCGCAAATGACAGGATAGGGAAGAACCGGAAGCCACGGCCGGGGCACAAATCCAGGAAAGCTCCGATCCTTGTACGGTTCAAGATAGTCTACCTGTCGGCCGTGGGACTCGCCCTGATTTTTATCATTGTTTTCGCCTTCCTGATCAAGGGCCGTATCAGTCAGATCCTGGGCACGAATGAGACGGGAGACCGGCCGGACTACGAGATCTTTCCCTACCACTCACTTCCGACGGGTGCCCCGGGGGAAGAGGAAAACGAAGCCGAAGATAAAGATAATGAAGAAGGCGGGGATGCCTTGCCGGAGGACGAGTTCGAGGATATCGGCGACCTGCCGCCTGTTCCCAGAGTCCCTGCTCCCCCGCCACAGGCGCCGGGCAATGTCACCTTGGAAACGACGGCAACGGAGCCGGTGACGGAAAATGAAACCAGCATCACCATGCTTACCGTTGATGAAACATCCAGTACGACTACCGTCCAGATCTCTGAAACGGAGCAAAGTACTGAAGCCCCATCCGCGACTGCTGAGAGCAGCACCGAAACGACCACCAGCGACACGGTCACGCCAACAAGCAGTGCTGAAGAGGATCAGGGTTAAGATGCTGATCGACAGGGTGTCGTCAAGCAATAAGCCAGTGAGAGGCGATCTCACAGGAGGGTTTTATGCCAGAAAAAAAGACCGGACTGAAAACAGGGATGAAAGTCCTTATCGCTGTCCTTGCGATTGTCATCGCGGTGGCGGCCGTCTTCATCTCCTACCACAACCGCTTTGTCCGGGCCGATGAGTCGATCAACCAGGCCTGGGCCCAGGTGCAGACGCAGTATCAGCGCAGGGGTGATCTGATTCCCAATCTGGTCGAGACCGTCAAGGGTTATGCCGCGCATGAAGAAAGCGTTTTAATGGAAATCACCGGGATGCGATCCCGTTATAACGAGGCGGCAACTCCCGAGGAGTACCAGCAAGTGGACCAGGATTTTCAGCGTGCCATCAATGTGGTGGTGGAAGCCTATCCCGACTTGAAGGCCAATGAAAACTTTCTCGCCCTGCAGGCAGAACTGGCGGGAACTGAGAACCGGATCGCAGTCGCAAGGCGCGACTTCAATGATGTTGTGGCCTCCTATAACCGGTCGGTCCGCACCTTCCCGGGAAGTTTCTTTGCCAAACTGTTCGGCTTCGACACCCGCGGGATGTTTGAGGCGCAACCGGGGACGGAAACCGTTCCGACCATCAGTTTTTAAGCAGCAGCGGAGGGAAGGCCCTTGAAGGTGCAAAGGCACGCCGGAAGAAGCGGCGTCTTGCGGCCTGTGGCCGTGGCGCTCATGTTTCTGCTTGCCCTGCCTTTTTTGACGGCTTTTCGGGTACCTCCCAATCCGGGCGCCGATTTTGCCTTCGATTCGACCGGAACGCTTTCAGTACAGACGCGCCAAACCATCCGTCAGGTCAACGCTCAGATCGCGGGCACAGGTGCCCAGATCGTTGTCTGCATGATTCCAAGCCTGGGAGACGATAGCCTGGAGGACGCCGCGCTTGATATCTTCCGCAGCTGGGGAATCGGCGACCGGTCAAAGAACAACGGCGTGCTTCTGCTGATCGCCAAAGAAGACCGCAAACTGCGAATCGAGGTGGGCTACGGCTTGGAGGGGGCCATTCCCGACAGCGTGGCGGACAGGATTATCCGCCAGGTCATTGCCCCGGATTTTCGTGAAGAAGATTACGACGGAGGCGTGCTCAAGGGTTTTAATGCCATTGTGACACGGGTGGCTGAAGAGTACGGCCTGGAAGTCGATGCGGACGGTTATGTACCTGTTGATGCAGGTTCCGGCACGGACGAACATTCCCCACTCGAGTACATCGTCTGGGCCATCATGATCCTTTTCTTTGTCCTGTCCTATTTCTCCCGTTTTTTCCGTTTCCGGACGGGGGCAGGTGGCAGGGGCCCCTGGGTGGGCGGCGGATGGTCCGGCGGCGGCGGGTCCTCTGGAGGGGGTTTTGGCGGGGGATCGTCCGGTGGCGGCGGCGCATCGGGAGGATGGTAACCGATGGCTGAATTCTCCGACCTGATCGTCCTGACCGTTGAAGATCTGGAGCGCAACCTGGGCAGGTCAAAATTCCGTGAGTTCGTCACCCGTTCAGAAAAGCAATTTACCGACCAGATCGATGCGGTTGCAGATCAGATATTGAAGAATCGCGGGATTCGGGCCATATTTGTATCCGGCCCCACCTCTTCGGGCAAGACGACCTCTTCCATGCTGATGTCAAAAAGACTGACCGGCGCAGGACTCCGTACTTATCACCTTGAATTGGATGACTACTATCGGCCCGAAAGACTCCGTTACGATGAGGAGGGCCGGCCTGATTTTGAGACCATCGATACCATCGACCTGGAGTTGGTGGGAAATGACCTGGAGCGCCTTTTCCAAAATGAAGAGGTTGCCATTCCAACCTTCGATTTCAGGACCAGGAAACGGCTTTACCTGCCCGAAAAAAAACTGAAATTGACGGATGATGATGTTCTGCTCGTGGAAGGGCTGCATGGGCTTTCCAGCGTGATCATGGAAAAAATCCCCGAAGAAAGGCGAATCAGCTACTTTATCCTGCCGTATGCCCGCGTCCTGTCGGACCGCCGCATGCTGTCAGGAAGCGATATACGGATTTTAAGGCGAATCAGCCGTGACGTCCGGCACCGGGGAGCGACAGCCATCGACACCCTCGACTACTGGCCCATGATCGACCGGGCAGAAAGCGACTTCATTCCTGCCTACCTTGAAGCAGCGGACTTCTACATCAACTCCATCCTGCTCTATGAGTTCATGGTGATCGGTCCCATGGCACGGATCGAGATTGAGCGCTCCCTTGACCGGTTCTTTAAGGGCGAGCTGCCCCCTTCTTCCTACACCAATAATCCATCGGGGCATTCAGATTTGAAACGGGCCATCAATGAGGCGGTCCGCCTGTCGGGGGTTTGTGAGCAGCTGCCGGCTGTTGACCCATCCTTCGTGCCTGCTGACTCCATCCTCCAGGAGTTTTTGTAATTTTCAGGTCAGCGGAACGGGGTCTTTTTTGAAGTTCAGCGGTAACGGGTGACACTATCGTCTTCGCTAGTGTCGTTTTATCATGGACGGGAAGAGAAACAGGTTGCGCCGTCCAGGCATAACGAGAAAAAAGGATGGGAGAAACAAGATGATGGAGATTCTTAGACAGGATAATTTTGAGGAGAAGGTTATCAAAAGTGACCTTCCTGTTTTGATTGATTTCTGGGCTGAATGGTGCGGTCCCTGCAGGATGGTTGCCCCGGTCGTCGAGGAGCTGGCGAAAAACTACGCTGGAAAGGCTGTCATCGGCAAGGTCAACGTCGATGAGGAGCGGGGTCTCGCGCAGAAATACCGTGTCTTCAGCATTCCGACCCTCTTCATTTTCAAGGGCGGCAAGGTGGTGGATCAGCTCGTCGGGGCCAGGCCCTATGACGATGTGGCAAGGGTGCTCGACAAGCACGTCGGCTAGATATAAATAACTGATGTGAGGGCCCACGCGTGATCAAACACATCGCGCGTGGGTTTTTTCGTAAAAAGGAGACTTCCCGTGAACAGGCTATTGACTAGAGAAGAGCAGCAGGAACTGGACAGGGAGTTTTGCAAGCTGACCGGGCTCCCTTCTGCCGTCCTGATGGAGCAGGCTGCAGCGGGTTTGGCAGGGCTGACCGGCAGTCTGCTGGACTCTTTTGAAACCACAGAGGCAGATGAAATCGAGGTGCTCATCATTACTGGTACAGGGAATAATGGCGGGGACGGCTGGGCGGCGGCACGTCAGCTGCAGGCAGCTGGATACCGGGTGGCTGTCCTTGAGGCCCATCCCGGACGAAAAATGTCCGGTGATGCGGCTGTCAACCGCCAGGCTTACGGAATTCTGGGCGGGCGGGTCATCAATAGCTTGGATGAGCTTTCAGAAAAATATCCCCTGGTGACGATCGACGCTCTTTTTGGCACAGGCTTCAAGACGGACAAGGAGTTGCCCGAAGAAGCACTCGCGGCCTTGAAAGCGCTGGCAGCACTGAAGGAAGCTGGCAGCCTTATTATCGCCTGCGACATCCCGAGCGGTGTAGATGCCAATACCGGCCAGGCAATCAGGGAGACGGTGGAGGCTGATTTCACCTGCACTTTCGGGCGCAAGAAAATTGGTCTCATAACACATCCCGGCCTGCTTTATGCCGGTGAAGTCCTGGAGTTTCCTCTCGGCATGACCGATGGCTTTGTTGAAAAAGTCCTGGAAGGACGCCGCCGCGTCACCGAACTTAATGAGGAAACAGCCGGCGGCCCGGTTGAAGCACGCCAGCCCGACGGGCACAAGGGGCAGTTTGGCCGTCTCTTGCTGATCGGCGGCCACGAGGGTATGACGGGAGCCCTGATCCTGGCCGCCCGTGCCGGCGAAAAGATGGGTGTGGGCTATACCATGATCCGGGCGCCGGAGAAATCACTGCCCATCATAGCGGGAGCCGTTCCATCTGCTCTCCTTTCCGCTGTACCCGAGGAGGGGGAAGAGACAAAGCATGAGCTGCCCGAACCAGACGCCATTGCGGTCGGACCGGGAGCGGGGTCGGATCCCTGGGTGGAAAAAGCCATTCAACATCTCCTTGGGCAGCCCATGCCGATCATTATTGACGCAGACGGCCTGAACGCACTTGCGCGGATGAAAAATGCCTCCAGTCTCCTGAAGGAGCGGAGCCGGAAAGGATTTCCGCCTGCTGTATTGACGCCCCATCCGGGAGAATATTTGCGCCTGGCGCCGAAAAACGAGAAGCTTTTGCATCAGGACCGCCTGGAAGCTGCACGCCGGCTTGCTGAACAAACGGCCTCCATTATTGTGCTTAAGGGCATGGCGACCGTTATTGCCATGCCGGATGGCAAGGCCTATATAAATACCACGGGAAATGTGGGGCTTGCCAAAGGCGGTTCGGGAGATGTGCTGACGGGCATGATCGCCGGCCTGGCCGCCCAGTGTGATTCGACGGAGAATGCTGTCAGGCGGGCTGTCTACCTTCACGGCCTGGCCGCTGATATTGCGTCGGAAAGGTGTCTGTCCGAGATCGCGGTGACGCCCGAAGACCTGATTGATTCACTGGGGGAAGCCTTGCTTTGCTGAGTCTCTTTCATTCAGCCCGGTCTTTTGTTATCATAGGGATGTTTCCGGGGCGGGGTGCAATTCCCCACCGGCGGTGATGCCCTTATCAAGGGACGAGCCCGCGAGCTGGATGCATGACAGGGTGGGAATCCCGGGCCGGCAGTGAAAGTCTGAATGGGAGGAAGCGAGATCGCTGATCGTTGCCCCGGATTACCGGGGCACTTTTATTTTCCCGGGAGGCCCGATAATCCGAGAAAGGGAGCGGTATTGGCCGCGAGGTGCAAACACATGAAAGAGACTTTGAATTCGCAGGAGCAAACGAAGGCGATCGTCCCGCCTAATCAGAGGCGGCGAAGGCAGACCGCCTGGATGGCCAAGACCGGCATCCTGTCGGCAGCTGCCATCGCCCTCATGTACCTGGAGATTTCCCTTCCCCTGTTTCCGGGTTTTCTGAAATTCGATTTTTCCGAGATACCGGCTCTGCTGGCAACCTTTGCCATGGGGCCGCTGGCCGGCATTGCCGTTGAACTGATCAAGAATATTGCCCACCTGCCGGCAACCCATACCTTGATGGTCGGTGAGCTGGCCAACTTCATCATGGGGAGTTTCTTCGTCGGTACGGCAGGCCTAATCTACAAACACAAGAAAACGCGGGGCGGTGCCATCCTCTCCATGGCGGCCGGAACCCTGGCGCTGACCGCGTCGGGAGCCCTGATCAACTATTTTTTCACCATCCCCTTTTACATTTCAGTCATGGGCTTTTCCATGGAAGGGATTGTTGCGGCTACCCATGCCGCCGGCAATACCCTGGTGACCGGGCTGCCATCCCTGATCCTCTGGGTCTTTATTCCTTTCAACTTGATGAAGGGGATCGTGGTTTCCGTGATTGTCGGTTTGATTTACAAGAAGCTAAGTCCGCTCCTTCACCGCTGAAGGCCCTTGCCGGCAGCCTCGCTGTGATAAAATGACTTGATATATCAAAATCAAAAAACAGCACAAGGAGGCCGTCATGGACCTGAAAGCTCCCCGCGGGACTCAGGACATCCTGCCCGAAGAGGCAGCAAAGCGCCAGTTCCTCGAGCGGGCGTTCGCGGATATCTGCCGCCGCTACGGCTATGGTGAGATCCGGGTGCCCGCTTTCGAGTATACCGAGCTCTTTGTCCGTGGCGTCGGGGACTCAAGTGATGTTGTCCGCAAGGAGATGTACACATTTTTGGACAAAAGTGACCGGAGCCTGACGCTTCGTCCCGAGGGCACCGCCGGCGTGGCGCGCGCCTTTGTTGAACACGGGATGGCTTCCCGGCCTGCCCCGGTCAAGCTTTGGTACAACATGAGCATGTTCCGTTACGAGAAGATGCAAAAAGGGCGCTACCGGGAGTTTTGGCAGTTCGGCTGTGAAATTTTCGGCGCAGGGGCAGCAGAGGCCGATGCGGAAGTGATCGGCCTGCTCGATGCGTATTTTGCCGAACTTGGTCTTGGGGAGGTCCGGCTGGAAATCAACAGCATCGGGTGTCCGGCTTGCCGCGAATCTTACAAGAAGGCGCTCCGTGACTATTATCGGCCCGAACTTCCCCGGATGTGTGACGACTGTCAGATCCGCTTTGACCGCAATCCCCTGCGTATGCTTGATTGCAAGGAAGACTACTGCAGCAGCCTGGCAGCGGGTGCCCCGGTGCAGCTGGATTACCTTTGTGATGACTGCCGGCTGCACTTTGACCGGGTACAGGCAGCGCTGGAAAAACAGGCGATCAAATTTGTGGTCAACCCTTTGATTGTCCGCGGCCTTGATTACTATACGCGAACGGTTTTCGAATTCATCTCGGAAAATGTCGGCAGCCAGGGCTCTATCTGCGGAGGAGGCCGCTACGACGGCCTTGTCCGGGAGATTGGCGGATCTGACGTGCCGGCGGTGGGTTTTGCCATGGGAGTGGAAAGACTCATGCTGGAAATGGAAGCCCAGGGGCTTGTCTTGGGAAGTCCTGCGGGACCCGACCTTTACATTGCCTCCTTCCCTTCGACCTCCGCTGATGCCCTGGCTCTGGCCAAGACGCTGGTCGGGGAGGGGCTGGCTGTTGAGACGGATCTGATGAACCGGAGCATCCGCGCACAGATGAAAGCGGCTGATCGTATGGGGGCAGCTTACATCCTGGTGCTTGGCGAAGAGGAAGTATCCCTGGCTCAGGCAAGCCTGCGCAAGATGTCAGATGGAAGTGAAACAAGGCTTTCTCTTTCGGAAGTTGGCCAGTATTTGAAAGACAGGAGTTAGGCGGGTTTCCGGGTCCGGAATCCACAGGGGGAGGACTATGAGCGAATCGATGGGCGGATGGCGGCGCAGCTGCCTTTGCGGTGAAGTGACGGAATCCATGGTCGGCCGTGAGCTGACCTTGATGGGATGGTGCCACAAGCAGCGTGATTTGGGCGGCCTTTTGTTCATCACCCTGCGCGATATCGCGGGTGAGGTTCAGATTGTCATTGATGACGATTCACCACCGGAAGCCCGGACGAAAGCAGCCGGTGTCCGCAGCGAGTATGTCCTGGCTGCCCGGGGCGTCCTGCGGGAAAGAAGCGCCGTCAACCCGGCCATGAAGACGGGAAGGGTTGAACTTCATACGACAGAATTGCGTATTCTTTCAGAGGCGGAGACGACGCCCTTTTATATCGAGGAAGATCTGGATGTGAATGAAAGCCTGCGCCTGAAATACCGCTTTCTTGATCTCCGCCGCCCCGACATGCAGAGGAAACTTCTGGCCCGCCACCGGATCACCAAAATCACCCGGGATTTTTTCGACCGGGAGGGTTTCATTGATGTCGAAACGCCCATGCTGATCAAGAGCACGCCGGAGGGTGCCCGCGACTACCTGGTTCCTTCGCGTGTATTTCCGGGACGGTTTTTCGCCCTGCCCCAGTCGCCCCAGCTCTATAAGCAGCTCCTTATGCTGGCGGGCTATAACAAATACATGCAGATTGCCCGCTGTTTCAGAGATGAGGATCTTCGCGCCGACCGTCAGCCGGAATTTACCCAGATTGATATTGAAATGGCTTTTGTCACCGAAGATGAGGTTATGGATGCCAATGAGCGCTACCTTGCGACCTTGATGCGTGAGTTCCTGGGCATTGAGATTGCGCGGCCCATCAGGCGGATCAGCTGGCGGGAGGCCATGGCCCGGTTCGGGACTGACAAGCCTGATTTCAGGTTTGGCATGGAGATCGCCGACTTGTCAGATCTGGCCGGGAAAACATCCTTTCGCGTCTTTTCCGAGGCGGTCGCCAAGGGCGGTCTGGTGGCAGCCATTGCCGTTCCTGACGGTGCCTCCATGTCGCGGCGGGAACTCGATGATCTGGCGCTCTTTGTTAAACGTGACACGAAGGCCAAAGGCCTGGCATGGCTTTCAATCGGTGAAGATGGCAAGAGCCGCGGCTCGCTTGCCAAATTCCTTGACGCGGATTTTGTCAAAAAAGCTCTGGCCAAAGCGGGAAGTGATGAATCGGCACAGCTTCTATTGGTGGCTGACACCGACCGGGTAACGGCACTTGAAGCGCTGGGTGCTCTGCGTTTGGAGGTGGCCGGACGGCGCGGTCTGATTCCTTCGGGAAAGTTTGAGTTTTGTTGGGTGACGGAGTTTCCCCTGCTTGAATGGTCGGAGGAGGCGGGGCGATACGTCGCCAAACACCACCCCTTCACTTCTCCTATGGAAGAAGATCTGGAACTTCTCGAGACCTGCCCGCAAGAAGCCAGGGCGCGTGCCTACGACATGGTATTAAACGGAACGGAATTGGGCGGAGGGAGCATCCGGATCCACGACCAGGGGCTGCAAAGACAGATCTTCAAAATCCTCGGTTTTACTGAAGAGCAGGCTGAAAACCAATTCGGATTTCTGCTGTCGGCCTTCAAGTACGGGGTACCGCCGCACGGTGGACTGGCCTACGGGCTGGATCGGATCGTCATGCTTCTGACAGGAGAGGAAAGCATCCGGGAGGTGATCGCATTCCCCAAAGTTCAAAATTCCTCCTCCCTCATGACCGGAGCCCCCTATTTCGTCGCTCAAAAGCAGCTTGATGAACTGGGGCTGGCCCTTCAAGCAGGGGTTGAAACAGGTGAAGCATTGCCTGATGCTGTACCGGAGTGAAAGGATCGGACGAAATGACCCGCGCCCTGAACCGGGAGATGAAGCGGAAAGACGAAGAGCGGTCAGCTGAATCTGCCGAACACATCAGTCTTGAAGCCTATTTTGCAGGCCTGGATGCCAAACCAGTCAAAAAAGTGAAAAGGGCTGGTCCAAAACCGGTTGGGCGGAAATGGCTGTCGCTGGTTTACACTTTCCTATTGACAGCCCTTATAGTCTTGCTTATCAGGCATTTTGTCCTGCAGCATAACACCGTGATTGGCACTTCCATGCTCCCGACCCTGGAAGACAGGGACGAGATCTTTGTTGAAAAAATCTCCAGGCTTTTTCCGTCCGGCCTGAAACGTGGATCCATTGTCATCGTCGCTACACGTGAGCGTCTGGCAAACGGCGGCCGGGAGTATATCATTAAGCGGATCATCGGTTTGCCGGGCGAACGGGTGACTCTCAAAGAGGGGGCTGTATGGATCGATGGTCAAAAGCTGGATGAAGCCTATCTCGATGACTGGGTCCTGACCGATGCCCGAGTGGCGGAGTATGCGGATCTCATACTGGGGCCGGATCAATTCTACCTGATGGGGGACAACAGGCCGAACAGCCGCGACAGCCGGGATGTAGGGCCTTTCTCTCAAAAAGATATCATCGGTTCCCTGATTTTGCGGTTTTTCCCCTTCGACAGGGTGGGGAAACCCAAATAGGGAAAAAGCAGGGTCAGTCTTGGTCAGGCGCGCAGGAAGCGGGTTGAGGATCAAAAGAAGATGAATCAACAACAGGAGCAGGAGTATCGGACAAGACCTTCGCCGGAGAAGGAACCCTTCTGGCGGCGCTTGCTTCGATTTGCCATTACACTGGCTCTTTGTTTTGTTTTTGTCTATGCTCTCACGCAGTTTGTCTTGCAGCGCAATACGGTCATCGGCTCCTCCATGTTCCCGACCCTGGAGGACAAGGATGAGGTCTTCGTTGAAAAAATCTCCCGTCTTTTCCCTTCAGGGCTCAAACGCGGTGATATCGTGACAGCGGACTCCTTTCGGGGATTTGATGACCCCCATGAAATCATGATCATTAAACGGATTGTCGGCCTGCCCGGCGAACGTATTACCATCCGGGGCGGTTTTGTTTATGTGGATGGCCAGCTTCTGGATGAACCCTATCTGGAAGAGGGGGTCATGACATCGGAGCACGCCAAAGAATACGCCGACCTTCTGCTGGGAGACAAGGAGTATTACCTGCTGGGCGACAACCGGATGAACAGCCGCGACAGCCGGGATGTTGGCCCTGTTTCCCGGGACGACATCGAGGGGAAGTTGTTTTTCCGCTTTCTTCCGCTTGAACGGATCGGAAAGCCCAGATAACTCTCCAGGGAGGAAATAGAATCAAACGACTCATGCAAGGCACAGCTTCAGATCACATCCGAAATTTCTGCGTGATTGCCCACATCGACCACGGCAAGTCAACGCTGGCCGACCGCCTGATTGAGCACACCGGCGCATATTCAGCCCGGTCAAAGCTGGATCAGGTCCTCGATAACATGGACATCGAGCGTGAGCGCGGCATCACCATCAAGGCCCGTGCCGTCCGCATGGAATACAAGGCGGCGGACGGAAGCTGCTACGTGTACAACCTGATTGACACACCGGGACATGTCGATTTCAATTATGAGGTGTCACGATCCCTGGCAGCCTGCGATGGCGCCATCCTGATTGTTGACGCGTCACAGGGGGTTGAGGCCCAGACCCTGGCCAATGCTTATCTGGCCATAGATGCGGGTTTGGAAGTGCTCCCGGTCATCAACAAAATTGATCTGCCGGCTGCAAGACCTGAAGAGGTCCGCCATGAGATCGAGGAAGTGATCGGCCTCGATGCTTCCCATGCCCCCCTGATTTCAGCCAAGAACGATGTCAACATCGATCAGGTGCTGGAAGCCGTCAAGGATTATCTTCCGCCCCCGACAGGTGACAGGGGAAAGCCGCTTCGTGCCCTCATTTTCGACTCACTTTATGATGCCTACCTGGGCGTCATTGCCCATGTCAATGTCCGTGAGGGACAAGTATCCCTGGGCGATGAAATCCTGATGATGCACTCTAAAAAACAATTCACCGTGACCTCGCTCGGCACCTTCAGCCCCACCGCCATGGTGCCCGGCGAAAGCCTTTGCGCGGGTGATGTGGGCTACATCACCGCCAGCATCAAAAATGTCAGGGACACAGCCCCGGGTGACACCATCACCCTGGCAGAAAGCCCCGCCCCTGAACCGCTGCCTGGTTACCAACCGGTCCGCCAGATGGTCTTTTGCGGTATGTATCCGGTTGACGGCGCTGACTACCCTGACCTGCGCGACGCGCTGGAACGGCTCCAACTAAACGATGCGGCCCTTTCTTTTGAACCGGAGACATCGACCGCACTCGGCTTTGGATTTCGCTGCGGTTTTCTGGGCCTGCTCCATTACGAGATTATTCAGGAGCGGCTGGAAAGGGAATTCGATTTGGATCTGATCTCTACGGCGCCTTCCGTAGCCTACCGTCTGAACATGACTGACGGCAGTCAAAAGACCCTGGAAAATCCGACCAATATGCCCGGGCCTGAGCAAATCGCCAGCATCGAGGAGCCGGTGGTCTCAGCCTCGATCATGCTGCCCAAGGAGTACATTGGGAACGTCATGGAGCTTTGCCACAATTACCGGGGCGTTTACGTCAATACGGAATACGTCGATGAAAACCGGGTCAATCTTCACTACGACATGCCGTTGAATGAAATCATCTATGATTTCTTTGACGCGCTCAAATCCAATACCAAGGGCTATGCGTCGCTTGATTACGAATTCAAGGGCTGGCAGGTGTCGGACCTGGTCAAGCTTGATATGATGATCAATGGTGAACAGGTGGATGCACTGACATTCATCCTGCACCGTGACGATGCTTACAAGCGGGGTCGGGCCATGGCGGAAAAGCTGCGGGACAACATCCCCCGTCAGCAGTTCGAGATCCCCATCCAGGCCAGTGTCGGCGGGCGGATCATTGCCCGGGAGACTGTCCGCGCTTATCGCAAGGATGTTACAGCCAAGTGTTACGGCGGTGACATCACAAGAAAGAAGAAGCTGCTGGAGAAGCAGAAGGAAGGCAAGAAACGCATGCGTCAGGTCGGCAGTGTCGAAGTTCCGCAGGAAGCCTTCATGAGCGTTCTCCGGCTGAGCGATTGATAAATGCAATACAATATCATGTGTTATAACAACAAGGTGAATTTAACATCAAGAGCCGGGAAAATGCGGACATGGTGGAATTGGCAGACACGTTGGATTTAGGTTCCAATGGGAAACCGTGCAGGTTCGAATCCTGTTGTCCGCACCAAACCGGCTAGGGTCCGCTCCGGATGGGGTGGACCTTCATTATGATGGTTTCATGGCCTCTATGATTGTCGTTTCAGTCGAGTCAGGAGTTTGTAGGTGCCTCTGTTGGGTCATTGGCTTATTTTCAAAATTGATTCAATATTCTTATAGGCGATCTTTTTCATCTCTTCGTTTGTAAAATCCATTTGATCCAATAGGGTAAAGTATTCCTCATAATTACCTTCAGGATAATCTGTTCCAAATATCAGCCGGTCAGCCCCAAACATGTGAAGAATTCTCCTCGTCTGCTCGAGACCGTAGAGTTTCAAAAATTCCGGGAGAACGAATGAAATGTCTACCCAGGTGCATCCTGACCATGCATCAAGGTATTTGACCCCACCCATGTGCGCAGTAATAAACTGAATATCGGGAAATACTTTTATCATCTTATTGATTTTATCTGGCGCGCAATTATCATGAAAACCTGTCATACAAGGGTTTCCGTGGTAGATAACTGGAATCTTCAATTCAGCTGCCTTTCTCAACAAAGGAACGAGTCTAAGGTCATCAGCATCCATATTCAGGTTGCTGGGATGGATTTTCAATCCATGCAAGCCTAATTCCCTGATTGCATATTCAAGTTCAGCCGGTGTTTTGTCCAGGATGTAGGATCCATCCAAATTGATATCGGCAAAAGCCAAAAACCTGTCTGGATATTCCTCTAAGATTTTCGCCAAATATTCATTGGTCTTTCTTGCAGGGAAATACATGTAGGGGTCATTGGTTGGCTGTAATATTGCCCTCCTGATGTTATTTCTTTCCATTTCCTGCAGGTAGGAGCTTAATTCTGATTTAGCCCATATACAGTCAGCCCCTAGATTTTTTATGAAACCCTGCCGGCTTTCTTCAGGTAAGACATGCACGTGCGAATCTATTTTAGGTATTGTTTTCCAATCCATTTATAATCTTCCAATCCTATCTGCATTATCAAGGCGCCGGTTCTGCCCTGATCCACCAAGTTTTCTGAGTCAGACGATTGCTTTAGGCAACTTATCTTCTGGCCATACACATAACACTTTATTGATGATTTAACTTCGTCCAGATCATCATTGATTAAACGATGTTCGTTAACCATGCGCAATACTCCAAAAAAATTGATTCTTAAAACAATGAAGAGAAAGCATTGCTTTGGGAGGGTCTCAGAGCAAGCCGGACGAGGTGCCATCATTGGTTTGGTGCCTGGTACCGAAGTTATATTAACAAAGACAGCCTATGGAGGAGCTCAAATCTCTCCAGTGAAACGCCACAAAATACTCCAATGGAAAGCCACAAATCACTCCAGTAATGGTATGATTGTAGCGAGGTGGTTGCTATGTTTAAGTATAAAGAGCGTGTAGCAGATGCAATCTTGGAACTAAAGCTTGAGAGTTTTGGGGCGACGCTGATTGTAGGACCCAAAGGTTGTGGGAAAACGACAACGGCAAAACAGAAAGCCAAAAGTGTAATTGAGTTTCAAGATGAGGACCGCCGGGATGAATATCTTGCTGTGGCAAATACTCAACCTTCAAGACTGCTGATGGGCGAAAAGCCAAGGCTCTTTGATGAGTGGCAAGATGCACCGAAAATCTGGGGTGCCATCCGGAAAGCAGTTGATGATGAACAAGTCAACGGGAGCTATATTTTAACAGGCTCAACGGCACAAACGGTTAAAACACCTCACACGGGAACGCAGCGTATATCAACTCTCAAAATGTATCCGATGAGTCTCTATGAGAGCGGCGATTCCAATGGAAGTGTCTCTCTCGGCAGGCTTTTTGATGATCCTCAATCTTTTGATGGCTGCCAATCAGAGCTGACGATGGATCACTTGATCTTCTTGCTTTGTCAGGGAGGCTGGCCCAGAGCGATTAATAATATAACTGACCGCTCAAAACTGGAGGTGGCAAAAGACCTGGCTCAGCAAGTCAGCCGGCGTGATATCTCGAGTATCGACGACGTAGTTCGTAATCCAGTTTGGGCAGAACTGATCCTCCGATCTTATGCAAGAAATATTGCGACATTGGCAGGCAAAAACACGATATACAAGGATATAACTGCCAGTACTTCCATGAGCCAGGCCAGTTTCCACGACTACGTCGCAGTTCTGGAGCATTTGTTCATCATTGAAGATATTGATGCTTGGAGCCCGGCCATTCGATCAAAGACAGCCATTCGTTCTTCAAAAAAAAGAAATTTCATTGATCCGTCGATCGCTGTGGCAGCGCTTGGTTTGAGCCCAGATTACTTTAATGAGGATTTTAAGACACTGGGTTTCCTTTTTGAATCTCTCTGTATCCGGGATCTGAAGATATATTCTTCGTTACAGGGTGGCCGGGTATCCTATTATCACGATCGGTATGGTCTAGAGGCAGACGCTGTTCTCCATCTCGACGATGGAAGGTATGCCTTGATCGAAATAAAATTGGGATCCAATGAGATTGAAAGTGCAGCAAAACATCTTAACCAAGTGGAAGAATTAATTCATATTTTTAACAGAAAAGACGAACGAATACACATGAAGACCCCGGACCTGAAGATTGTTTTGACGGGTACTGAGTACGGCTACCGCAGAAAAGACGATGTATTGGTGATACCGGTTGGTTGCTTGAAAATGTGATTTTTCACAAGCTGGCAATGTTTCATCACAAAACAAGTGCAAAAACTCCGATGCACCTTTTATTTCTTCTGAACTTTTCGTGAGGATTGTATTCGTTTTGGCGCAGGAAGCCAAAATTGAAGGTCCGCTCCGGATGGGGCGTATCATTTTCAAATCCTTTGGTCGGAAACTTAATTGATTGGGCGCCTGGCATCCAATCAGCTTTAACGCTCCACATAGGCGTGGGTTCGGATGTAATCCAAAATGAGGGTCAATCCTTCACGATTGGGATGGAGGCCGTCCTTTAACATCAGCTCATCCTTAGCCATGCCCTCATCGTTCAATAGAACGGAAAAGGTATCCAGATAGGAGCAACCGAGTTCTTCCGCCATGGCCAGAATCCAGCTATTGCCTTTTGTAATCTTGGCATTGGTAATGCTGCCGTAATGTTTATACCTACGGGTAATGGGGTAGATGGATTGGAGGATGATGATGGTATCCGGGCTGATTTCCTGGATATCCGTCACCAAATCCTTGTATTCCTTGGTAAAATACGCCTCGTCCATAAAAGAGATGCCATTGATACCCAAAGCAATGATCAGAATATCCGGAGGATGCAAGGAAACCATATCGCGAATGGGACGCTGCTTCTTATCGTAAGGATCAAGAATATGATAGGTGCTCTGGTAGGCCAAAGTCATGGTGCCTTCAGGTCCGGTCCAGATTTGCTTGGAATCTTTTCCATCACTAAAAAGACCAAGCGGCCACATCCAATAAGTGGGTGAATCGCAGATAAAAGTAATCCTGTCAATGTATTCCATGCCCATATCCTCACTGGGGGGAAGCAGGGCCGGCGAATCATAATTGACCGGAGTCAGTTTGGGATTTAACTCATAAATGTAGGCTGCCGAACGATCGGCCTGGGGAGGAGGTGCTGTGGTCGTCGTTGTCGTCGTGGCAACAGATGTTGATGGAGTCGTTGAAGCCATCGCCGTCATGGTGGGGGGTGGGAGCGCTTCATCACCGTCGGGATCACTGGTACTTGTTTTCCCGGCCATTTCTTCAATTGAAGTTGGAGAACAGGCCACAGACAACAAAATGCTGCACAAGGTTATCAGCACGATCAAACTCATTAAGGGAGACCTTACTTTTTTACATTTCATATTTCAATTGCCTTAACGTGCATAAGCCGAGATTCCTAGGCCCGCCTTGCCTAATAAGATGATTTTCTGGTTAAGGGTAGAGATGGAAACAGGTCGCTCACTCATCTCCCCTAAAACATAAAAATCTACCTGTTCAATATATGGGCTCAAATGGAAAGGTGCAAGAGGTGGGCCGCATGGAGCAACTGTCAACGGTTCGGTCTTCGGAAAAAGAGATCAAGCCCTTATGGCGATTGACGTGTCAAGCCTTTTATTTACTAAAATTTGCCGCCACTCTTCAAATCAAAAGCAAAATCCTTTCAAAAAGAGGATTGTTTTGAAAATGGTTACTGTTTGAGAGGTGCAGACAAAACCCTGGTCAGGATTCACGCAACTAAGCCCCAGCTCTCAAGGTATTGGACAGGGCTCATCCAACCGGGCGATTCCTTGATTTGTTCCTGATTATGTCAGCGCGAATGGTGGTCAAGCTGTTGCATGAACTCATCTTGCGACACACCCTTCCAATCCCGTCTGTGAAAGAATTCATTCCAAATTCACCCGAAGAAATCTTCACATGCGGCATGATCGGGCGGGCAACCCTTGGCGGACATGGAACGTATGGGCCAGTATTCATGCAAAATGTCCAGCCATCCCAGCCAACGATCGTAGCCGCCACGATCACGATAGCCTGTGGTGTGGACCCTTTGTGACCTTCATGATCGAACCATAATATGTTGGGTAGTTGGCACCGAAGTTGCTTTAATTCAGGCTGCGTGTGAAGAGACATAAGCAAAACTGGATGAAAAAAAAGAGGGTACCTTTGCACCCCAATACATTTTTTGAGGATTGCATTCATCTCAGCCCAGGAAGCCAAAGCGAGATCCGCATCAGACGGTGTGGATTCTTGATTTGCTTCATGACTTCCACTCTTGGCAGCGTGTATACTCAAACAAGAAGCTGGCAGCCTGACTGAATGGGCACCCATAAAGGAGAAAACATCATGCGCGTTGTCTTTCATATTGATGAGCTGAACAAATGGCCCCTGGCCTTGACAAACGTCAAGAACTTATTGGCGGTGGAAAAGGATGCGACGGTTGAAGTGGTCGCCTACGCCGAGGCCGTCAGCTACTATGTCGGGGACAGGGATCTGCCGGAGGATCTGCTTGGTAGAGTCGACTTCGTAGCCTGCAACAACGCTCTGAGGGCCTTGCAAATAGAGACTGAACGGCTGCCCGCACATGTACGGGTTGTTCCATCAGGTGTCGTAGAAATCGTACATAAACAAGAAGAAGGATACTGTTACGTCCGCCCTTAAAAAATTCTTATTCGGTTGCGTCTGAAACTAAATATGTTTGGTGCCTGGCATAGAGTGACTCCCCAGAGTTTAACCATCCCATCTTCACTTAAATGAAAAAATTTACTTGGATTCCTCTCAGCCTGAACAGGTGATCGCAGATGGGCACCTACTGTTTTTCGATGCGAATTCGAGGTATAACTGTACTTAGATGAGATGTGCCAAACTTCGTGCAATTGAAAAAAGAGGACATGGAACTTCGCCTCACCAGGAAAGTTGATTTTGGAAAAGAGAACTGGGGGAATGAAGAACCATATCCAAAAAATTTTTCAACTGAGCGAAGAAATCATCTAAGAAGATTTGGGCTAGAGGGTGCGTCAAAGTGTGGAAGATACTTTGAACGCGATGCCGGAAGAAGAAACCGGCCGGCTAACCAATGCCAAACACTAGGTGAGAATCGCTCTGCGAAAGAGCATATGGGCCAGTCATTGCGTAAATAAACGATTGCTCCGGGCAGGTGAGGCAGATCTCAAAATGCCTAAGTCTCGGACCTTACTATTTGAAACGGCCATTATCCAGCGCTGACAGAAGCGAAAAATTTGCGTAAGAGAAGCCTTGGCAGAAATGCACCTGGCTGGTTGTATCCGCGCGCCGCGCAGAAGACGTCACAGAGGCCCTGTGGGGCACAAAAGTCAGCGCAGGAATGGTTAGTTGTCTGAATCTGAAGATCGATGATCAAATCGATGAATGGCGAAAGCACCCCCTCGAGATGAGCCACTCTTACGTCTGCTTGACGGCGTCTGGCTCAAGAGTGACTTTCCGGGAAATTCGAGAATGTGGCCCTCCTGATTGCCATGGCGGTGAGCGAGGAGGGTGAGCGGGAGGTGATCGGAGCCTGTGAGGGATTGCGAGCATGTGAATGTCAAGTTAAGAATGTCCAGAATTGACGAAATAAGAATGTACAGTTTTGGAGGAGAGAGAGTTCACCCCCTAGGGGGTGAAAATTTTTCACGGTTATTCTTCCCTTGTTTGGGCTCGCATCCCCACAAGATCTTTTGTCCGGTAAGAGTCGCCGACAATGGCCAAGACATGTGAGTGATGCAGAAGCCTGTCGAGAATCGCATGCGCGATGGTCGGGTCCTCAAATAAATCTCCCCAATCCGAGAATTGAACGTTAGTCGTGACGATCGTGCTTTTTTTCTCATAGCGCTGGTCAATCACCTGAAACAGAAGTTTTTCATCGCCTTTTTGGATAGGCAGAAAGCCCAGCTCATCAATAATCAACAAGCGGTGGCGCACGTAGTAACGCAAGCTTGCCTCCAGACGATTCTCTTCTTTCGCCTTGCGGAGTCTGGCAAGCAGGATATTAGCCTTAATGAAATAGCAAGAGATCCGATGCCTGGCAGCCTCAATCCCCAAGGCGGTTGCCAGGTGCGTTTTACCGACTCCCGGGGAACCCAAAAACACAATGTTCTCCTTGTTCTCGATGAAGCCGAGCGTTGCCAGATCATATAGCTGCCCGCGATTGACGGTGGGCTGGAAATCAAAATCAAAATCCTTAAGGCCTTTATGGTGCGGGAAACCGGCCATCCGGATGGATCGCAGCATCGACAGCTGTTTTTTGTTGTCAACTTCGGCATTACTCAAAAGATGCAGGGCTTCAAGCACGGACAGATCACGCTTTTGCACGCGATCCAGCGTTTCGGAAAGTTTCTCCTCAAATTTCGGAAGTTTCAAGTAGCGCAAATTCTCAATCAGCGATTGGTAACTGGTACTGTCAGATGGCTGCATGGTAGAGGTCTCCTAACTTTTTCAGATTCTCCGCCGAACGCACGGCAATATCATCAATGTAGGGTTGTGTGCGCCCCAGATGTTCGCGGTAGTGCTCCGGGAGGTAATTGAGTTTTTTGAGACTGATCGGATGGCAGGCGACCTCATGCGTGCTATCATAAAGATACAGATGCTGCCCGATCACCTCATAAAAGAGTGTTTGGCCAATGTAGGCGGAGGGGACGGAATACTTTGAACCCTTGTAGCTTACAAAACCATCCTTGCTCACCTTGACGTGGTCCTGGGTGATCTTGTAAAGAGTCATGATTCGGTCGCTGGGCAGCGCGAGGAGTGACTCTTTTTCTTTTTGGAATAAAGCTAGGGGAACTTGCCCGGTTCCCTGGTGGATATTCATATTGGTTTCATGGTTCAGCTTTTTGACCAGGTCTTGTAATCCCTCATAGTCCAGCTGTCCCTGGTAGCATTGGATATCATCGAGGATCTTCATGGTGCTTTCCACCTTGCCCTTGGTTTGAGGGCGTTTTGCGATACAGGCCCGGACACGGAATCCCAT
>Ga0208694_1000460_pt1 | contig 60783 bp, 54 predicted proteins | sample AD_UKC078_MetaG_FD_184442 | JGI IMG/M metagenome (GOLD analysis project Ga0208694, IMG submission 184442) | Active sludge microbial communities of municipal wastewater-treating anaerobic digesters from USA - AD_UKC078_MetaG (SPAdes) (version 2) | ecosystem: Engineered > Bioreactor > Anaerobic >...
TTGATGAGGGGGTCTTCCAATACGGGCTCGAGCAACGGCTCGGGGTTGACAATGAGGATACCGTCTTCGACCGCGTTGTAATCGCCGAAACGGATGCCCTTGATGTCAATGTAGCCCACTTCTAGTTTCACGTTCTCACCTCTTTTTCTTTATTATTGGATTTTTGCGGACGGGTTTGTAACCTAAATCCGCCCTATTGCCTCGACCGATGGCAGCGCACTCTCGATGAGACTCAGATCAACCGTCTGAAAGTCGCGATCGATCGAGGGCTTGGTCGTTTCAAGGCGTTCTCGCGATTGACCGATGACCATCAAGGCAAACTCGACGAGCTCAAGTGACGTCGCATCGATTGCAGTCCCTTTGCTCACCGAGACCATGACGGAACGATAAGGCGTTTCCCAAGGTTTGACACTCCCCGCAAGAGGGGCAGTCAGCACGCGGTGGTGCCGATGAACGAGATCCCGAACCGTTTCGATGACATCTCGATCGCTACCATGTTCTAGAAATACTATGTGGCAACGTTCGCCGAGCGCTTCGGCGACCATCGGATTATTCGTTACGATCTGGAATTTGCTCGTATGCAATGTCTCTTGTTCTCCACCAGGCGTCAACCGCCAAAGTTCACCAATTATCATTATCTCAAACAACTAAATAATTGCAAGGGAAAAACACACAAAATAAGCTGAAGACAGGTACTTGCCGCTGTGTAGAGGTACTGTGGTTATGCATGATACATCATCCGTTTATCGGAACATGCCATGCGATCTGAAAGTCCGCTCTTTTGCGGAAAACAAGCCTTCGCTCAGGCTACTCCACGCCATACGTTACGATAAATGTGGAGATGAAGCAAGCGTGGTAGAATGGTGAAGCCGATTGAGTGAAATAATAAAATAATAAAAGTTTTTCCAGGAGGGCACTATGTCATTAAAAGGAACAAAGACGGCGAAGAATTTGATGATATCTTTTGCCGGAGAAGCACAGGCCACTTTCCGCTACAACGTGGCGGCCAAGCAGGCCCAAAAAGAAGGCTACGTTCAGATCCAGAATATCTTTGAAGAAACAGCCCGCAACGAGGTTGAGCACGGCAAGCGCTTTTATAAGTTCTTGCGCGAAGATTTTGAACCGGACGAAGTCGTAAATGTCAGCTGGGACTACCCCGTTACCTATTCGAATACGGTGGACAACTTGCAAAGCGCGATTAATGGTGAGCATGGTGAAGCGAACAGCATGTATCCTGAATTTGCCGACATCGCCGACGAAGAAGGTTTCCCAGAGATCGCATATGTGTGGCGCGAGATCGCCGAGGTTGAAGAGGCACATGAAATCCGCTTCAGGAAATTACTTGACAACATCAAAGCAGGCCGCGTCTTCGAACGCGACGAGGAAGTTGTCTGGAAGTGTAACAACTGCGGTTACCTTCATACGGGTAAATCGGCACCCGATCTCTGCCCCGCTTGTGATCACGAGCAGAAATACTTCGAGCTCTTCGTCGAGACGTACTGATTCGTTTGAATCGTGCAAAGAGTGCCGGGTTCTGCACTGCGCGAACCCGGCTTTTTCATTTTTTTGATTCTTTTATTTTTCCGGACTTTCTTGGACTTGCCCTAGAATCATTCTCGGCTCCGATCCGGTGGGGGTTCTTCTTGTTCATCTTTATCGGCGGAGACCTTTGACGACTTCAAGGAAAAGATCGAGACGATAGCGGCGCCGAGCAGGATGAGGGCGCAGCCGATCCAATTGATAAGGGAATAAGATTCTTTCAGAATAAGGGATCCGACCACGATGCCCGTAAGCGGTTCAAGCATGGAGATGACGGATGTCGTGCTTGACCCGACCAATACAATGGCGCGATTTAGCAAGGCGAAGGCGGCAACGCCGACCATTAAGGCGAGAATAACGGAATAACCCCACGCCGAAAGTGTCATCCGCAGGTTTAGAAGACCGCTTGCTTGTCCGACAATAAACGAAACGATGCTGACGAAGAGGCTCGTGTAGAATGTCAGTGTGACATGATGCAGCGTGTTGAGCGTCGTATGTTCAACTGAGAGAAAAATGATGGCATAACTTACGGCGGAACCTAGGGCGAGCAGTGTGCCCAGAAAAAGCGTGCCGCCTGATCTCGTAAAGAACGTGAGCATACCGACAAATGCAAGGATCAAGGATAAGATTTTCCAGCTCTTAGCCTTTTCTTTGAAGAGCACGATATTGATCAGCATGATGATGACTGGAGAGAGATAGTGCAAAACAGTCGCCAAGCCGATGCCGATGTATTGGAAAGACGAGTAAAGCATTACGGTTGTCGCGAAGTTCCCGGCAACACTCACGATAAAGAGGGTGATCAACTCCCGTTTGCGGACTCTAAGGGAGACTTTCATCGCTTTTGCGATCAGGAAAAGGAAGGGAATGGAAAATAAAGACCTGGTGAAGGTCATGGTCATGCCGTTGCTCCCGCCGGCGTAAGCGAGCGCCGCAACGACAGGCGATGTGCCGAAAAGCAGGGCGGATAAAATAGCGGAGCCAATTCCGACAAAATTATCTCTTTGCGTGATACCTTTTTCATCGATCGTTTTCATACGTGAAATACCTTAAAGCCCCTCGGGGAGGGGCTTTACACTTATCGCATCTCGATGCCTAGGAAGCATTTGAGTCCCATGATAGTCTCGCAACACATTATGCCGCTTATCGCATCTCGGCGTCGAGCACGTGTTTCAGTTTTTTGATAAGGCGGTGTCGAAGCCGTTCGATTTCGTCCGCGGTCAAGGTTCCCGTTTCGGATGCCAATCGGAAGCGGAACATGAGCGATTTTTTCCCTTTCGGTACTTGCTCGCCGCGGTACTCTTCGACGAATTCTGCATCGTGAACGAGGTTCACGACGGCCTCGTATATCTGTGCCCACGAGACGTCCTCGTCAATCACGATGGAAAGATCCTGTTCGACGAGCGGGAATTGCGGCAGTCGTTCATAGCGGTTGTCGCGACTTTGGAGGGGGACGAGCTTTTCGACGTTGAGTTCGGCGATGGCGACACATGGGACGCGCAATCCCGATTCTTCCGTCGCTTTCGGCGACAGCAATCCCAACGAACCGAGTTCGTTGCCCACGTCATCGACGATCTTGAGCCAAGCGTTGTGATCCGCCCAAGGCATTTTGTCTCCCGATTGCTTGAATTTCCATTCCTCAACGCGTCCGAAGAGCGGCAGCTGAGCGAGAATTCCTTTCATTCTACGGAAGAGCAGGAAAGGTTTCACTCCTGCGAGGGCGATCGCGAGGCGGCGCTCCTGAACAGGGAGCTTTTCCTTTTCAATGGAGGGACTCACGGCGCCTTTCGCGAAGACTTGCGCGAGCTCGAAGAGTCCAAACATCTCGTAATAACGCGAGTTCAGGACGGACGCTTCCAACACGTTCGGGATGAGCGAACCGCGCAGGTAGCGGCGGTCGGGTGATGGCGGCGCCGCCAATGCGACGAGTGCATCCATATCGTCGCCGGCGATTTTGATAAAGGTGTCGGAGACCCATGGATATGTGTAGATTTCTTGGAGCCCGGCACGGAATGCCAAGTATTCGCGGATGGCACGTTCACTTTCTTTAGCGAGCTGTCTGATCGGTTTGTCGAGTGTGATAACGGGCGGTTTGTATTCGAAGTTTTCGTAACCGATCATACGACAGACTTCCTCGAGGATGTCGTCTTTGATGTCAACGTCGCCGGTGGCTCGCCAACTAGGAACAAGCACATTGAGCGTATCGTCGCCGTCATATGCGACATCGAAGCCGAGCGGCTTTAAAGCCTTGATGGCGTCGTCCGCGGTAATGGCGTGACCGGATCGCACATTAAGAAAGCGAAGCGAAACGGGAATCTCGATCGCTTCCGTCTCGCGCACGCGGTGCGCGCCGACGTTGACGATACGAGCGTTCGGTTGCAGTTCCGCCATCAGTTGACGTGTCAGCCCCAAAGCGAGATCGCAACGCTGCGTATCGATCGCTTTTTCAAAGCGAATGGAAGCCTCCGTGCGAAGGTGGTGGCGCGATGCAGTCCGGCGCAGACCGATCGCCTCGAAGTTCGCGACCTCAAGGACGATATCCTTCGTCTCGGGAAGAATAGAGTCCCGCGCTCCGCCCATGATACCCGCTAAGCCGATCGCTTTGTCTTCTCCGTCGCAAATCAGAAGATCAGTCGTCGAGAGGGTCAGTTGATGACCGTCGAGCAGTTCAAGCCGTTCTCCTTCGTGCGCGGTGCGTACACGGATACCGTTGCTAACGTGCGATTCGTCGAATGCGTGCGTCGGTTGTCCCGTGGCGAGCATCACATAGTTCGTGATGTCGACGATGACGTTAATGGGGCGCATGCCGACCGACCAGATCAGTTTGCGCATAGAAAAGGGTGCCTTCCGGAGCTCGATGCCTTCGAAAACGACGGCATCGTAGCGGAAGCAGCGGTCCTCATCGACGATTTTGACCGGGTAATCGTTCTTCAGGCCTGCAGGGTTTTTCAAAGAAGGAAGCGGACGAAGCGTGCCGCCATAGATGGCGCACAGTTCGCGCGCGAGTCCGTAATGACCCCAGAGGTCGGGGCGGTTTGTCAAGGATTTGTTGTTGATGTCGATGATAAGATCGTCCAACCCCAGAACGTCGGCGACGGGTTGCCCCGGTTTCGCATCGGGGAACAATTCCGTCAGATCGACGATTTCCGCTTCTTCGTCTTCCGACGGCGGGAATAACCCTTCCAGGTCGAGCTCTTCCGCGGCGCAAATCATACCATGACTGACAACGCCGCGGACTTTCGCGGCGGAGAGCGCCACGCGTTCACCCTCGCCGTGCCAGCGAACTTTCGCGCCTGGCGGCGCTACGACAACGAGCTGATTCTCGTAGAGGTTCGACCCCCCGCAGACGATTTGGCTTGTTTGTTCCTCACCGATGTCGACGTGGCAGACGACGAGGCGGTCGGCTTGCGGGTGCGCGCTGATCGTGACGACGCGCCCGATGACGATGTCCTCGACGAGGTCGGCGGGGTTTGTAATCTCTTCCACTTCGACCGTCTGCATCGTCAAATCGTGTGCGAGTTGTTCCGCAGTGATGCCTTGTGGCAAGTCGGCATATGTGCGAATCCAGTTAAGTGATGCTTTCATGGTGATTCCCTAATATTTATTTCAATTCGTTTTTATGGTTCTCGGTCTATCGGTTTCGGGATGTGTTCAAATGATCGGTCCCGTCGCCGTTGAGCGTTGGCGTCATGTTGTGACCGCCCTATTGCGTTCTACTTGAACTGTTCGAGAAAACGCAGATCGGCACTGCGGAACAGGCGTACGTCATCGATCTCGTAGCGCATCATCACGAGGCGATCGAGTCCGATGTTGATGTAGAAGCCGCTCCAGATGTCGGGGTCAAGCCCCGCGGCGCGCAGTACGTTGGGGTGCGGTGAACCGCCCGGCATGACTTCAATCCAGCCGACATGTTGACAGACGTGACAGCCTTCGCCATTACACACGCTGCACTGCATGTCGATTTCAAATCCCGGTTCAACGAACGGGAAGAAACCGGCGCGCATACGGACGGGGACGTCGTAACCGAATACTTTTTCCAATATGGTGCGGACGAGCAAAAGTCCCGAAGAAAACGAAAAATCCCGATCGACGATCAGTGCCTCGTATTGGTAGAAAGCCCGCTCGTGTCGCGCGTCGGTGCTCTCATTTCGAAAGACGGTTCCCGGATAGACGAACCGTGCCGGCGCTCCGTGTTTTTGAAGATACCGGACACTTGCTCCCGTCAGGTGTGGACGAAGGCAGAGGCGCTCGGCACCTCGCTTGTTCTCTGTGCCTTCCAGCCAGTACGTATCCATCGTGTCGCGGGCAGGGTGATCCGGCGGGAAATTGAGGTAGTCAAATGCATAGAGTTCACTTGAGATCTCATCTTCACTGAAAATCTCAAAGTTTAGGGAACGGAAAGCATCGTTCAAGTCGTAACACATCTGTGTGATCGGATGCAGGCCTCCACTCGCAATGTCGAATCCGGGGATGGTAAGATCGGGACGAATCTCTAAAAACGACGCTTTATCGAGAAGACCCTCTTTGCGTTCCTCGATCGCCTGAAGAAATAATTGTTTGATCTTGTTGGCAAGTTGTCCGAGTTCTCTGCGCTCATCGGGCGATAATTTGCCGAGGCCTTTCAGGATCTCCGTCAAGACCCCTTTCTTTCCGAGATAATGTTGGCGGAGCGATTCTAATGTTTCCGATGTCTCCGCTGTCGCAAAAGCGGCCAATCCCTTTACGCGGATTTCGCTTAATTGATCCCTCATTGGTATCTCTCCTCTGTTTAATGACTACCCATAAGTATAGATCATTCGAGCGATCATTGTCGATTTTAGAATTAAGAGTTGTCGGTGCTGCGCAAGATCGTGATCCGCACGGCGTTCGTCTTCACTGTTTACGATTAGTTCGCTTCGTACAAGGCTTCAATATTCCAGAAATCGCCCGGTTTCATGCGGATAAGGTGATCGCCAAACATCCGATGTTTTTCACCCTCTTGGTCAATCATCAAAAAGCTGGTGGAAAGGAGAAAATCACCGACGCGCATGATGTTCATCGGGTCGTAACCGCAAATGCTCGCTTGAACCGGTTTTTTAAGGGGGAACTTCGCCTGAAACGATGCGAGCTTCTCCTCGCGTCTTGTCTTCTCCATATCGACAATCGCATGCGCTTTTTCAAGCTCTTCATCTGTCAGTGTTAGTTCCCGTGTCATCGAGACGTCCTGCGTGGCAAGAACCTGCTCTTCGATAAGCTCCCAAAGCGTTTTCTCTGATGCGAAGCTCCGGTCGAAATCAATCCCGGCCGTGTCTGCCAGTGAAGACAGCAACAAGCCGGCGTAGTAACTATGGCGCCGATGATCCAGTGTTTCCGTCGCCTTGCGAAGGTTGGTCACGTAAACGCTAACTTCCCTCGCAGCAAGTTCGCTATTCAGTTGCCGAAGTGACTTGAAACCGACGTATTCCGCAACTCCCTCGATCGTCTCGGCACGCCATTCATTGATTGTTGCGCCGTCACTCAACGTTCTCATTGCAGAGCGAATCTCGGCTATTTTGGCAAGTATTGTTATGGCGTCCAGACCAAGTTGTTTTTGTCTGTCTGTTTCAGAGACATTGTCGTCCGACGTCATCCTATCGGCATATCCTTCCAAGAGATCATTTTCGCGGTTGGTAAGCGCGACAAGTTCGGGGTCGAGAGGGAAAGCAATCAGTTCGAGATCATGTGGAAATCGAGACTCGCCGTTTTCCATCTGCATGACATGAAACATTTCGTGCACGAGCTTGGCGGCAAGTTTATCGAGGTCTTCGTCCGTCTCCGCCTGTTCCGGTTTCAACATCCAGATGGCGATCATCTTGCCGTCGTACTCAATCGCCGTATTTCCATAGAAATAATCAGGCTTCGGCGACAGCTCCCCGCAAATGCACATTGATTCATCCGTATAAAGCGCATAGGAACGCTTCACAAAACCTTGCCATAGCGACGTGAAATCGAGCCTTGCCAAACGTTTTTCAAGTTTTTGATACGTGTCGAGCAGCATATGACGCTCCATAAGTCCACCTGTACTACCCTGTTATTTGCGACGAAGGTCATGTGTATGTGTATTATAATTGACTTACTGATTTAACGTATTAATCTAATTCTTTTTTTGCGGACGGGAGGCTCAAATGGACAAATCTTTGTGTAATGAGAAAAAGGCGGTCGAGGTCATTTGGCATGGACACGCCTGTTTTGAAGTGAGGAGCGGGGAAAAATCCGTCGTTTTCGATCCTTTTCTTGAAGTGCCGGGTTATGCGACATTGGATCTTGAGGCCGATCTCGTGCTAGCCTCGCATGAACACGATGACCACAACGCCAGAAAACGCGTGAAGCTTTCAGGCCGCCCGATCGACGTCACCGTAAAGGTTCTCGACACGTGTCATGACGATCAAGGCGGGAAACTTCGCGGTCCCAATAAAATCCACATCGTCGATTTTGAGGGAGTCCGCGTGGCGCATTTCGGCGATCTCGGAAGGGATCTCTCGCAGGAAGAACTCGAGCAGTTAAAAGGTCTCGATGTCGCGCTCATCCCCGTCGGAGGATTCTTCACGATTGATGCCATGCAGGCGGCGACGATTATCCGTGCGATCAAGCCGGATGTCACCGTGCCAATGCACTATTTCGACGGCGTTTCAGGTTGGAACAAGACTTCCGGCGTTGAGCCGTTCCTCGAGCAATTCACATGTGTCACGACGCTCGGGACAAACAGCTTCACAGTAGGCGCATATCGCGATTGCGTACTCCTCCTGAAAAAACCCTGAGGACAGTCCGCCGAAAATCGACACATCGCGAACTTCTCTTAAACTGCAAGGAGGCAACTTGTTGTTGCCTCCCTCAGGAAGAAATATCAATTCTAGTGTTATTTCGCCTTCGCGTAACGTGTTGCGACGACGTCCCAGTTGACGAGACCCCACCATTCTTTCAGATAGTCGGCGCGTCTGTTCTGGTATTTCAGGTAGTAGGCGTGCTCCCAGACATCGTTCACGAGAAGAGGCGTCATACCCTTGCTGACCGGTGAATCTTGATTCGAGGATTGGACGATTTTCAGTTCGCCCTTGTCCATGACGAGCCATGCCCAACCGCTGCCGAACTGACCGGCGCCCGCTTTCTCAAACGCTTCTTTAAACTTCTCAAAACTGCCGAATACATCGTCAATGGCTTTCGCGAGTTCGCCTTGCGGTTCTTTTGCGCCGCCCGGCGTCATCGTTTCCCAGTAGACTAGATGGTTGTAATGCCCGCCGCCATGGTTGATGACGGCTTGGCGTCTTTCCTCGGGGACCTGGCCTAAATCTTTAAGCAGTTCCTCAATTGTCTGTTCTTTCAGATCGAGTTCCTCGATCGCCTTATTGAGATTGTTGACGTAAGTCTGGTGGTGTTTGCCGTGGTGCACTTCGACTGTTTTTTGGTCGATGACCGGCTCCAACGCGTCGTACGGATATTGCAAAGCATCTAATTTATACATGTAACCCTCCTTAGGATGTGGCGCTCCGTTGCGCGCCTATTTTTTACGAATAAAGTCGATCCGGCAATTCGTTGCCTGTCGAATACGATTATAAGTGAGATTATTTATCGCGATTGTATCTTATGTTCTGTCCCGTTCTTTTATGTGTTCGGGAATGACCATTGCGAAGTAAATTATTCCGCATACGATCTGTATCGCCCCGGCGACAGTCATGGCATAACGGAACAGCATATGGCGCGTCAGCGCGCCGACAACTGCGCCGAAGACGTAGATCAAAATATGCAACATGAGATACGGTAATTTCCATCGCGTCGTTTGAGCGCCTCGGAGTCTCTTGCCCAATTCAATGCCGGCATCGGTGAGATAGCCCGTCATGTGTGTTGTCCGCGTCGTCACGCCGTGATAGTTCAGCAAGATGCCGTTCTGTATGCCGAGCGATAACGCGGCAAAAAAGCACGGAATGAGTAGTAATTCGCTCGGAAGGGTGAACGACATGAGGGTATACAGCGTTCCGCTCATGAGTAAGAAATAACCGTAGCGTTTCGAATGTCCGATTTCGCATTGATAGAAAAGCATTCCGGCTATTGTAGACCCCACGAAGAAGGCGACAATCATGCCGAGATAAGTGAGAGCGAGCGTCCATCGCCCGTTTTTGAGCGCAGAGGCCAAATGCGTGAGATTTCCTGTGTGGTGCGATGAGGTGAAAGCCGGTCCGAGCAGTGTTTCCGCGTTTATAAAGCCCGCGGAAAAAGTCATCAGCGATACCCAGAGACGTGCGTTTTTTCTCGACAGCTTTCTCATGCTCCCCGCGCCTTTCAGTTTGTCTAAATCATAGCATGATTATCGACGCTCTTAGATTTTCATTATGCGAAAAGAAAAGCGGATAATCCGACGACCCCATCGGGGGAAGTCGAGCGGATTATCCGCGCATGGTTTGCTTCGCTCGACGATTTGCGGTACGAAATGCAGGGCGGTTTCGGATTATCCGCGCATGACCTGCTTCGCATTTCGAAGTTACATGAATCGGCTTAATAGTTCGTAGCGACGAGTTGGAAATACTTTTGTTCGTATTTGCAAACGGGGCAAATGACGGGCGCTTTCTTGCCGACGTGGATGTGACCACATTTGGCGCAGATCCATGCAGTCTCCGCGTCCTCACGCTCAAAGACTGCGCCTTCCTCGATGTTCGCCTTCAGGCGGTTGTAGCGCTCCTCATGATGTTTTTCGATGGCGGCGACCATACGGAAGAGTGTGGCGATACGCTTAAAACCTTCTTCTTCGGCTTCTTTTGCGAAAGTATCGTACATCTCAGTCCACTCGTAGCGCTCGCCTGCCGCCGCATCGGCTAGGTTCTCGAGCGTACCCGGAATCTCATCGTTGTTGAGCAGCTTGAACCAGAGCTTGGCGTGTTCCATTTCGTTTCTTACCGTCTCCTCGAAAAAGTCAGCAATCTGCTCATAGCCATCTTCGCGCGCTTTCGCGGCGTAGTATGTGTACTTGTTGCGTGCCATAGACTCGCCGGCAAATGCTTCCTGCAGGTTTGCTTCGGTTTTTGTTCCCTTAAGATCCATATTCTCTCTCCTTTTTGTTTGTTATTACGGTTTTTATCTATCTCCGGTGATTGCTCACCTTGTGATCATCCTTGTAGAATACAATCGGCGTTTCACACCGGGTATTTAATTAATTTGACGTGTATGCGTCTTAGCCAAGTTCCGTCCTGTCTTGGTCCGGTCCCGATTCAGTTACATCGCCGCCTCAGTTCGGTTCCGCTTCAATTTTGTCCCGTTTCAGCTCGGTTTCGTCCCGCCTTTTTCGCGCGGCATTTTGAACAGATCCCTCTAAAAATAACGTCGTGTCCTGTCAGCCGGAAATCGCTGTCTGGGGGGAAATACTGATCAATCTGGGGAAGAACGGGCATATCCACATCGGAAAGCGCGCCGCATTCTTCGCAAAGCATATGGTAATGGGCGTCGAGTGTGGCGTCGTAGTGGAACGCCCCGTCGTCGCCGACGATACGAATGATCTCGCCGTCCTCGACCATGCGGTTCATGGTTCGATAGATGGTCGCCTTGTTGATCGTGGGCGCTGTCCGGTTGACGCATGTCTGAATTTCATCGACAGTGGGGTGATTCAGTGTCTTGAGGCAATCGGAAATGACTTGGCGCTGATGTGTCATACGCCGATGAGCATGATTCTTTGCCTGTTTCGCCATGTTCGATTTCTCTCTTCGTTCATTTTCGAAACAATTATAATCTTAATGCGAATCGATTGCAATAGTGAAAGAGAAACAAAAGATAACGATCATTAAAGTTCGTGTGCCGGATATGGTGCCTTTATGGAGAGTGAAAGCCCCCTGTGTAGTCCGGTTGATCTGTGTATAAATGCGTGGAAATCGAGGTAATAGGATGTGTTTGTAAACTGTTTGCTAGTAGCATACCTATTCTGAGAGACAAACTGTCCGGGTAATGGTGTGACGACCTTGTAACACATAACGGGTTGGCATTATCCAAGCAAGATTTCGTTTGGGATAAGCGGTGTATCAATTTTTGTTAAGCCGATCACAGGGGCTAGCCATAGGGCTATAATTTGAGACGAAAACTGTCTTGAGATGGCAACTGGCAGGGAGATGTAATCTGTTTATTTTGCAGTTGGAAGTGGCGATGAAAAAGAATAAAGAGGGGATATTATGTATTGGCAAAAGAAGAAATTGGATTATGACATTTTAATTCCACCAATTACAAAACCATTTGAAACATTTTCATTAAATGAAGCCGAGGATTATTTTAACTGGTTTACAAGTAATTTAGACAAGAGAACATTCTATTTAGAGAAATATTCAAATACCCGATTGGATTATTCAGTTGATTCTTTGATTGAAATTTGGTCTTGGTTTTTGAAAGTGGCAGATATCGAAAAAACGCCCAAAGAGAAGCTTGATGAAATCAAGGTTCAATTAAAGGGCAAACCAAAAGATTTTATCAATAACATAATCCAAGAACAATTAGAACAATTCACACTTGAAACAGAGTATGTGATAAGAGATCTTGCTATGTACTTTGGGGAGGTAATAGTAAAGAACAATGCCAGTATTTATTGGGGCTATCATACCGATATCAAAAAAGATTCTTTTGCAAATAGGCCTCTTTTAATGGGATTTGAAGACAGAGATTTCGATCCGCTTTTTAAAGCATCTTTTGATCCTGTTTTCACTGTCCGAGGAATTGCATGTAATTTGTTTGATAATAGCCACAATAAAAACGACTTAGTAGATATGTATAAAAAGTGGCAGAGGATGATTTTCAATTAACCTCTTCTGATATTTATAAGCGCACTCAAATATTATGAGACTGTGGTGTATTGACTCTATAAAATAGCAATGGGGGGCATCTTGTTATGGTGATGGGGATAGGATTTCGAAAAGGGAAAAAAGGCATAAATGTATATGCAAATTCTAAAATCCTTTCAAGTGACTTTAGAAAATGGTTTCTGTGCAATTTGATTGGTCGCTGTTCGGGAGGAGATTAGGATGAGATTTTCTTATTCTCCCGATATTGAAACAATAATATGCACTCATGAAGATAGCATGGTTGAGGTTTTTTCTGCGCTTGTAGAAACCTACAGAAGCAAGTTCGATAAATACGGCTGCGACATTCGATTAGAGCAATATTGGTATAACAACGGTAATGTGTCACTGAAAAGGTTGCCCTTTTCTAATGGTTATACTTGCGCATTTAGTTGTAGCGCAGAAAAAAATGGCAAACCTTTATGTGTTGATGTTGTTGAAGGCAATACACTTACGGTTAGTTGGCCAATATCATCTATTGCAAGGAATTGGTCCCTAAATCCGCTGAAGAAATCCTCTCTGACCGTTTCACTTTTTGATGATACGGAAGATGCTGTTAATGATTTAAATGAGTTTTTGAGAATACTTGGATACATCACTTGACTTATCCCCATAAGGAGAGATGTGTAGATCCGAGTACTTACTATGATGACGAAACCATATATTTTGCTGTGAAAGTGGGGTGTGATAAATGAAGCGCTTGAGGATTCTTGCAATCATTTTAGTCAGCGCGTTTCTTTTCGCGGCTTGCCAACGCGAAGGCGAAACAAGCATGTCAGAGGAAATAAGTATGACATGGGAATTGGTAATTGACTCTGCCAAAAACCAAATTATCCATTGGCTATTTAAACCATATAAATGAGGTGAAAGCTATGATATTTTTTGCCAACAAATTAAGACCTGAGTGTAATTATGATCCCATATACATTAAAAAAGATCAGTCTTTTAGCAGCATTCCTGAAATACCAAGTGAGTTTTCAATTATGATTAAAGGAAATTATACAAGTCTGGACATATCCTTGAACACATCAACATTATGTTGTGTTTCGGGATTTAATCCGCAAAACACTTGGATAGAGGCTCATCTTTCTTGCCCGGAATTTGTAAAATGTGCTGTACAAGTCGAGTTTGACTTTGAGCCACAATTAGGTATGGGAATGGATTATGCAGTTGATTGGAAGACATACTACGACAGAAAACAGGGAGTAATATGCATTGGGACATATTTATTGCCATGTAATTCTGTTAATGTCGAGTTTAACAGAAATACTGGCGTAAGTATTGTAGACGGAAAAATAATTGCACTATGGATCAAGCCAAGCTTTCTGTAATGATTGGGGAGCTTTGTTTGCCGGCATTATGTATACGCTGCCAAATATCAGAGTCGCAAAAACTAAAGGTTCAAGATGCGAAACATTGGTGTACCACTACGACAAACATGTGGCAAGGGAAGGATGTCAATAACCAGTGAATCTTTCACCCTGTAGGCATGTTAATTAATCAGTGAATCTTTCACCCCTTACAGAAAACATTAAGAAGCAAGCGTTTTTGATTCTCCGATCCGGAGATTGGACGATTTATCAGTGCTGATGGATACGTTTCTACCGGCCAAGGGACAACCATGTCAGTGTTCAGATCCGTTGGGGGAACTTTGGAGGATTGGTACAATGCAGGTCCTTCGTCAGTATGGACGAATGCTGTTAAAAGAGTTGTAATAAAGTTGCCGGGTCGCTGAACATGAACGATATACAAGACATCTACAAAATGCTGGATTGGGACAGCACAGAGGAAGTTCGAGCCGAGGGATTTCGTTTAGCGAGAGAAATCAGGGACTTGTCTTTGTTAATTATGCCGCCAGCTCCTGTTTGGGAAGAATGTGCGGAAGTTTTGTGTGAAAAAACTGATGCAGAATTAGAGCCACATTTGTATAGCTTTTTAGAGTGGTTATATGACTTGAATTGGCCTGGTGCGTCACGGATACTCGATCGATTAAAGATGATTCCGGGAAAGAAGTTGAAAGGACCTTTTATAGAGTGCATTAACTATATCTACGACTCAAACAACGATGAATATCTGATTTGGTTAGATTATTTGTCAGAGTTGCTTGACAACAAACAATTGGAAGCGGAACTGCCAAAAGAAATCAAGGAAAAACTGACTGAAAAGCTACAAGAGTATTATAAAACTTGTGATAAGCATTATGTCTTTTGGCGTGAAAACCGCTATTTGCTTGAAAAGCTTCAATCTCTTCCGCGGGAGGATAACATGATTATTAATTACGCAAATCGAGAACTGATAGATGACATTTATCTGCATGACGGATACTTTGTTGGGTTTTGTTATGACTATACCAGGAAGAGATTGTACCTAGAAGTCAGGCAGAACATCAATGTTGCGTATCATGGACAAATAATAGATAAATTTTTTATCCTCAAGTTTCACAAGATACTCTATTTCAACGTGAAAGGGTGTGAGTTTTGGGGGAGTTCAGAGGACATTTCCTGCATATTCTTATTAGAAAAGACTCAGTTAGAAGATTTGAAAAGCGAAGCGAAACGGATTTGTGAGTCATATCGAAACGCGATGCCGGATAAAAACATTGATTTCCTCACAGTCGGAATTGAAATGATATCGGGTGACTACATAACAATTATGTGCGAAAGCCTTGATTATCTGGAAGTCGATTTAATGAAATTGCGTGAAGAGCAAGAGGCAGATTCCCCGGAGGTTGAGTAAATGATTATTGATTACACAAATCGAGAACTGATAAAAGACATCTGTCTGAACGAAGGCATCTTTATCGGTTGCAGTTATGACTACACTGAAAAGGAGTTAAGCCTCGCCATTAGGCAAACAATTAGTAATTCCCAAACCATCATGGTAGATAAGTATTTCACATTCTCCTTTTTGAATGTAATCTACCTTGATGTGCAAGGATGTGAGTTTGGGGAAGAATCAAATCAAATTGCGTGCATCTATTTAGATGAAGCTGAAACTAAGTTAAAAGCATTGAAAAGCGAATTGGAGCAAAACTCATTTATAGGCTTTCTGCTGGATAAAGACATTGATTTTTTCACAGTGGGGCTCGAAATGACATCAGGCGATAACATAACAGTGATTTGCGAAAGCATTGATTATATGGAAAACGATTTAATGAAATTGCGTGAAGAGCGTAGAATAGATTAACTTCCTCCTCTCACAGCGCCGTTTTGAAAGGGTGCGGGTTAAGTTGAGTGCTTTTTCTCAAAAGGGCTGGGGGTTTTCTCTACAAAGGAGACTGAAAATGACAACCACATTCAATCATTAAGAAATTGAATGAGGAGATTTTTCAAATGGTCGATTTGCAAGCATATCTTGAAAACAAATTGCGTGATGTCATTTCGTCTTGGAATGAAAAGGATATTTATGCCGTTTCATTTTTTGTAAATTCAAATGAAGCGTATGAATACAATGGATATTCAAATGTAACGGTTTTTTCTGTGAGTTACAATACTGAAAGTGATTGCGGCGGTAGTGGGGAGCTGTCGGAAGAACGTTGGAATTATGCTTTTTGGCGTCAAAATGAAACACCTATAATAGAAGCTGACGTGTTTTTTACCGCGATGAAGAAACTCGGTTTTATGGAATAAACGAGAATGTCGCAGAGTCTGAACAAACATGCAATTTGTTTTGCGACATTTCATAAGCAAAAACAAAATATCAGTATTTCAATTCACAATGTCGCCCCAAGTTATGGTTACGGAAAGAAAAACTGTCCGGGGGAATCGTGGCAACCTTATAATGAAGTTATCTGATGCATGGGCAATGATGAGGTAGAGGTATGCTTCTGTACAGTGATGAAAGTAGGAACGCTCTATTTCCTTTCAATCGGGCTTGGATACGATGCGGTTGAGGCGAAAGGGAAACTGCTAATAGTACAATCAAGTGCAAGCGGGAGTATTATAGCCAACTTGCTTGAAACTGCTGATGCTTGTTTTGATTTGCTCAACCGGACGAAAAGGATTGTTCGTGTTTTTAGTAGAAGAAAAAGAGAAGCGATTCGTAGTGGGCGCCATGCTGTTCATCGCGCTCGAAATGAGGTTAAAGAGCTTATCTCGGAGTTTTTTGACGAAGCAAACGAGGTGGATCAATATTTTATTGAAATACTGACCACCGATTGGGAATGGCTGTCCTGATGAAATCGTATATTTCGCAGTGAAAGCGAGGGAGATGTAAAAATGAAGAGCTTGAGGATTCTTACAATCGTTTTGTTTGAAGGAATTTAATGGCAAGCTTTTTTGCGAGGCTTATCTGTTATGTTTAGATGAAATTCGCGGGTATTCCGAAAACAATATTCCACTTAAAGGTCTCAGAATACTCCTCACAAGTTTTGTTTTTGTGGCAGTCCAACGGTGATGCGTGTCAACGCCTCGTCCGACAAGCTTTGTGCGAGAGCATTAAAAATCGCTTATATGGATTGAGTCCTCTTCAATTCCGACTTCAATGACGGCGCTCCCCCAGCGCATCAAAGAGCGGTTGAGCGCTGATTCTGCCTCGGTCACGTCGAGGTTCCAACACGCGTGACCTTCCAAATCTCTCATGGTCGCGATCTCAAGTTCGAATCCCGTTGACAGATCTTTTGCGAAGGTCGGTTTGTTCTCTACATGGTAAAGTCGGAGCTTGTTGTTTGATGGCAAGCGTCGCAGATGGATGTAGACGCGGCGGCACTTTTCCGTCAAGTAAAAGTCATCCTGTTCGTAAGGGTAATCGGGGCATGCCGATGTTCCATAAAAAGCGTCACTGTACATCCGGAGGAACTCTCCCGTTTCATTGAGGACATCGATCGACGGCTCTGGGATGGCTCCGGTTCCATCCGGTCCGATATTGAGAAGCAGATTGCCGCCTCGGGTCCTGACCTTTGTCAATTGCCGTATGACATCTTGTGCGGTGCGCCAGTTTTGGTCGCTACGCTTATAACCCCATGAGCCGTTCAGCGTGGCGGGGAGTTCCCACAGTTTCTTTTGGGAAGATCGCGGCAGCATGTTGTCACCCGTCGTGATGTAGTCCCCCAGATCGCATCCGATGCGTCCGGAAATCAGGCAGGACGGCCGCAGCGAACGTATGAGGTCTTTGACTTGTCGGCACTGGGCGGGAGTCATGGACATCGGCGTGTCAAGCCAGATCATCGCAAGCGGCCCATATTGCGTCAGGAGTTCTCGCAGCTGCGGGATACATTTCTCTTCGAGGTATTGTGTGAACAAAGGAGCGGGCGGAGCCTCCTGATAGGCACGTAGCCCTCCCGGATGATCCCAGTCTTGCGCTTGTGAATAGTAGACACAAAAGAGCAAATCGTGCCTTGCGCACGCTTCCGACATTTCGCGGACGAAGTCGCGTCCGAGGGGACTCAGGGCGACGCTGTTGAAAGAGTCAGCCGACGAATCGAATAGCGCGAATCCGTCGTGGTGTTTCGCCGTCAGGCAGATATACTTCATGCCCCAAGTGCGCGCGAAGTTGCAGATATGATCGGCATTGAAGGCTGTCGGATTGAAAGACGCGGCTAGCTGACGATATTCATTGTCGGGAATGTCGAGAGAGAGCCTGATCCACTCCGCCAAGAAAGGTGTCACCTTTCCCCTATACTCACCGCCGAGCAGCGAATAGAGACCGAAATGAATAAATAGCCCGAAACCGGCATCCTTGAAAACGCGGAGCGTTCGGTCGATCGTAACTTCTTGAGCGGAGGATTCATTTTCTACGTGGACTTCATCATGTAGGTTAAGGTTCTTGACGATCTTAACGAATTCTCTCAGGCTCTGTGCGTCGACGGGGTTGGACGCTACGCCAAATCGTAAAGCAGTCCCGACATGGAGGTCGATCTCTTTCGACGGCAACGATTGTTGAATATGCTCGACATTGCCGTGCGTAATACCGCTTCCGAGAATAAGCCTCGGTCGTGCATGTTCCAAGTACCACGGCAGGCAGTCGAGGTTCTCATCGACGCACCCTTGACCGAGCGATGTCAGGATATGTGTAATTCGCGGATATTTGTTGATGCACTCGAGTGAAGCCGCGACATCGGAGCTTTCATCGATGGCGCGGTGAAACGTCACATCAAAATCAGTTCCCTCGAGTACCCGCGAAAGTGTCGTGACATCGGCGATCCCGTCTTCATCGAGTATGCCTGTTACAACGCGCCGGACACCCAATTCCTGAAACCGCAAGGCATCGCGCCTCATAACGGACAATTGGCTTTCCGAATAATGGAAGGAGTCTTGTTCTGGACGTAGCATGACGGCGACGGGAATACTGACAGCATCAAGGACAGCTCTCACAAGGCCGTCACTCGGCGTAAAACCTCCATGTTCAAGATAGGAGACGAGCTCGATGCGATCGCCGCCGCTCGACTCAATGGCGAGGGCGTCGGCTAGACTCGTGGCAATGCATTCGAGAATCACCGGTTATCTCCTTCGTTCAGCTTGAGGCATGTTCCTGTCGCTTGCGGCGGTTTCTACCGCCGACGCAGATGATAAGCCCGCCTAGGAAGCCGGCAACATGAGCCCACCACGCGATACCGCTCGCCCCGCGCGTAAAACCTGAAATAAGCTGAATGATGAACCAGATGACGAGATAAATCGGCGCCGGGATTGTGACAAAGTACGGAACAATTGGCACTAATGTCATCACTCTCGCATGCGGATACAAAATGAGATACGCTCCCATCACGCCGGCGATGGCGCCCGACGCCCCGAGCGTGGGGATGTCGGAATTGAAATCCGCAAGCGTGTGCGCTAGGATCGCGATGATCCCGGTTGCGAGGTAGAACAAAATGTATTTGACCGGTCGCAGATAATCTTCCACGTTGTCGCCGAAAATCCAGAGCATCCACATGTTGCCGAGGAGATGCGCAATTCCTCCGTGCAAGAACATACTGGTGATCAGTGGGAAGTAAAATTTCCCCGCTCGTATCGCCTCGAGAAATTCCGCCGGTGTGAATGCGTACCGATCTAAAAAATCATAATAGGAAGGAAGGTCGAGCCTCTGCTGGTAGATAAAAACCACAACGTTGAAAATAATGAGAATAACGGTGATAAAGGGTATTCTGCGACTCGGTTGACTATCTCTAAGCGGTAGCATTTATCTTTTCCCTCGCTCTGTAAAAGGATCGTGCCAAGGCATATTCCCTCATCTTCTCGCTCCTGATGTAAGTAAAAGCGAACGTAACAAAAAACCCGCTACCCCTCATCGGAACGGGCGGATGTCTGTATTCTAACTGTTCTGAAGCTCGCGGCTAAGCATGGAAAACGGTGTCGTATCTCCCAACAAAATATAACCCACGAGCTTGTCGCCGATAAAATTGCGTCGGTCGTAGGTGAGTTGTGTTTCATCGAATGAAATCTGAGAAGTCACTTCCGGACCTTTCGGCGCAATGTCGCCGGCGGACGCGACCCGCGTTTCCATCGTGTTGACGAGATAGGGTTGCGGAGGGATGACACATATTTCATCGCCCCCGGCGGCATTCACGCCCGCAACTCTTCCTTCTCGCGTCGATACGGACCAAAGGCCGTACCAAATCCCGTCCATCAGGGCGCAATCGCCTGCCGCGTAAACATTCGGAATGTTCGTTTCCATGCGATTGTTTGTCACGAAACGGCGATCAATCTCAATATCGACCCCGTCCATTACTTCAACACGTGCTCGCACTCCCGTCGAGACAAGAACGAGATCGGTCGCAAGGACGGTTCCGTCCGTCAGTTTCACGCCGGACACTTTTCCCGTCTCGGGATTAGCTAAAATCTCCGCGACAGACGCTTCCTTTCTTACATTGATATCGAGACGCTCGACCTGCTCTTGGAACATGGCGCTCGCGCGGGGGTCAAGTTGCCTTGAGAGCAACGCCTGACCGCGTTCGAGAATCGTCGTGTCGAGACCGCGCTTTTTTAAGGCGTACGCTATTTCAAGTCCGAGCAGACCGCCCCCGATGACGACTGCCGTTTGACCGTCTTCGATAAAGTCGGAAATCTCGATCGTGTCGTCGAGTGTCCAGAGCGTAAAGACGCCGGGCAGGTCGTTGCCTGGCATTGGCGGCATAAAGCTACGGCTTCCGGTCGCTAAAATCAGTTTGTCGTAATCAATGGTTGAAAGATCGGTCAGCGCGATACGCTGATTGTTTACGTCAACATATTCGACTTTCGTGCCTAAGCGAAGATCGAATTGACGGTCGTCATACCACGCCTGATCGTGCAGAAACACTTTATCGATTGTGTCCGGCGCCATGACGACACCGGGAAGACGCGGCCTGTGATAAGGAAGGTTCGCATCCTCCGACAGAAGAATTATCCTTACATCGGGATCCTGCTTCCGCGCAGCCTCGGCTGCTGAAAGCCCGGCGATTCCGCTTCCGATAATCACAATGGTTTGCTCTGACATGAAAGACCTCCTTCACGAGGGGAATTGTATACAATTATTAGCCGTTTCCAAAGAACAGTTGAAACGTGAATTTATGATAGTCAGTCGACAATCAAGTGTCAACTTATTAACTAAAAGGAGGCCTGACTCAAATCAGGTGTGCAGTTTTTCAATTAAGGTTGAAAAACTGTGCTGCGGGGGTGAATAAGAAGGACGAGATCCACAGATAGGTGTGCAATTTTTCAATTAAGATTGAAAAAGCTACACATAAAGTTGAAAAATTGCACACGGGGGGTGCGCGGATATGGAGGAAAAAACAAGCAGGTGACAATAATTCATATATAGTTGAAAAATTGTACACCTTAGGATAAATGACTTTTACAGTACATTGCTAATTTTTTTATATCGGCAACGCATTGTATAATTAGTGTAACTAACAACATCAATTATCGTTCCGGTCACTGTTTTGCGATTATCGCAGGAAACAACGTGAGATAACCACTTCCGACCTAGAGGTCGCTTTAATCATTAAAGAAAGGAGCCGTCATGACCATTCAATCTTCAAAAGGAAGAAAATACATCCCGGAGATTTCGTCACCACTTCGCGGAGATATCATCGAGATGCCGCGTATCATCACCGAATGTTCCGGTATTCGGATTTTTGGGAAGCGCATTAAATCGATCATCTTTACGACAGATGTGGCGCAAGCGATCAATCACAACGCCGATGCGCTGATCGCTGTCTATCCGTTCACGCCACACCCCGCCATTACGAGCGCGATCATAGGGATTTCACCTGCGCCCGTTTTTGCCGGAGTCGGCGGCGGCACGACGGGCGGCAAACGATGCGCTCAGATCGCCATGTTCGCCGAATCGCAGGGCGCTATCGGTCTAGTTGTTAACTCGCCGACAACACTCGAGACCATACGCGACATTCGGGCGGTTGTCGATACGCCCATCGTCTGCACAATCGTTTCGGAGTATATGGATATAGATTCGCGAGTTGCGGCAGGCGTTCAAATCTTCAATGTGAGCGGAGCTGAACGCACGGTCGACATTGTCAAAAGCATTCGCAAACGTTATCCGACGATCCCCATCATCGCGACAGGCGGCTCAACGGATGAAACAATTCTCAGGACGATTGAGGCGGGTGCGAACGCCATCACGTACACGCCTCCGACAAGCGCCCAGCTTTTCAAAATCAAAATGGATAAGTATCGGAAGATGGCACAAGACGAATTCGAGAACAGCAGGCAACTGAGCTGAACAATTATTTGCAGATTTTCTTTTGTGTTTCGGTGAGCGAAGGCATCACCGCTACGACGTTGCGGCTTAGATTCGTAGTATCATAATTCCGTAGAATACTGAAGGAAAGGTCGTTTATGCTTAGCGATACTCTATTTGAATACAAAAGATATTTCATCGACGGCGCGGAAAGCGAGTTGCGCGCACAGCATAACTCCAGTCGGCGCGTTTCTTTTCTTGACGGTCAAATGATCGGCAACGCCCGTCAAGATTATAAAGGCGTGAGCGCGCGTGTGCGGCGCGGCGGTCTCTACGGTTTCTCATCAAAGGGAAACTATACGCAAGAGTCGATGGAAAGCGTGTTGAAGGAAGCATCGAGCAATGCACTTTTTCTCGAAAAACACGCAAAACCGACGAAGAATCGACTTTCATCCGTACCGAGCGGCAGGATGGAACTAAAGGATTCCATTAGCGATGCGGAGCAGTCTTTTTACATTGAGCTCTGTCGCGCCGTGGATGCGTACATCCTCGCTCATTGCCCGAACATTATCAGTCGACGCGTCACCGCGTATAGCGACTCAGTCGAGAAAGTGATTACCGTTTCGAATGGATACGATGCACATGTCGTTACGCCCAGAAGTTATGTGTACGTCATATTGACGGCCAAGTCAGCCGTGGGCACTCCTGTTGACGTGATGACATCGATTGGCGGTTTCGGCACGATCGATCGTAATTTTATCGATCTTAGCATTGTGAAAGAGAAAATTGATACGCTGTATGAACAGCTGCTGCAAAAATGCGAAGGCGTCTACGCGAAGGCGGGGGAGACTACGTGCATTTTATCTGGTCGTATGGCGGGTATGCTCGCTCACGAAGCCGTCGGTCATACGGTGGAAGCTGATCTCGTTCAGAGCGGATCGGTGTCGGCACATTTGCTCGGAAAACAGGTCGCCTCGGAGAAGGTTTCGATGGTCGATTACGCTCATACGGCTTTTGACAAACCGACACCTCTTCCAGTCTATGTTGACGACGAAGGCGTAAAAGCCGAAGACGCCGTATTGATTCGAGACGGTATCCTGACGGAGTACTTGAACAGTCGCCAGTCGGCCGACCTTTTCGACATGACGCCTCGCGGCAATGCGCGCGCGTGGCTTTTCTCTGACGAGCCGCTGATCCGTATGCGCAACACGGTGATTGTGCCTGGAGACGACAAGTTTGAGGACATGATTGCCTCGGTGGATGACGGATATTATCTAGTTGCGTCGGGCAATGGACAGGCGGACATGACAGGTGAGTTCATGTTCGGCGTGACGATCGGTTATGAGATTAAGAATGGCAAGCTTGGACGCGCCATGCTTGATACGACGATCTCCGGTGTCGCCTTTGAGATGTTGAAGACGGTCGATATGGTCTCCGATGAAGTGGAGTGGGAGAGTTCCGGTTTTTGTGGAAAGAAACAGCCAATGGCGGTAGGAATCGGTGGCCCGCACATTCGTTGCCGGTTGACGATGGGAGGCAAAGCATGAGATCAATGGAAAAAATGGCGCAACTCGGACTGTCCGCATTACGTGAAGGCGGTGCCGACCGGGCCGTTTGCACTGTCTCTCGCACGGTGATGCGCGAATTGACGGCGGAGTGGGGAGAGTTTAGTTTATATCGAACGATCTTTGACGATTCCGTCGGATATATGGCGATTATAGGCGGACGACGCGGTGTTCTGTCCCAAAATACTGTGAATAAAGATGCCATACGTGAAGGCGCCGCCAATTGTTTGAAATCGGCGCAAGCCGCGGATCCCGATGAGGCGTGGCAACTCGCTCCACCTTTACCGGAGCAGCTCTTCGAGACTGGCCCGCTCACATGTGCCGAAGAAAGATTATTCGAGCGTTGCGAGGAATTTTTGGCCGATATCCGCGCGCGTTTCCCTCTCATCAGTGTCTGGTCACTCGTTGCAACGCACACCTTGAGAGAGGGCGTAAGTCTCTATTCGACGGGAAGCCGGTTTTTCTCACGGCGCGGCGTGTACTCTGTCGACTTGTTGTTCAACGCGACGGAAAAAGAAACGACGTCATCATTCTTCTCGACCTCCGCGGAGATGCTCGACCTCGACACGCCTTTCATTGAACTCGGAAGTTTTGAATCGGATCTCGCCGCCATTTCACGGCAAGTGTTCACGAAGGCGATGGACGACAAGTTCACTGGTACGGTCTTGTTGACTCCGGATTGTTTTGGTGACCTGCTCGCGGCGTGCATTGGAACCTACGCTTCCGATGGCGTGATTCTGGACGGTACGAGTCTCTGGCGTGAGAAGATTGGACAACAGGTGGCAAACGAGAAGTTGAGTCTGAAACTTGCGCCGCTACACCCCGATATCGTTGCCGGTCAACGCTACACATCGGAAGGCTATCTCGCAGAGGATTACTATTTAATTGAACGAGGCACTCTGAATCAGTTTCATCTCAGCGATTACGCCGCTCGCAAAACTGGTCACAGGAGAGCGCCCACTTCATCGCTCGGCAGCTTCATCGTGGAACCCGGTGAGGAGTCGCTCGAGACCATGATTCGCGGTATTGCGCGAGGGCTCGTCGTCGCGCGTTTGTCTGCCGGAGCACCAAGTGCGTCGGGCGATTTTTCTGGCGTCGCAAAAAACTGCTTTCTGATTGAAAAGGGTGAGATCAAAGAGGCGTTGAGCGAGACGATGGTCAATGGCAATTTGGCTGAGTTTCTTATGAACATCAAAGCGCTTTCGAAAGAAGTCGTAAAAGACGGTAGTTCCGTGCTACCGTGGGTTGCCATTGAGGGCGTCGGTATCGCCGGAAAGTAAGGGTTTCAAAATGGATGAAAACGTAAAAGATAAGGCGATAAAATCGCCGAAAAGAGTATTCTGGGAGTTGATGCTGATAGGTGTCGCCCTGTTTGCGGCGGGCATCTTCACGCTTGCGAATCCTCAGGGAACGCTTAAGTTTGTTCTGATCGTGTTGGGGGTCGTTTCGATCGTCAGCAGTGTCGGTTTTTTCATGCGCTATTTGCGCATTCGCGAGGAGAAGGGGTGGTTGAGCTCCTTTGTGCTGGTGTTGGCGGGCCTGCTGTTCATATTCGGCATTATTCTTATCGCCAAACCCGATGAGACGTGGCTCTTCCTGATCTATGCGATCGGCTTGTGGTTCATCGCTTACGCCGTTTATTCGCTGATCTCTTCCGTGAAGTATAGGTCTTTCAGTTCGAAACTGTTTATAGTAACGTTCGTTCTGGCAATCTTGCTTCTCATTGCGGGCGTCGTGCTGATTTTATCGCCGACGGTTGGCATGACGTTTATCGGTGTGGTGATCGGGATTGCGCTTATCGTCAACGGTCTGGAGTTCATTCTGCTCGCCATTGCGGAGAAACTGATCGATCGCCGGCAGAAACAATCAACATCCGACGCGAACTAGGCGGTGTTGTGCATTTCACCCTTTTGACAAGCTTCTCGACTTCGCTGGGAAGAGTGGGAGCGCGAAGGATCGATTGACTAATGCGCATGCGCGTCGCCGGCGTGATATAGTGGTACAAGACAAGAGCCGATAGAAGGAAGGTTTTTACCATGTCAGATAAAAAAAGAATCATTACTTTACCGACACGTAAACTGATCGATGCGGACGGGCGTGACGGTTGCGGCGAGTGCCAGACATCTTGCCAGTCTGCCTGCAAAACATCTTGCGGTGTCGCGAATCAGCAGTGTGAGCAGGAGCGCGACTAAGCGTCGTTCTGAATATGGCGGTAGACCGCAAGGTTGTCGCACCATGCCGAAAAGCCGGTGCGTCGGTTTCTGACGGAATAGGCAGATGGTACATCAATATAAACTGAACGGCTACAACATCGTGTTGGATGTTGACAGCGGAAGTATTCATCTCGTAGACGATCTCGTCTACGAGATTGTTTCGTTGTACGAAAAATCGGATCGTGACGGCATCGTGCACGCGCTGTCGGATCGCTTCGACCACGATGACATCCGTTCGGCGCTCGACGATGTGCAGGAATTGGTCGATCAACAGAAGCTGTTCTCCCGTGCTGATTACGCGGCGCGACTGTTTGACGGATCGCGCTCAGGAGCGAGTGTTGAATCGCAGTCTAAGGAGCAATATTCGCTGATTGAATCTCCCTCTTGTCCGTATGGCGACTTGGCGACGAGTTATCGGAAAGATAACGATATCATCAAGGCGCTCTGCCTTAATGTCGCCCACACGTGTAATCTCGATTGCTCATACTGTTTTGCCGGGCAGGGCAAGTACAAGGGAGAGCAGGCGCTCATGTCTCTCGAAACGGGGAAGAAAGCGATCGATTTTCTCATCGAGTGTTCGGGATCGAGGAGAAACTTGGAAGTCGATTTTTTCGGCGGCGAGCCGCTTCTCAACTGGCAAATGGTCAAGGAAGTCGTCGCTTATGCGCGTTCCATCGAAAAGGAAACAGGCAAGCATTTCCGCTTTACCTTAACGACGAACGGCATTCTCATCGATGACAATGTGATCGAGTTTACGAACAAAGAGATGCACAATGTCGTCCTCAGTCTCGACGGACGCCCTCACGTGCACGACCGTTTTCGTGTTGATATCGGCGGGAAGGGCAGCTATGCCCGTATCGTACCGAAGTTTCTCGAGCTCGTTCGCCGGCGAAACCGCGGTACGTATTACGTCAGAGGCACATATACGCATCTCAATACGGATTTTTTGAACGACATTCTACACATGCTTGATCTCGGGTTTCGCGAGATCAGCATGGAGCCGGTCGTCTGTCGGCCGGAGGAGCCTTATGCGCTGACGGACGAGGATATACCGATCATCAAGGCGCAATACGAGAAACTTGCCGAGGAGATGTTGCGCCGCGAGCGCGAGGGCGACCCTTTCGAGTTCTACCATTTCATGATTGACCTCGAACACGGACCCTGTATCTATAAACGGATTACAGGTTGCGGGGCGGGGACGGAGTATCTCGCCGTGACGCCTTCGGGCGACCTTTACCCGTGCCACCAGCTCGTCGACGATCCGTCCTTCAAAATTGGAACTCTTGACGATGGCGTGACGGAATTAGATCTTCAGAACGAGTTTCGAAAATGCAATGTCTTCGCCCGCGACGCATGCCGCGATTGCTGGGCAAAACTGTATTGCGCAGGAGGTTGCGCAGCGAACGCTTTTCATATGTCGGGCAGTCTTCTCGGAACCGATAAATTCGGTTGCGAACTTTTCAAAAAGCGCATCGAATGTGCCATCATGATAAAAGTCGCCAAGGCTGTTGCCTCGACGACTTAACTCAAACAGTTTATCCAATTTACCAATAAATCTTTTTGTCTAGTAAATTCTCCGTGTAACCAACGTGATTCGCTGTAAGCGTTCAAACGTCATGCGATTATCCGAAACACCCATACTAATCTCTTCTATTTCTTTCCTAATATTCGTAGCGCGGTATTACAGCTGTCCAGCCGTGTCTGTCTTCGACGGTCTGGCGATGGAGAGCGGTGAGCGCGTCGTAGAATAGCTGTGCCATGGGGCCAATTTCTCTGTTGTTGATGATGATCGATTTACCCATGTATTCGAGTTCACCGACGGGTGAAATGACAGCTGCCGTACCGGTACCAAAGGCTTCGGTGAGATGACCTTTTGCGTGTGCCTCGTACAATTCGTCCACGCTGATGCGACGCTCTTCGACGACCATACCGCGCTCTTTGGCGAGTGTGAGGACGGAGTCACGCGTCACGCCCGGCAGGATGGTGTCGCCGAGTTCGGCCGTAACGATCTTTCCGTCGATGACGAACATCATGTTCATCGCGCCGACCTCTTCCACGTATTTCTGCTCACGCCCGTCGAGCCAAAGAACCTGATTGAATCCTGCATCCATCGCTTCTTTCGTCGCTTTGAAGCTGGCGGCGTAGTTTCCGCCCGTCTTCGCGCGTCCCATGCCTCCTTTGACGGCACGGACATAACGCTGTTCGATGCGGATCCGGACCGGTTTCATGCCTTCCGGATAGTATGATCCCGACGGAGCGCAGATGACAAAGTAGATAAAACGATCCGCGGAGTGCGCGCCGAGGCTATTGCCGTCCGAAATCATTGTCGGTCGGATGTACAGCGATGTTCCCTTGCTGCTCGGCACCCAATTGCGGTCGAGATCGACTAAACGCGAAATGGCTTCGATCTGAAAGTCTTCGTCAAGTTCCGGCATGCAGGTGCGATCGGCGCTGCGGTTCATGCGGCGCGCGTTGTCGTGGAGACGGAACGAGCCGACTTCCCCATTCGCCAATCGATAGACTTTTGTTCCTTCAAATATTTCCTGGGCGTAATGAAAAATCGGCGATGCCGGATCGAGACAGAGCGGTCCGTACGGCACAATGCGCGCATCGTGCCACCCTATGCCTTTGTCGTATTCGACAATAAACATGTGGTCGGTAAAGATGCGGGCAAAACCGAGATTGCTTTCGTCGGTCGGCTTGGCTTTCGGATTTTGCGTTCTGGTAATCGTAATTTCCATGGTTTGTCCTTTCTCAAATCAATCTTGTGCGGGTCGGATACGTCTTGCGTCTTTTCCCTTTGAGGTTGATCGGGGAAGTATCTGGCGGAGTGGGCGTGCGGCGCCCCTCTCGCCGCCCGCCCGCAAGATGTCTATATCACGCTCACCGGTTTACGCAATCGGCGCCTCGCTGGAGAGCGACCTCATTCAACTCGACGAGGTGAGCTTTTTTGCCTGTGAAAATGTTTCGCAACATATCCACGACTGTTTCAAATTTCAAGTATTTTGTCGCTTCGATGTAAGCGCCGAGCATCGTCATGTTGGCGACGCGCATGTTGCCGAGTTCCGAAGCGATTTCGAGTGACGGGACGTAGATTGCCCGCACGTCGTCGCGTTGAACCTTGCGTTCGACGATCGATTGGTTGACGAGAATCAAGCCTCCGGGTTTGACGGCAGGTTCGAACTTGTCGAGTGACGGTTGATTCATGGCGATGAGTTCACTCGGCTCAAGGACGATCGGTGAGATGATTTCCGTGTCGGCGATCACGACGTTGCAGTTCGCCGTACCGCCACGCATCTCCGGTCCGTACGATGGTAGCCAGCTGACGTTCAAGCCCTGTGCCATGGCGGTTTCCGCCATGGTCGTGCCGATCGACATGACACCCTGTCCGCCGAAGCCCGCTACGATGATTTCATGATAAGCCATCTTACGCCTCCTCTTTCGTGATGTCTTTGTAAACGCCGAGCGGGAAGACGGGAATCATGTTCTCGTTCAGCCATTCAAGTGCCTTGACGGGAGTCAACCCCCAGTTTGTCGGACACGTCGACAGGACTTCAATCATCGTGAAGCCGCGCCCTTCAAGCTGCAGTTCGAAAGCTTTCTTGATGGCGCGTTTTGCTTTCATGACGTTTGCCGGCGATGTGACGGTGACGCGTTCGATGTAGGCTGCGCCGTCAAGCGTTGCCAGCATCTCCGCGATGCGAATCGGTGAGCCGGCGTGGCTCTTGTCGCGCCCGAGCGGCGCCGTGGTGGCGCGCTGTCCGACAAGCGTCGTCGGTGCCATCTGACCGCCTGTCATGCCGTAGATGGCGTTATTGACAAATATTGTCGTGATGTTCTCGCCGCGCATCGCCGCGTGTGTGATTTCCCCCGTACCGATTGCGGCGAGGTCGCCATCTCCCTGATAAGTAAAGACGACTTTGTCCGGCAGTACGCGCTTGATACCCGTCGCGACAGCCGGGGCGCGACCGTGGGCCGCTTCCTGCATGTCGCAATTAAAGTAATCGTAAGCGAAGACGGAGCACCCGACCGGCGCGACGCCGATCGTCTTTCCGAGGACGCCCAGCTCTTCGAGCGTTTCGGCGACGAGTCTGTGAATGATGCCGTGCGTGCAGCCCGGGCAATAGTGTGTTTCAACATCGGTGAGACCTTTCGATCTCCGATAGACGATAGCCATGTCTTTACCTCCCCAGAGCGTTCAATGCGGCATTTGCCACTTCGCGAGGCGTCGGAATGACACCGCCCGCCTGTCCGATGAAAGAGACGGGTTTAACGCCGTTGACGCCGATACGTACGTCATCGACCATCTGTCCCGTACTCATCTCAACGGTGACAATGGCCTTGACGCTGTCCTGTAGAGCTACCTCATGAAGCGCTTCATACGGGTACGGCCAAACGGTGACCGGGCGGAAGACGCCGGCTTTTATCCCCTCTTTTTCGAGAAGTCCGGCGGCAGCGCGCGCGAGGCGCGCCGGCGTGCCGTAGGCGACGAAGATGACTTCGGCGCCGTCCGTATCGTTCGTTTCGTATCGTTGCTCGTTTTCGATGACGCGACGGTATTTTTCCTCAAGGCGCTTGTTGTGAACGTTACACGCCTCCGGGTCGATAAAAAGTGAGTTGATGTTGTTCGGGGCGCGCCCCTCTTTTGTACCGGTCGTTGCCCAAGGTTTTTCAGGCAAGTCGTCCGGGGATACGGGCGGCTTTTTCCATTCGATCGGCTCCATCATCTGACCGATCATGCCGTCAAGAAGCATCATGACAGGCATGCGGTATTGGTCGGCAAGCTCAAAGGCCTCCTGCATCAGGTCGACGACTTCTTGAATATTGGCGGGGGCGAAGACGATCAACCTGTAGTCCCCGTTGCCTCCGCCGCGCGTCGCTTGGAAATAGTCGCCTTGTGCAGGCTGGATCGTTCCGAGACCGGGACCGCCGCGCATGACGTTGACGATGACTCCCGGTAGTTCCGCACCGCACATATAGGAGATACCTTCTTGTTTCAAGCTGACACCGGGCGAGGACGAGGACGTCATCACCCGCGCACCCGCGCCCGACGCTCCGTAGACCATGTTGATGGCGGCGATTTCCGATTCAGATTGTAAAAAAACTCCGCCCGCCTTAGGCATGTGCAGAGACATATATTCGGGAATTTCGCTCTGTGGTGTGATCGGGTAGCCGAAATAGCATCGACATCCGGCGCGAATGGCCGCTTCCGCGATGGCTTCGTTGCCCTTCCAAAGTTCTTTTGCCATACAAACCCCCTCTATACGCGTTCCACGGTGATGATGGAATCGGGGCACATACGTGCGCAGTTGGCGCACCCGATACACTGATCCATGTCCTTGACCGTGGCGGGGTGATACCCCTTGCGGTTCGTTATACTTTCATCGAGAAAGATGATTTTTTTCGGACAGACCTCGACGCAAAGACCGCAGCCTTTACACCAGTCCAGCCGAAACGTTACGTTTCCTGTTGCCATGCGAATTGTCCTCCTTCGTGGTCACTCAGCTCCCATGGTTTTGTCATATATCGATCGATTGCAAAAAAAGAGCCGTTCAGTCGGCTCTTCAATTCTTCTTCAAAACAGCGCTCACCTACGGTGCAAATAATTGGCAGGTTAATGACTTCCGCGACCTTCCCCGCGAATTCATCGCCCCGCAAAATGACTTCCGCCGTTGTCTCGTCGCCTAGATGCGTGTTGTTGACGATCCCAGTGATGCGCTGTTTGCTCGCGACTTCCGTAAGCCGCAAGTAGCGAACGACTCCTTCGATCGTTCTGTTTTCCACGCGTTTTTGGTTGATCACGAACCAGAAATCGAAATCAACTCGATCGAGTTGCGGTTGATAATAACCGAGAACCCGCGCGCCGACGGGGTCGCCCCCGAGGTCGATGATGCTTTGTTGTTGCCGGTTTACGAAAATCGACATGATGTCGGGAGGTAGGGCGGGAATGTCAGCTTTGCCGAAGTTCGACGTGACAAAAACGGCGATGCCCTCGCGTTCGAGCTCGCGTGTTCTCTCGCAAGACCGGAAATAGGGGTTGACGATGTCGAGGTCGGCGAGTGCCGTCTTTCGGCCGTCGCGCGCCATAGTGAAAGCGAGATTGACGGCGAACTCCGTTTTTCCCGTACCGTAATGTCCGGAGATGATCGTGATTTGCTTTTCGGGCAACTTCAAGCCTTCACTCCTTTTCGTAGACGCGAATCGGTTCGCGTCCCGCCAACGCCTCACCGACAGCTTCCGCCAGCGCCGTCAGTTCATCTTCTCCCGGATACACGTGGACCGGCGCGATAAAGTCGATACGATCGATGATCCAGTCCACAAAAATCTCACCGTAAGCCAAGCCTCCCGTGAGCAAGATGGCGTCGACATCGCCCTTGAGAACGGCCGCGGCGGCGCCGATCTCTTTGGCGACTTGGTACGCCATCGCCTCATAGATGAGGCGTGCTCTTTCGTCTCCTGCTTTCACTCTATGTTCGACTTCACGAGCGTCGCTCGTTCCGAAATAAGAAGCGAGACCGCCTCCCCCAACGAGCGCTTTTTTTAGTTCGCTCTCCGTGTATTGTCCTGAGTAGCAGAGCTCAATAAGCGAAAAGATTGGGAGTCCGCCGGAGCGTTCCGGGGAGAAAGGGCCGTCGCCCGACAGCGCGTTGTTGACGTCGATGACTTTTCCCTTTCGGTGCGCGCCGACGGAGATGCCGCCGCCCATGTGTGCGATGATCAGGTTGTAGTCCTGCGGTGACCCGCCTTTCTCGCGGCAAAAACGCCGTGCGACGGCTTTCTGATTCAACGGATGAAAGATGGAAATGCGTTCAATCGTATGCCAACCCGAAACGCGCGCCAAGGGTTCCAGTTCATCGACAATAACGGGATCGGCGATGTACGCTTTCAGATTGTGCCGGATTGCGATATTGTGAGCGAGGATGCCGCCCAGATTGCTCGAATGCCATCCGTACCGGCACGACGCCATATCGTCGATCATGGCATCGTTGACTTCGTAGACACCCCCGTCGAGCGGGTGCAAAAGCCCTCCGCGCCCGACGATCGCATCCATTGAATCGAGATTGATGCCTTTTTCTTCCACGATATCGAGAATAAGCTTTTGCCTGACGGGGAGTTGGCTTTCGAGATCTTTCAGGTGCTCCATCTCCGTTCCGTGACGGATGGTTTCCGTGAAAGTTAGTCCTCCGTTCTCGTAAATGCCGATCTTTGTCGAGGTCGATCCCGGATTGATGATAAATAATCGTGCCATCCCTATCTCTCCTGTTCGCTCCGCCGTTACCATTTTACCTTGCGCCGTTCTTGCTCGGCGGCGAGATAAAGCGCCAACGAGATCGAGTTAAGTTTCGCTTCTTTCAAATCGCTTCTCGATGTCAAAATGACGGGCGCACTCGCTCCGAGAACGAGTCCGGCTCCGGGAGCATCGCACACGAAAGCGAGCGCCTTGTACAGAACATTCCCCGCTTCGATGTTCGGCATGAGCAAGATATCGGCATGCCCTGCGACCGGGTCGGCGATGCCTTTGCGGCGCGCGGCATCCGTGAAGAGCGCATTGTCGAGCGCGAAAGGACCGCCCACACGGCAACCCGTCAGTTTACCTTCTCGATTCATCCGCACAAGCTCTTCCGCATCGACAGTCGCCTGCATGGCGGGATTGACTTTCTCAAGGGCGCAGACGCACGCGACCTGCGGTTCATCGATCCCAAGCAGGTGCGCAACTTTGACGGCGTTCTCGATGATATGTTTTTTCTCAGTGACGTCGGGAGCGATGCACATCCCGGGGTCGGTGACGATTACGGGATGGTTTATCTTCGGAATAAAAAAGAGACCGATATGCGAAAGCAATTCTCCGTCTCTTATTCCCGTTTCGCGATTCAGGATCGCTTTGAGCACGTAGGCGGTGCCGACGAGCCCCTTCATAATGGCGTCGGCACGTCCTTGGCGTATCAATCGAACCGCTAAGTTGCACGCCTCGATATCATCCGGCTCTTCAATGATTTCGTATTTATCAGCTTGTACTTCGCAACGATCACCGGCTTCAATGATTTTTTTGCGGTGACCGATGAGTATCGGATCGACAATCCCCAAGGTTGCCGCCTCGTTGATCGAAAGCAGAACATCTTCATCGTGGGCGGCGGCGACGGCGACACGCCGACGCCCCGAAGCCACCAGTTTTTTATTCATGGAATCGAAAGATTGTATCATAGACCCCTTCCGGCTTTACCGCCTCTATGCCTTGTCGTTCTCATGACACGGTCCCACCCCGTTGAAATTGACGTCACCTCGCAGGTGATTGCCGATCACGGCATCTGTCAAACACCTCGACAGCATATCCTCTGACCCTTGCACTTCAATCATTATGCAATCATTCATCACAAAATGAATAACAGTCGAGCTGTAAAATTAGTGTACTCTATTAGGCGACGAGTGGTCAAACTGAATTTGACACATTAAGCTTTGTGCCGCTGCGGCTGTTATAATTGTTGAAAAGGATAATTCCTCTAGGAGAAGCGTGATGATCAATGACCCGTGGAGACTTTATGATGCCCTGATTAAAGGCGTCGATCCCTCTTGGAAAGTAGACTACTACACGCAAGGCGTGACATGGTGCGAAGTCTTTTCCGGTGACAATTCGGGGATCGCCATGTGCATACACGAGCGCGGACCCGGTCCAGAGTTCCCCGATCCTGTTGATGGCATGTCGTTGCAGGATATGGCTGCGATGGTAAAATCTTGGAATTACCTTGAGGCGTCGCTCGGAACGGCGGCGTTGAACTGCTATTACAACACAGTCGAAAAAGTGAATGCTCTCGGCGGGTTTCGCGGTCTGGAGATCGGCACGGGTGCCATCGATCCGGAGAAACGCAAACAGCTGAACGCTTTTATCGCGTTCCAAGATGAAATTGCCGGCAAGAAAGTCGCCGTCGTCGGTCATTTCCCGCATATTGAGCGCAAGATCGGCGGCATTTCCGACCTGATTATCATTGAACGACGTCCAAAGAAGGGTGATTACCCCGATCCCGCCTCCGAGTACATTCTCCGCGAACATGATTACGCTTTTATTACGGGTTCCACTTTGACAAACAAGACGCTTCCGCGCTTGCTTGAAGTCGCGGGAGACCGATGCAAAGTGAGCCTCGTCGGTCCCTCCGCCTGTATGGCTCCCGTCCTTTTCGAGATGGGACTTCATAACATTTCAGGCTATTGCGCCACGGATCAAAAGTTGCTCGACCAGGCAATCCGACGCGGTGACGTGATGGCGATTTATGACGCTGGGTATATGGTGAGTATCGACCGCCCGTTGAAATAAACGGCCTTTCCGGGTCTGTTGTTCAAATAGGCAGTTAAAAGTCTCGCGTCCGGAAAGGTCCGGGCGCGGGGCTTTTAAGTTTTTTGGGTGCGATTGATCGCGGTTTTTCAAGATGATTGATCCGATAATCTTCGGCAACTAAATCAGAAAAGAAATTCTGTTGTATGAACGTTTTTCACGATGACTTTCACCTCGCGGATACAATGTAGATGTCGGTTTAGTTGAAATCAGTGAGGATGATAAACGCAAACAGACGGAAGTAGATTTCGTGTGCAATCAAGGCAGTAAGCGATATTATATTCAGTCAACTCTACATTTTGACACGAGGGATAAAACGATCCAAGAGAACCGGTCTTTAGATCATTTCAATTATAATTTCAAGAAGATCATCATCGTCAAGGACGTCCTGAAGCCTTGGCGAACGGAAACAGGTATTTTAGTTCTAGGTGTCTTTGATTTTCTTCTCAGTCAGGGTAGTCTTGATTTTTAAATGGGTTTTGTTGAAAAAAGTGCCGAAACCGGCGGAATTTTTCAACAGAAGCACGTTCGAGGTTAGTGTCGTGATCCTATTGCTAAACAAACGAAGGGGATGTCTCAAAACCGCTCATCAAGAGCGATGATGAGATAAGCCCCCCTTTTGGGTCGCGCTATTTACCCCGAAGCTCCAGCCGTGTGCAATTTTGCAGTTAATATCGATTTTCTGGATTTTGGTCCGAAGCTTTTGGTCCGAAGCTAGTGTGGAGTTTTGCAGATTAGATCGATTTTTCGGACCTCACTCGCGAACGATGTACAATTTTGCAGTTAATATCGGATTTTTGGACTTTTCACCCGGTGCCAACATCCTCGATGTGTGGTTTTTCAACTTATAGCAGCGATTTTTCGATTTAAGTTGAAATTTTGCACAGCATAGGAGGCTAAGCATTTTGGCGTCGTCCGAGTGCAGTTTTTCAATTTATTTCGATAAAGAGGACTTTTCGCACTCGGTTTCCCATAAAGGAAAGAGACTATCTCCAATCCCGCTACTTTTTTGCGGTTTTGAGACAACCCCTTCGGCTTATAAAAACGTGGGAGCTACTGTTAATCCGAATGTAAGGTCTACAGCTTCTTCTCCACGGCGTCGAGTTGTTCGAACAGCTCTTTCGGCATTTTCGGTCCGTATCCTTCGAAATGGTTACGGATCGCCTCAAGCTCCAGTTGCCATTCGTCATGGTTCACTGTGGTGAGAGCCTCGAGATCTTCCTGTGGAATATCTAATCCGTCAAGATAGAGATCCTCCACACGTGGCAAGTATCCGATCGCCGTTTCATTTGCGCCGACCGTGCCGTCGCAGCGTTCAACGACCCACTTCAGGACGCGACTGTTTTCACCGAATCCCGGCCACAGGAAGTGTCCGTCTTCGCCCCTCCTGAACCAGTTGACGGCAAAGATTTTCGGAAGCTTATCTAGGTCGCCTTTGCGCCCGATCTCGAGCCAATGACTGAGATAGTCGGCGACGTGGTAGCCGATGAAGGGCAGCATGGCGAACGGGTCGCGACGAACTTGTCCGATTTTGTCGGAGATGACGGCCGCCGTGATCTCGGATCCCATGACGGCTCCGAGGAAGACACCGTGCTCCCAGCTAAGGCTCTGATAGACGAGCGGAATCGTCGAAGGGCGTCGCCCCCCGACGAGAATCGCGTCAATCGGCACGCCGGCAGGGTCATCCCAGTTCGGCGCGATGGAAGGACAATTTGTTGCCGGCGCGGTGAAGCGCGCATTGGGGTGCGCGGCTTTCTCGCCTGATACGGGGTTCCAGTCGTTTCCGTGCCAATCGATGAGGTGTTCCGGCGCCGGATCGTCGATCCCTTCCCACCACACGTCGCCATCGTTTTTCAGCGCGACGTTTGTAAAGATCGTGTTGCGTTTAATCGAATCCATCGCGTTCGGATTTGATTGATAGGAAGTGCCCGGAGCCACGCCGAAGAAACCGGCCTCCGGGTTGATCGCATACAGTCGACCGTCATCCCCAAAGCGCATCCATGCGATATCGTCACCGACCGTTTCGACTGTCCAGCCGGGCACGGTCGGTTGCAACATGGCCAAGTTCGTTTTACCACAGGCGGAAGGGAAGGCGCCGCAGACATAGTAAATTTTTCCCTCCGGAGAAGTCAGCTTGAGGATCAACATATGCTCGGCGAGCCAGCCCTCATCACGGGCGAGCACGGAAGCGATGCGGAGCGCGAAGCACTTCTTGCCGAGGAGCGCGTTGCCTCCATAACCTGAACCGTATGACCATATCTCGCGTGTCTCGGGGAAATGGCTAATGTACTTCTTTTCCATGGGGGCACAAGGCCATGCGACATCTTTTTCACCCGGCTCGAGCGGTGCGCCGACGGAGTGGAGGCACGGAACGAATTCGCCGTCCTCGCCGAGCAGATCGAGGACCTCTTTGCCCATGCGCGTCATGATGCGCATGTTCGTTACGACGTAGGAGCTGTCTGTCAGTTCGATGCCGATTTTTGCGGCGGGTGACCCGAGCGGTCCCATACTGAACGGGATCACATACATGGTGCGTCCCTTCATAGCGCCGCGGTAGAGTTCACGCATGGTTTCTTTCAGTTCTGTCGGATCGATCCAGTTATTTGTCGGGCCCGCGTCATCTTCGCTTTCAGACGCGATAAAGGTACGACCCTCAACGCGAGCGACGTCGGACGGGTCACTGCGGAACAGGTAACATCCCGGACGCTTCTCGCGATTTAAGCGAACGGCGGCTCCTTTCGCGACATTCTCCTCCAAAAGCCGCTCATTCTCTTCTTCAGAACCGTTACACCAATAGATCGAATCCGGTTCAAGTAAAGCCGCCATTCTCTCAACCCACTCCAATAACTTCTTGTGCTGTACCATTGACTACCCCTCTCGTGATTTTCTAAAAAATCTCTTCGATAAGATGTTTTGCCTAGCATATGACCGCGATAAGGCACTTGCGGTCGATCCTGAAAGCGTATCGCAAACTCAATCCATTCATATGCGTCGACCACGTCTCAGTGTAACATGACGCGCGGCGATATGTGAGGTTGCCGTGATGGATTTGCTTTCGCAGTTGTTTGCTGTCTCATGATATGATGACTTGGAGGTTAATGAGGCGAATCGAGGCATTGTTGGTACTCGTTTTACCGGTTGCTTATCCGTAAAAAACATGAAGCGCGGCACGCGTGAAATGAAAGGAAACGACATGATTTCAGACCGTATCAAGAGAATGTCTCCGTCGCAGACGTTGGAGCTCAACGCAAAGGTTGCCGAATTGCGCGCAGAGGGGAAAAGCATCATTGCGCTCAACACCGGCGAGCCTGATTTCAACACGCCGCCATCCGTGATTGAGGCGGCGCATCGTGCAATGTTGGAGGGGAAGACAAAATACACGCAGACTCCCGGCATTTTGCCCTTGCGCGAAGCGATTGCGCGCAAACTATTAAAGGATAACGGCATTGAATACGATCCGAGCGAGATCATAGTTTCGACGGGCGCCAAGTTCGCTCTATCGAACGCGTTCCAAGTCTTGTGCAATCCCGGCGACGAGGTGATCATTCCGACGCCGTGCTGGGTGAGTTACGTTGAGATGGTCAAGCTTGCGGGCGGTCTCCCCGTTCTCGTTCCCGTCGCACACGACAACAGGCTTGACGTCGATGCGGTTGAACGTGCCATCACGCCGAAGACGCGTATTATCCTGATCAATTCACCGAACAACCCGACGGGTGCCGTTTACACGGAGATAAGTATGCGACGCGTCGCGGAACTTGCCATTAAACACGACTTGTTCATCATAACGGATGAAGTTTACGAGAAGCTTATTTATGGAACGACACCTCATGTCAGCATCGCATCCTTTTCGCCTGAGGTTTGGGCGCGCACATTGACGGTGAACGCGTTTTCCAAGGCATACGCCATGACGGGTTGGCGTATTGGCTATGCCGCCGGTCCGAAAGAGATCATAAAGGGTATATCGGCGGTCCAAGGGCACACGACCTCGAACAGCACGTCTTTCGTCCAGTGGGCCGCCATCACCGCACTCGAAGAGTGTGACGAACACGTTGAATTCATGCGTAAAGTTTTTGAAGAGCGACGCAACTACATGTTCGAACGGGTGAGCAAACTTCCCGGATTCAACTGTCCGTTCCCTGAAGGGGCGTTTTATTTGTTCCCCGATGTCTCAGGGACTTTTGGAAAGCGCGTTGGCGATCGTGTCATCTCAGATGCGCCGGCACTTGCCGATTATCTGCTCGATGAAGCGGGCGTCGCGCTCGTGCCCGGCAACGCCTTTGAAGCTCCCACTGCTATTCGTCTTACGTATTCAAATTCGATGGAGAACCTGATTGCTGCGATGGATCGCATCGAGGTTGCAATCGCTAAATTGAGCTAATGCGACGCAATAAGAAAATCAGATATTTAGAAGGAGACGGATACTGGCTCCTCAAAGGTTCTCGACTCCGCCTGTCTGACGGACCTCACGGAATCCGAAAGGAGACGCCGGAGGGGACGTTACAAGCGACTTGTTTTCCGACTGCTTCCGCGCTCGCTTGCAGTTGGGACGAAAAGCTTGTCGAGCTCGTCGGCGAATCTCTCGCGACTGAATGCATTGCATCCGATGTCGACGTGTTACTCGGACCGGGAGTTAATCTGCAGAGGCATCCGGCGTGCGGACGCAATTTCGAATATTTCGGCGAAGATCCTCTCTTGAGCGGTAAAATGGCAGCCGCCTACATACGTGGTGTTCAATCGAAAAACGTGGCGGCAACGCTTAAGCATTTTGCCCTCAATTCTCAAGAAACCGACCGTTTTCTTTCTGAAAGCGTCGTCGATGAGAGAGCTTTGCGCGAACTGTATCTCGTGCCTTTCGAAATTGCAGTCCGGGAGTCGAGTCCGTGGGCCGTGATGACGGCGTATAACCGTTTTGAAGGTCGGAACGCGGGTGAGAATAAGCGACTGCTCGATATTTTACGATATGAATGGAAATACGACGGCTGTGTTGTAAGTGATTGGGGCAGTGTAGAGAACCGAGTTCTCGGGTTGGAAGCCGGTATGGATCTTGAGATGCCGGGAGGATCGAGCCCTTCGACCGGCGAACTCAGAAAAGCTTACAAGCAAGGACGGCTCGACGAGGAACTCATCGATCGCGCCTTGGCGAATATCAAGAAGCTCGAAGACCGCGCCGGCGGCGCGAAACGTTCGTCGCGTCTCGGCCATTACCGCGTCGCCGTCGATGTTGCCCGCGAGTGCATGGTATTGCTGAAAAACGACGACGATCTCCTTCCGCTATCACCGACGGAAAGCGTTCTCTTGGCAGGAGCGATCGACGAGGCGCAAATTCAAGGGCTTGGATCGTCTAAGGTAGAGCCCTTGGTGACGAACACGCCCTTGAGACAATGGCGTGACAGCCAATATCCCTACCTTCTCGAAAAGCCCGATCATGCAAGTGTCTGTCTATACTTTGCCAGCTTGCCACCGGACGCCGAGGGGTATGATCGTCTCTCTCTCGAACTTTCACTCGAAGACAAGGTGGCGATTGATTGCTTAAAAAATGCCGGCCACGCAATCGCTCTGATCGTGCAGACGGGCGCGCCGATCGCCTTGGGCGATGTACGGGCGGATGCCGTTCTTCTGATGAATTACGCCGGCGAGGGTGCCTATGAAGCGCTTCAGTCGATCATATATGGCACACACAGTCCTTCGGGAAGACTCTGCGCGACATGGACTGAAAGACGGACAGACATCGCATCCGATCCCTATTTCCCGTCGCAAGACTTGCAGGCTCAATATCGCGAGAGTATCTATGTGGGCTACCGTTACCATGCGACATTCGGCAAGTCTGTCGCGTTCCCATTTGGATACGGACTCACCTATGGGGAATTTCGGTATGAAAAAATTGACGCCGAGTTAGTGTCGGGGAACGTTTTTCTGACTGTCCGTGTGACAAATACCGGACAAAGAAAAGCGAAAGAAGTCGTACAAGCGTACGTCTCTTTTCCCGACAGCTCTCTTTTGCGTCCTTTCTACGAATTGAAGGCGTGGGCCAAAGTTGAACTGGAAGCGCAAGAAAGCTGCGATGTCGAGCTCAAGATACCACGCGATCGTCTCAAGACATATACGGCGCAAGGTGAGAAAATAATCGAGAGCGGCGTGTATCACTTCCTCTCAGGACCGAATGCCCGCGACCTTCCATTGATCGCTTCGGTGGAGCTTTCTGATAGAAGGGACGGCGATCGCGTCATCGATGTGCCGGAGGATCTTACCGTTGAACGATTGAGAGAGCGTCATCTCTTGTTTGCGGGTCTGGCAGAATCTGAGAATATCCCCGACATTTACAAGACGATGGATCGTCCCGTTACTCAGGAGGAATTTGAACAACTGCTTGGGCGGAAAGTGCCGAAGCCGATTGCTCCTCAGGGCGTGCACGCACCGCTTTACGCCATTCGCAGACCGCTCAGGTCGTTATTTTTAAAGATCGCGCTGAAAAGAGCCGATTCGATGCCCGGCGATCGTGACATGAACCGCCATGCCGTCCTTAGTATGCCTTTGCGGGCGCTTGCCCGTTTGAGCGATGGGATCCTTTCTCCGGGACTGTTGAAACTGATCGTTTTTCTCAGTCTCCGCGGTCCGTATCGCGTGAAGAAAAAGAGAAAATCGAAGGGGCGAAAGCGTGTTTGATGTGGCGATAATCGGGGCGGGCGTCGTTGGTTGCGCCGTCGCCTATGAGCTCTCTCAGTACGAGCTTCGCGTCGCGCTGATCGAGAAGGAAAATGACGTCGCGATGGGGGCGTCGCGTGCGAATACGGCGATCATTCACGGCGGGTATGATCCCGAACCTCACACAATGATGGGGAAATTGAATGTCGAAGGCATGTACCGCTGCTTCAAGCTTTGTGAAGAACTCGATGTCGAACATAAAAAGACCGGCTCGTGGGTCGTCGCTTTCGACGAGGAGCAACGCGTCACACTTCAGATGCTTCTGGTACAGGGAATTGCCAACGGGTGCGAGGGTCTCGATATCCTTGAGGGGGATGTCGTCCGATTGCAGGAACCTAACTTGTCGGACGAGATTGTGGCGGCACTTTGGGTACCCGAATCAGGCGTTCTCAATCCGTGGGAGTTTGCCTTGGCGATGGCGGAAGTCGCCGTTCGAAACGGCGTCACTTTTATGCCGAACACGGAAGTGGCAGCTTTGTCTTGGCGGGGAAATCACTATGAGATTGGAATACGCATTGTCGGTGCGTGGCATAGCGCGACTGACGAAGACATGGCTAAGAAAAACACGTGTTTATCTTCTCCGCCCAAAGAAAAAGTCGTGATGCCCGATTGCCGTGCAATGAAAATCAGCGCGCGCCATGTGATCAATGCCGCCGGCGTGGAGAGTGATCGAATCCACAACATGGTTGCTCCGCCGGCCTTTGAGATTGTTCCGACACGCGGCGAGTACTACATTCTCGACGGAACGGCGGCAGGTCACGTCGTCCATTCTGTCGTTTTCCCTTGTCCTACGCGTGCAGGCAAGGGTGTCACCATTTCTCCGACGATTCACGGAGATTATCTTGTCGGTCCGAATGCGGAAGTGATCGACGATCGTACCGATACTTCGGTGACGCGAAGCGCTCTTCTGGACATTGCCGATAAAGCCCGACGCGTTGTGCCCGATCTCGATCTTCGAACGAGCATTAGGAATTTTGCGGGTGTCCGATCGAACAGCACGTATGGGGATTTCTTTATTGAGAAATCGGCGGCGAACTTCATCGACCTTGCCGCCATCAAGTCGCCAGGGCTGACGTGCGCACCGGCGATCGCGCGTGTCGCGCGGGAGATGTTGCGTGAAGAGGGGCTTCCCATGGAGCGGCGTACTCTGTGGCGCGGCGGACGTCGCGTCATCCGCTTCAAGGCGATTCCGGAGGAAGAGCGCGCCGCTTTCGTGCGTGCGCATCCTCTTTACGGGAGAGTGATCTGTCGCTGCGAGACGATCACGGAAGGTGAGATTGTCGCCGCGATGAAGCGCGAGATTCCCCCCGTGTCGATCGACGGTGTAAAGCGACGCGCCGGAACGGGGATGGGGCGATGTCAGGGCGGTTTTTGCGGACCGCGCGTTTTGGAGATTATCGCACGTGAATCAGGGCGTGACCCCTTGTGTATTGAAGAAGACGGATGCGGGAGCATCATTTTGATCGGCGAGACGAAAAATCCGACGTGTCGGGAGATCTGATGAGCGTGGTCGAAACGAACGGCAAACAGACTGTATGTGATGGAATGGCGGCGATCGAGATGCATGACGAGTACGAACTGATTGTCATAGGCGGCGGACCGGCAGGTCTCGGCGCTGCCCTAGGCGCTCGTGAACATGGACTTAAGCGTATACTCATCGTTGAGCGCGATGTGGATCTCGGTGGCATTCTGAATCAATGTATTCACAACGGGTTCGGACTCCATTATTTCGGCGAAGAACTGACTGGTCCCGAGTATGCCGCGAAATTTGTTGACCGACTTGGAGGTCAGTCGATCGATGTCCTCTGCGACGCGATGGTGCTCGAGATTATTCCCGGCGAAGACGGTCATGTTTTGCGACTCATGAGCGTGGAAGCCGGTTATTGTACCGTCAGGAGCCGGGCGATCGTCCTCGCGATGGGATGTCGTGAGCGGACACGCGGGGCGATTCAGATACCGGGAACGCGCGCGGCGGGCATATTTACCGCCGGCACAGCGCAGCGTTACGTCAACATCGAAGGTTACATGGTCGGGAGACGCGTTATCATCCTCGGGTCGGGCGACATAGGACTTATCATGGCGCGCCGCATGGTGCTCGAGGGGGCGAAAGTGCTCGCCTGCGTGGAAATCATGCCCTATCCGGGTGGGTTGGCGAGAAATATCGTGCAGTGTCTTCAGGACTTCGATATTCCGCTTTATCTCTCGCATACCATCACAAAAATCGAAGGTAAAGAGCGCGTGGAGAAAGTCACGGTGCAGGAAGTGAACGATCGATTCGAGCCAATCGAAGGAACGGAAAAAGTGTTCGATGTCGATACGGTTCTGCTGTCGGTTGGCCTCATTCCTGAGAACGAATTGAGCCATGTCGCGGGCGTTGAAATGGACGCGAAGACATCGGGTCCGATCGTCTTTGAAAACGGTGAGACGAGCATCCCCGGCATTTTTGCCTGCGGCAATGTGCTTCATGTACACGACCTTGTCGACTTTGTCACGACGGAGAGTGAAGGCGCCGGCAGAGCGGCGGCCGAATACGTGCTTCGACAAGAGGATACTACTCATGTGAGAATGTGCGAGAATGAGTCGTATATATCTCTTGTCATAGACGAGTCTGTCGCCTACACGGTACCGCAGAGAATCAGGGTTCTGCGTATCGATGACGGGGTCCGTGTGTTTTTCCGAGTGAAAGCTCCGCATAAAACGCCGAAGCGCATCGTGTTTCGTGACGGAGAGCGCATCGTGGCGTCTTTCCGTCGACCGTGCATGACGCCGGGCGAGATGGAACACGTCACATTGCAACGGGCAGAGCTTGATAATGTGAGCGGGAACGAGCTGTTGATCTCGGTGGAAGAGATTCGTTAACTCGGATGATGTGAGTCTGAATAGTGAGAACCGTTTGTCCACCCGTGTGCAAATGGTTCTGTGAGAGGATTGAGAATCTGAATGAAGGAATACATCTGCATTATTTGTCCGAGGGGCTGTCATCTCACCGTCGATGAGGAGAACGATTATGCTGTGACAGGTAACGGCTGTCTGCGAGGCGTGGCGTACGGGCGTGAAGAGGCCATGCACCCCACGCGCGTCGTGACATCATCTGTTCGCGTCCGAAGCGAGAAATACCCTCGCTGCCCCGTCAAGACAGACCTCGCCATCGCCAAATCGGATGTCGCAAAAGCAATGCTCTTGCTCGACGGCGTCGAGCTCGTCCCGCCTGTGCATCGCGGCGATATCGTCATCGCTTCTTTGTTCTGCGGCGAGGCGAATTTCATCGCGACGCGCGATATCGACGAATAGACTCTCGTTGGGCGATTCAGATGATGTGTAGAGTTTTTTTGAGGAGGTGACGCAATGCCACGCTACGTGATGGCGTTTGATGCCGGAACGACGAGCAACCGATGCATTCTGTTCGATGAACAGGGTGTGGTACGCTCCGTCGCTCAGAAAGAATTTCGACAGATATTCCCGAAACCCGGGTGGGTTGAACACGATGCGAACGAGATCTGGTCGACACAGATGGGTGTCGCCGTCGAGGCGATGCAAAAGGCGAATGCGAAGGCGGAAGACATCGCGGCGATCGGGATTACGAATCAGCGCGAAACGACCATCTTGTGGGATCGAGAGACGGGCGAGCCGATCCATCACGCGATTGTCTGGCAATGCCGGCGGACGTCGGAGACCTGCGACCGACTGAAAGAAGAGGGGCTGACTTCGCTGATTCGGGAAAAGACGGGGCTCGTCATTGATGCGTATTTCAGCGCGACGAAGATCAAGTGGCTTCTCGATCACGTTCCGGGAGCGCGTGAAAAGGCTCGTCGGGGCGACATTCTCTTTGGAACGGTAGAGACGTGGCTCATCTGGAAGCTCACGCGCGGCAAAGTTCATGTGACCGATTACTCCAATGCCTCGCGCACGATGCTGTTCAACATCCGGACGCTTTCATGGGATGAGGAAATCTTGCACATACTCGACATCCCGCGCGAGATTCTGCCAACGCCTCTTCCGTCAAGTCATTTCTTCGGGACAGCGGACGAGTCGTTTTTCGGCGCGCCAATCCCTATAGCCGGTGCCGCCGGAGATCAACAGGCGGCGCTGTTCGGCGAGGCGTGTTTTTCCGCCGGAGAGGCGAAGAATACGTATGGCACGGGTTGTTTTCTCTTAATGAACACGGGGGAATCACCCGTTTTCAGCCAAAACGGTCTCGTGACGACGATTGCCTGGGGCGTCGATGATCGTGTGTACTACGCTTTGGAGGGTTCCGTTTTCGTGGCTGGAGCCGCCGTCCAATGGCTCCGCGACGAACTGGGGCTTATCGATACGGCGGAGGATTCGGAGACCGTCGCATCGCAGGTGGACGATACGAACGGATGCTTCATCGTTCCCGCTTTTACGGGGCTCGGCGCGCCCTACTGGAATCAAGACGCTCGAGGCTGTATTGTCGGACTCACGCGCGGCGTCAACGACAAACACATCGTCCGTGCGGTACTCGAGTCGATTGCCTACCAGACGGCGGATGTACTGGCAGTCATGCAGGAAGATTCAGGGCTCGCTCTAACGGCGTTGAAGGCCGATGGTGGAGCGGCGAAAAACAATTTTCTCATGCAGTTTCAGGCGGACATCATCAATGTCGCCGTGCATCGCCCCGCATGTGTAGAGACGACGGCGCTCGGCGCCGCCTACCTTGCAGGCTTGGCCGTCGGCTTCTGGGACAGTGTAGAGGAGTTGAGAGAGCACTGGAAGATCGACCGTGTTTTTGAACCGGCGATGATGGAAGACATGCGCAAGGAGAAGATGAACGCTTGGAAAAAGGCTGTCACGCGCGCTCTTGACTGGTCTTCTTAAGAAAAATGGAGACGCGCCTCGGTCCGGCGTGGCATAGAGGAGGTTCCGCTACTTTACCCAAAAGCCATGTCACCGCACCTCCGCTCTCGTTACATGGAGAAGACACGACGCCCGCTGATAAATATGTGCTTCCCGTGGATCGGTTCTCGTTTATATAAAGGAGACACAGAGAATCTCGAGAGCCGCGGAGAGCGTTCTGTCTCCATCCGGTTTGACGGCTCAAAGGAAAAAATCAGGTGGTTACATCTGTTTTGGCGAAACTTGTGGTTGAATAGTAATAGGAAGAAATCGTTACTTTTTGCAATAGAATCATACGATTCAATCAGAAAGGGAAGTGTGTTATGGATCATCAAGAACTGAAACATCTGATCAATGTCGCGGCGGGGCGCGAACGAGCCGACCTCGTTATTAAAAATGCGAAGATTGTGGACGTAGGTGCCGGTATTATCCGCGAAGGGGACATCGCGATCGTAGATGGACTGATCGCCGGTACGGGTACTTATGAAGGGAAAGAAGAGATCGATGCGACGGGACTCTACGCGCTTCCCGGCCTCATCGACAGCCATATTCACATCGAGTCCGCCTACGTGACGCCCGAAGAAATCAGCCGCCTGCTCGTGCCATACGGAACGTCAACGATTATCGCCGATCCGCACGAGATTGTGAACGTAGCGGGACTGAAAGGGCTCGAATACATGCTCGATGCGGCGGCGGAGGTAGCGCTTCGTGTCGAATACATGTTACCGTCATGTGTGCCGTCGACGCCTTTTGAACATGCGGGAGCCGTCATCGAGGCGAAGGACATGGAAGAACCGTTAGCGGACGATCGCATCTTGGGGCTCGCTGAATTCATGAACTTTCCGGGCGTTGTCTATTGTGACGACGGCGCCATTGACAAGCTTATCGCCGGCAAGAAATCGGGGAAGCCGATCGACGGTCACAGCCCGGGACTGACGGGACGGGATCTCTGTGCGTATGCGTCCGCGGGTATTCTTGCCGACCATGAGTGTTCTACGGCGGAGGAAATGAAAGAAAGGCTGTCGAACGGGATGTACATCTTGATGCGTCAGGGATCGGCGTGCCACAATCTGGAAGATTTGCTTCCCGTCGTGACACCGCTGAACAGCAGACGCTGCCTCCTCTGTTCCGATGATCGTCAACCTAAGACGATTCTGACGGAAGGGCATTTGGACGATCATCTGCGCCGTTGCGTACGTTTCGGCCTCGACCCGATTACGGCCGTTCAGATGGCGACGCTCAATGCGGCGGAGGCGTTCGGTCTCCACGATCGCGGGGCGATTTTCCCCGGTCGACGCGCTGATATCAATCTTGTAAACAATTTGGAGGACTTCCGCGCGAAACACGTCTTCATCGACGGCGTGGAGGTCGCGCGTGACGGTGAATATCTGCTCGAGGTAAAGCGCGCCGATTATTCTGCCGTCAAGAGCAGTATGCACGTGAAGGATTTTTCGATCGACAAATTGAAACTTAACTTGAAGAGCGACCGTGTCCATGTAATCGACATTCTCCCGGGCGGTGTCGTCACGGGAAAGGGCGTCGCCACCGTGACGATCGATGAGGACGGCGATTTCGTCTACGATCCGGAGCAGGATATCGTCAAAATCGCCGTGGTGGAGCGCCATCAGGAGACGGGCAACGTCGCCGTCGCGCTTCTCCGCGGTTACGGAATCAAGCAGGGTGCCGTCGCGCTTTCCATCGCGCACGACTCGCACAACATCATCGTCGCCGGAACGAATGATGCCGACATGGCATTCGCCGTGGAGGAATTGATCGCCTTGGGCGGCGGCGTCGTGCTCGTCAAAGACGCCAAAGTGTTGACGTCGCTTCCGTTGCCTGTCGGCGGCATTATGAGCGACCAGTCGGGCGAATGGGTGATGCAGAAATTGATCGACATTCATGACATCGCATGGAAAGAGCTTGGCGTCGAGGGTGACGTGGAGCCGGTGATGACGCTCTGCTTTATGTCGCTACCTGTCATTCCCGAATTAAAACTGACGGACATGGGACTTTTCGACGTTACCGTGTTCGACTTTATCTCGGTAGAGGCGGACGCATAAGGATATAACTGAAAAATGAAAAACAAAATAGCATGGTATGCCCGTATCGGGCTGATTGTTTTAGTTATCGTGAGCTTGTTTGTGCTCACCGCCTGTGAAGAGAAGGAGGTGGATGCACCGTCGGTAAGTCTGATCGAGACTGTCGATAGCGAGCCAAAAACGGAAGGGAGTATGACGCAGATGACATTTTTGCCTGCACAAGGGTTTGCAAAAGCGGATGGAAAAACGAATTTCGTCCAAATCGTCATGGACAGCGGGAATGCGATTGTGATTGAATTGAAACCTGATCAGGCGCCTATAACGGTCGCGAATTTCCAGAAGCTCGTCGGCGAGGAGTTTTATGACGGCTTGATTTTTCACCGTGTCATTCAGGGATTCATGATCCAAGGAGGAGACCCGGAGGGAACGGGGATGGGCGGCTCAAAAGAGTCGATCAAGGGCGAGTTTAGCGCCAACGGCGTCGACAACACGCTACCGCACAAAAGAGGTGTCATTTCAATGGCGCGAACAAGGGATCCGAACTCCGCAAGTTCGCAGTTTTTTATCTGCGATGCCGACAGTCCGCACCTTGACGGTTCTTATGCCGCTTTTGGTTCGGTTGTGTTCGGGTTGGACGAGGTCGACCGCATCGCCGCCTTGAAAGTGGATATGAATGATCGCCCGCTGAATCCTCCCGCGATGGTGAGCGTCTTTTTCGTGACGCCGCTTTCCGACTGAGAGGGATAGTATTATGCGATTGCGAAATGCGTGGCCGTATATTCGAGGTGCATGGCGCGCTGCCAGAAAACAGGCAACACGATCCGACAGGTCGCATCTTGACTTGTTCTTCGATATGATGCGCTGCAAGTTCAAGTATGGGAGTACCGTCAGCAACTACCTCATGTTTAATTTTACGGAGTATACGGATCCCGCTTTTCGCGATCAATATGTTTATATCAAAGACTGGATCAAGCTCGTTAACGCGCTGAACCCGCCGAAAACGACGCCGGGATACATCCAAGACAAAGTCATCGCCTATAAGCGATACAAGAAGTACTTTTTCAGAGACGTGCTGATCGTAGCGGAATCGAGCGATGACGAGATACGCTCATTCCTCGAGGATAAGGTAACTGTCTTCGCAAAAGACGCGATGGGCTACGCGGGCGTCGGCATCGAGAAAATCACGTATGATGCGCAAACGATCGATGAGACGGTCGCACGTATCCGTGAACATTACGACATGCTTGAAGAAGAGATTATCCAGCACCCGTTGCTTGACACCGTTTCGCCGAATGCTGTCGCCAGTTTTCGTTTTACCTTTCTCAAAGACAAAGGGAAAATCCTGATGTTCCCCTTATCCGTGCGCATTGCGCTCTTTGACGATGTCGACATCATCAAGGTTGGTCAGAGTTCATCGTGCGTCGCCGTGGATGAGGAGGGGTATTTTATCTCGCAGGCGGTCGTGAATGATTCCGTCTTCGACCTCAATTTTGAAACGCGTTACGACTTCCATCCGATTACGGGCGCGGCGATTTCCGACGGGAGTTTCCAAGTCCCGTACTTCAAGGAAATGGTCGATATGATGATGGAGATCATGGAAGGTGAAGACGAGTACGGGCACATGGGATGGGACGTCGCCGTCTCGGCGACGGGACCTTGCGTCATCGAGGGCAACCCCTGGGGGAGCTACGACTTCTACCAGTACTACGACCACGTCAAGCGAGTCAATCAAGGCATCAGACCGACGATCGAAGCTTTCATGGGATGTAAAATCGACGATTTGCCGAAGAAGGCCGATCGTTAGCGCAAGAGCATGGACCAGCACCAGTACGGCCATGTATCCAACTGATAGCACCCGATGCCGGCCTCCGTGTAGTAGGGATCTGTTAAGTGCTTACTATGTCTGTCTGAATTGGACCAGCCGTTGACGACTTGTTCCGGCGTTGCGCGATATCCTCCCCAAGCGATAAGTTCTATGCACCACATAGGCGGGTTGACGGCTGTATAGTACGGTTCCCCGTTAGGTCGTGTATGAGATTGCTTGATGGCAACTTCGGTAGCGCGAAGTTCTGCCCCGCTTTTTAGCGATTGATTCATGGTCAGAGCGTTGAGACCGGCTGCTGCCCGTTTTTCGTTCACTAGCCTGAGCACTTCGAGAGCCAGGTCGGGGCGGTTCGTTCCTTCGGTCACCTTCGTCGTATTACTTGTTGTGGGTGCTTCTGTCGTCGATATATTTGTTGTCGTCTCTGTCGTCGTTGTTGTCTCTTTTGCAGTGGTGGTTGTCTTTTTTGTTGTTGTCGTCTTTTTCACTGTGGTAATAGTTGTTGTCTTTTTCGCAGTTGTCGTCGTTGTTGTGGTTGTTGTCGTCGTCGTAGTCGTTGTTGTCGTCGTGGTTGTCGGTTTAGTTTTTGTCGTCAGGATTATTTCTTCCGTTGTCGTGGAGGAATCGCTCCGTTCCCCCGTGGCGGGCGGGGTGGTCGTACCCGGTGACGGCGAAGTTCTCCCGGTAAGCAAAGGCAAATCGCGATCGAGCAAAGGCAAGCTGTTTTGAGTTTCCATGGTGAGACTCACATCGGAGTACGGAGCAGTGAGCGGCTCGAAATCCACCACGAGAGATCTTTGGCACCCCGAGAACACGATGAATGCCATGGTGGCGGCGAAACACAAAAAGATAATGGTTTTTATCCGTTTCATCGGGTCGTTCCCCTATATCAATTCAACAACAATATCATCAGATAGCCCCGCACTTGGCTGAAGATGCATATCACTCACACTTATAGACCGCATCTTACCATCAAATTATTATACACTACGTGTAGTGCAAGCCTGTTCCATCTTCATTGACGTCGTATTTGCTGAACAACATCTTGCGTTCGGGGGCGTACCCGTTCAATCGGGCGATACGTGATGGTGTTGTTGCGCGTCTGCAGTTGCGTTCACTCTCTTTTGTTTTGGCATTTGTTTGACGCTCTCTTGCCTCGGATTTATAATGACTCTAGTTTTCGCGGAGACGGTCATTGCGACTTTGTCTACGAGCGGGCAGGAGGAAATCTCACAATGGGTTTTCGTCGTCTTTTTACAATTCAATGGAAAAATGTTTTCGGTTTTACGAGAACGATGGCGAAGCGCAGCGGCCGATCCTCGCTATCCATCTTATTTGATTTCATCGACTGCTACCGTAAGCGTGGAACGACATGGCTCAACTATATGAATTTCGGTTTCGATCGTCAGCGCGACCCTGCGATACGCGATACGTTCGCGACGGAGTACAAAGATAACGCCGTGATGTTTCGGTGCAATGTGCCGGAGAGAGCACGTGTCATCAAGGATAAAGGTCTTTTCAACGAAGCTTACCGCGAGTTTCTCGGGCGCGATTTTATCGACCTGCGCCATGCGGATTGCGTGGCGTATGAGGCGTTCGTTGGGAGATTTGACACAGTCTTCGCCAAGCCTGCGAGCGGCTGCGGTGGCGACGGCGTTGAGAAGTTGACGCGGGAACAGGCGCGAGGGCAGTTTGACCGACTTGTCCGCGAGGGCAAGGTTGTGATTGAAGAAGCCGCGCGACAACACAGCGAATTAAACGCCATCAATGCAGATTCCGTCAACACGTTGCGCACATGTACCTGTATCAATGAGCTAGGCGACGTGACGGTGCTCTACATGGTTCTCCGTATCGGCAGAAAAGGTTCCGCCGTCGACAACATGAGCGCCGGCGGGTTGTACACGAAATTGTCGGATGATGGGCGTATCACGCATCCTTGTTATAGCGCGGTCGGATTCGGGACGGTGTATACGCATCATCCCGATACGAATCTTCCCTTTACGGGCATCCAATTGCCCATGATCGATCAAGTCAAGGAGCTCGTCGTACGGGCGGCATTAAAATATCCGGGTACACGATACGTCGGATGGGATGTCGCCATCACGCCGGTGGGGCCCGTTCTGATTGAGGGGAACGATCGTCCCGGAACCGATCTCCCGCAGACATTCGCGCATTCCGACACGGGACGCGGTCTTGTCGACGCGTACGAGAAAGCGCTTTCTATCCAACTGAGATGATACGTATGGGTTCTCGCTCATACGCCCTATATACACTGCGGTCTAATCGACATTTGCAAAAAGGTGTTTTCAATTTGACGAAAGTGGTGGTGAGCGACTCTCTTATTTCCACCAATAGGACGGGTGTACATTGCCCGGTTTTAAATCGAAGAGTTCGCTGACGGTGACAAGCTTGAGGCCGCGCTCGAGCAAAACGGGTAGCGCTTTAATAAAGCCGTCCACGGTCGTTTTGTGTATGTCGTGAAGCAGAAGCGTGCTACCGGCTTTTACGTTGTTGATGATGTACCTGTAGACGTAGTCGACATTTCTATTATTCTGTCTCCAGTCATTCGAGTCGAGCGACCAAAGTACGAGAGCGAGCCCCTCTTGTTCCGCCAGATTAGTGATACGACGAGTGAATGAGCCGCCCGGGGGTCGAAATAATGTCGGCTTTTCACCGGTAATGGCGGAAATGGCGTCGCTCGTTCTTCTGAGCTGGCTCAGCACCTGATCGTTTGACAGCTTTTTAAATTCGGGATGGTTGTAAGAATGGTTCCCAACTTCGTGGCCCTCGTCGACCATGCGTTGAATGAGCGCCCTATTGGCAGAATTGTCCTTCTTGGTACTGTCAACCAAATGCCAGCCGAGCACGAAGAACGTCGCTTTTGCATCGTATTCTTTGAGCGCATCGAGAAGGCGAGCCGTGTGCGGTCCGGGACCGTCGTCGAAGGTAATGGCCACAGCGCCCTGTAGCTTAGGCGTTGTCTTGGGCGGCTTGGTGTAAGGCTTTGTCGTCGTTTTAGGCTTTGCAACAGTTGTTTTTTTGGACGAAGGCGTCGTCTCGGCAGTCGTCGGCGCCGTTGTAGGGGAGGTTTCTTGGCTGTCCTCCGTTGTCGTTTGTGTCTCAGTTGTTGTCGTCAAAGTGGTCAAACTCGTCGTAGCACTCGATGTCTCTTGCGATGGCATCGTTGTCAATGTAGGAATGCAATTGATCGTCTCGTATGAATGTCGATTCAAAGAAGATATCTGCGTTCCCGTAATGATGAAGGCGACACCGACGACGGCCATAAGGAAGAGTGAAAGGATATGCCTCATACGAGACTTTTTCATGGCAGTTTTCCAGTCTTAATCGAAAAATAAGCTTTACGACGCTCACGCCATTATAGCATGGAGCGAGGGTGTTCGGCTCACTTATCTCCACCACCAAGACGGGTGTACGTCGCCCGGTTTCAGATCGACGAGTTCGCTGACGGTAACAAGCTTGAGGCCGCGCTCTGTCAACACGGGCAACGCCTTGATAAAGGCATCCACCGTCGTCTTGTGTATGTCGTGGAGCAGGAGCGTGCTGCCGGCTGTTACGTGGTCGATAATGTAGTTGTAGACGTAGTCGACGTCTTTATATTTCCAGTCTTCCGGACTCGGCGACCAGAGCACAAGAGCAAGTCCCTCTTGTTCCGCCAGATTCGTGATGCGGCGGTTGAATGAGCCATACGGAGGCCGCAAAAGTGTCGGCTTCTCCCCGGTGATGGAGGAAATGGCATCGCTCGTTCTCCTGATCTGGCTTAACACATCCTTGTCCGACAGCTTTGTAAAATCCTTATGGTCGTAAGAATGGTTCGCGACTTCGTGGCCCTCGTCGACCATGCGCTTAATGAGTGACCTATTGTACTTTTGATTTTCAGGGTTGGCTATTCCGCTACCGATCACGAAGAACGTCGCTTTTGCATTGTATTGTTTGAGTGCGTTGAGAAGACGAGACGTATGCCCCCCAGGACCGTCGTCGAAGGTAATGGCAGCCGCACCCTTAAGCTTAGGCGTCGTCTTTGGTGGCTTTGTACGTGGTTTAGTTGTCGTTTTAGGCTTTGTGACTGTAGATTCTTTAGATGAAGACGTCGTCTCGGAGGTCGTTGGTACTGTTGAAGGCGAGCTTTCTTGACTGTCCTCTGTCGTCGTTTGGGTCTCTGTTGTCGTCACAGTTGTCAAACTCGTCGTAGCACTCGAGGTATCTTGCGATGGCATCGTTGTCCATGTGAGGTTGCTGTTGATCGTTTCGTGAGGATATTGATTCGAAGAAGATATCTTTGTTCCCGTAATGATGAGGGCGACACCGACGACGGCCATTAGGAAGAGCGAAAGGATGTGCCTCATGCGAGATTTTTTCATATAGTTTACCAATCCTCATTGTAAGATTAAGCTTTACGACACTCCGGTCATTTTAACATGGAGTAAAGTTGCGCGGGATTGTCGTTGCTCCCGAAAAAGCGCTTTCGATTAAATTGATATGACGTACGGGTGAATGTGTTTGCGTCACGTCTCTGAAAATGCGCTTTCGATTCGATTAAAAAGAGGTGTGAGCGACTCTTTTATTCTCCCCCTCCTCCCCAAGAGGCAGGATGTATATCGCCCGGTTTCAGATCGAAGAGTTCGCTGACGGTGACGAGCTTGAGGCCGCGTTCCGCTAGCATGGGCAGTGCCTTGATCACGCCGTCCACCGTCGTTTTGTGTACGTCGTGGAGCAAGAACGTGTTGCCGGCTTCTATATAATCAAGCATGAAATTGCAGACGTAGTCGACGTCTTTATATCTCCAGTCTTCTGGGCTTGGTGTCCAGAGTACGATAGCGAGCCCTTCTTGTTTGGCCAATTGGGTGACGCGATTATCAAAATTGCCATACGGAGGGCGCAATAGTGTCGGGATCTTCCCTGTGATTGAGGCAATCGTTTCGTTCGTTTTGCTGATTTGCTTTAACACGGCACTATCCGAAATTTTGAGAAAATCGAAATGGCTGTAAGAATGGTTCGCAACTTCGTGACCCTCATCGACCATGCGTTTAATGAGCGCCATATTTTCTTCATTTTCGCACGCTACTCTGCCGACCACGAAAAATGTCGCCTTTGCGTCGTATTCTTTGAGCGCATCGAGCAGGCGGCCCGTATGTGCTCCGGGACCGTCATCGAAAGTAAGGGCCACGGCCCCCTCCAGCTTGGGAAGTTTTTCAGATGGCTTTGGGGATGGAATAGTCGTCTCGCTAGATGGAGTCGTAGTTGAACTCGTTGGGGAGGTCATAGTGTGGCTCGTCATGGTGGAACCGTTATCGACCGTCTCGGGCGGATCTTCAATTGAGCAGGACGCCTGGATCCCCGTGATGATGAGGGCGACACTCAAAAGAAGGAGTAGAGTGGTATGCTTTTTGCGAGATATTTTCACGGCAGTTTACCCGTCCTAGTTTAATGATAAAGCTTTACAATGCTTCAGAACATTGTAGCATGGAGTGTCACAGATGAACTAACCGGTGCCCGATCGTTATCTAGGTTACGCAGCTCATGTTCCGCTGTGTCGGATCAATTTTTGCTGTATCCTGAAAATAATGGAAAAGCGGGATTTCCACGTGCCGATGTAAAGGCGGGGAAAAGGAGGGAGACATGTTTACAAAAAAACGGACGAGATTGATCGTGTTTGCGCTCGTCATCTCGCTACTCGCCGCTTCATGTTCGCCGGTGAACAATGGTGCGACTAACGGAATGACAACGACGGATACGGAGCCGAGCTCGACAACGGAGCCGCTTGTCTCTGTGAAACCGAGTGATCCTGAGCCATCCAATCCTCCGCGCGTTCACTTCAAACTCGCGGGACTGAAAGGTCCGACAAGCATGGGACTTGCGCCGCTCGTCATTGAGGCCGAGAAAGGGCGCGAATCGTTTGATCTGTCGTTTGAGCTTGTCGCTTCGCCGGAAGAGATTGTTCCCATGATTGTTCGAGGAGATGTCGATCTTGCCGCAGTGCCATCAAATTTGGCTTCGGTTCTCTATAACAAGACAGAAGGAAAAATTGCCGTCATCGCGATCAATACGCTCGGCGTTCTCCACGTCGTGGAACGGGGCGATTCCATCCATACGTTAAAGGACCTTGTCGGCAAGACGGTCTACGCGTCGGGCAAAGGAGCTGTTCCTGAGTACGTTTTACGCCTTCTCTTGGAAAAGAATGAGATCAACCCCGATACAGGTGTCGAGCTCAAGTGGGAGAATGACCACTCCGCCGTCGTCGCGCAGATCGCGAAAGAGGAAGGATCTGTCGCTCTCCTGCCACAGCCGTTCGTGACGGTTGCGCAGCAACAGTTAACGGATCTTCGCTCGGCGATTGACCTGAACACGGAGTGGGGAAAGGTGATCGCGGATGCGGGACTCGTGATGGGCGTGCTGATCGCGCGCAAGGAGGTTGTTGACAAGAACCCGGAAGCCGTCAAAGCTTTCATCGACCGCTATGAGGCGAGCATCCGTTTCGTGAATGAAAACACGGATGAGGCGTCCGCCATGATCGAGGAACTTGATATCTTCAACGGCGCCATCGCGAAAAAAGCGATTCCTTCCTGCTACATTCGTTTCTTTGCGGGTGCCGATATGCAGAGACAATTAGCAGGCTTTTTGGAGCTTTTGATGGAAGCGAATCCGCAGTCTGTCGGCGGCAAATTGCCGGGTGATGATTTCTATTTCGATGGATAGTAATAAGCGGAAAATGCTTTATACGGCGGGAGGGGCGCTGTTCCTGCTCTTGTTGTGGCAACTCCTCTCCACTTTGGGCGGTACGGGGTTTTTATTGCCGTCTCCTTATCGCGTTCTTAGCGCTGTCTTTCAGTTATTCGCGGAGAGTGAAAGCTGGTTGACCGTCGCGGTGTCCATGTCGGGCATCGTCCTCAGCATCTTGGTTGCCACGTGCGCCGCTGTTTTGTTCGCGTGGTCAGCATCGCGTTTTGAAAGATTGCGCTTTCTCATGATTCCCATCGTTCAGGTGATGAAAGTTGTTCCGATCGTTTCGTTCATCCTGATCGCGATGTTTTTCATGGGTGCTCGAATTCTCACGTCCTTTATCTCAGGGCTTGTCGTCTTCCCAATGATCTACAATCACCTCCTCAGCGCCTTTTTGAATGTCGATTGGCGACTTCTGGAGATGGCGCGCACGTTTTCGATGAAAAAGCGAGATGTTGTGCGCTACATCGTTATCCCTCAGGCGCGCGAAGAATTTCTTGCCGCTTCAAGCGTCGCCATCGGCATGGCGTGGAAGGCGGGCGTTGCGGCCGAAGTACTCGCTTTCTCTAAAAACACGATCGGGCGCAGGATCTACGACGCCAAACTGTATCTCGATATGGAGCGTTTGTTGGCGTGGACCGTCGTGCTTGTCATGGCGGCATTTATCGTTGAAAAGGTGTTGGTTGCGCTGTATCGCTTGGCACTTGTACGGATCGGCGAGAGATTGCCCAAGTCGCACGCCGGCGGGCAAAGTGAAAAGGCGACCGAGGTTCGCCCCTCGACAGTTCTTGCCGATGTCGCATCGGTCGCTCAAGTTGCAGACCGAAGGGAAGAACTCATTGTGATCGGGGGCTTATGTAAAAAATTCGACCGGACGATTGTCTTTGACGATTTCAGCGCGACATTGAATTTGGATCGCCCCGTTCTCTTCGTCGGCGCTTCCGGTTCCGGCAAGACGACTTTGCTCCGCCTCATTGCGGGACTCGACGAGCAGGACTGCGGCACGATCAGTGGAGTACCGGAGCGCGGTTTGTTCGTTTTCCAAGATAACCGCCTATTGCCTCAATTGTCGGCAAGAGACAACGTTCGAGTCGTTCTTTCGGGGTACGACGGCGATGTTGCCGATCGGTTGCTCAGAGAACTCGATCTATCGTCAGTGAAAGATCAGCCGGCATCGACGCTTTCAGGAGGAGAGCAGCGCCGCTTAGCTCTGGCGCGCGCACTGGCGCCCGAGTCCGATATTCTGTATCTCGATGAGGCGTTCCGAGAGCTCGATGAAAAAAATGAAACGACAGCGATCGAGCTCATCCGTCAGGTCGCCCAAGAGAAACCGATACTTCTCGCATCGCACGATCACGGTCTTGTCGAGCGACTTAACGCTAGTGTCGTGATGATTTCAAAGCAACCGCGCCGCGTATGACGTTGAAAATTTGTCTGTGTCAAAAACCCGCAACTATAACGGTGCGGGTTTTTCGCGGTGTGGTAATTATTTTTCCTTGATCTCTCCGCGGTTGAATGCCTCGATCAAGTCTCTCAACTCTTGGATTCTCGCCGAAATCTCTTTGCCGAGATCAGTGTGTTTTTCCTGCAAGCGGTGTTTCATCGGCTGGACGATAAAGACGCGCGGCGTGTAGCTTCCCATGTCGCTTTCAATCTTTTCGAAGTCGTGGTGTTCCGCAAGGGCGAGATGGTGTGAATTGAAGATCAGCGTGTATCCGTTGATGCCGGTCCTTCTTTGATACGCTTTCGCGAGTCCGCCATCAATGACAAACAGTTTACCGTTCGCCTTAACCGGACTCTCTCCTTCTTTCGCTTTGACGGGGACGTGACCGTTGATAATGCGCGAGGTCTCCGGATCCAATCCGAAGTTCTCGAGAATCATTTTACACGTGTCCTCATTGGCTGAATGCTCGAAGTAAGGATTGTAGACCTCTCGGCGCAGCTCTTTGTCTTCGACGAAGAAATTCTCGAATGTCGACATCTGGCTTTTCCCGAACAACGGAGAGAGTGAGCCGCACCACAGGTACAACATATAGTCGCGCGCCCGTTCGCGTTTCGGCGAACCCTCCGGCTGGAAGTAAGCATCGTGAATGACGGCATTGAGCTCGTCAAAGAGTTCACGTCCGTAATATTGTTTTCCAGTGACCGGTACTTCCTGGAATGAGCCATCCTTTTTCAAGGGAACACAACCGTGGAACAGGAGATTCTTGTTGACGCTAAGATACGTCGATCCGTTGGAGTAGAGGAAGCGAATATGGCGGTGTAGCGGTTCACTGTTTCTGAAAGATGCCTCGAGACTGCGGACGAGTTCTTCTTCCTCCTGCGACAGGCGCAAGGGATCGTCGGGATCGACGGTCGGGAAGTTCGTATCGAGCATGGGATACTCCACGCCGTTGTGTACGTAGACGCCGCGCTCGAAATCGACCTTTTTGAGGACGTTGCGGTGGTCCATATTCCACCGCGTGTATTGCTCGATCAATTGTCCTTCAAGCTTGAACTGAATCACGGAAATCGCCTTGTGCATCTTAGCGGAATGCTGGTCATCGATAAATCCGAACTCCGGCGTGTCAAAGAGTCGTGTTTTGAAACGTTCGCAGGGATCGTCTGCGTATACTTTCGCCGCGAAAGAAGAGAGCGGCCTCAAATTGATCCCGTAGCCTTCTTCCATGAAATCGAACGTGTTATAACCGATGCCGATGCGGATAACGTGCGCCATGCAGGCCGTGTTGCCGGCGGCGGCACCCATCCATACGATGTCGTGATTGCCCCACTGAATATCGACGTCCGGGAAATCGATGAGCTCCTCCATGATGCGGTGCGGTCCCGGTCCTCGATCGTAGATGTCGCCGATCACGTGCAGTGTGTTGACGGAGATGTTTTGAATCATTTCGCACAGCGCGCCGATGAAGGCGAACGCCGTCTCCTCTTCAATGATGAATCGAATAATGCTGTTGAGGTAGTTCTTTTTGCTTTCCTCGTACGACGAGAAAAGCAGCTCCGTGATGATGACTTCAAATTCCTCCGGGATTTTTGAAGAAGTGGAATGCCATGAATATTTGACGCTGATATATTTGCTCAAATTGATGAGACGATAAATGGTGATTGCAAGCCAATCGTCCGTGATGCGCCCCGATTCTTGGAGAATCGACAAGACACGCTTCGGATCATAAACGAGGTTGGCTAATTGATTCTGCGCATCTTGAGTTAACTCGTATTCGTAGAGTTCCGAAATCTTCTTACGGATGTTGCCTGATGCGCTTCGCAATAGGTGGATAAAGCCCACGTCTTCACCGTGAATGTCACTGAAGAAGTATTCCGTTCCTTTAGGCAATTCATTGATGGCACGCAGACGGATAATCTCCGCCCTTGCAGATGACGCATTCGGAAATTGTTTTGCCAGCAAGTTGAGGTATTTCAAATCGCTCATATTCTCCTCCTATAAAAAGTCAACAGCATCCACGTATTTTCTACAGGGTGCCGTATTATTTCAAAGGTTTCTAGGAAACCTTTGAAAGCCTTTCACTCGAATAATTTCTCTCCGGGTTCATGTTTTCAGGGTT
>Ga0208694_1000461_pt1 | contig 60657 bp, 54 predicted proteins | sample AD_UKC078_MetaG_FD_184442 | JGI IMG/M metagenome (GOLD analysis project Ga0208694, IMG submission 184442) | Active sludge microbial communities of municipal wastewater-treating anaerobic digesters from USA - AD_UKC078_MetaG (SPAdes) (version 2) | ecosystem: Engineered > Bioreactor > Anaerobic >...
TATAAGACCGGGACGAACGCACCCTACGCGAAGTGGTCTGCAAATGGGTATCGTTTGCCGACGGAGGCGGAGTGGGAGAAGGCGGCGCGGGGCGGGGTGGGCGGGCATCGGTTTCCGTGGGCTGACACGGACACCATCTCCCACAGCCGGGCGAACTACTACGCGGGCTACCCCTGTTCTTATGACTTGAGTTACCCGGCAGGTTTTCATCCGAACTTCGTTTCTGGCAGTTATCCCTATACGAGCCCGGTGGGGTATTTTGAGGCGAACGGGTATGGGTTATATGACATGGTGGGGAATTTGGGGGAGTGGTGTTGGGACTGGTATGATTCATATTCGAGTGGCTGGCAGACTGACCCTCGGGGCCCCGCCTCGGGCTCGTACCGTGTGCTTCGCGGCGGCGGTTGGGGCTTCTACGTGAGCTACTGCCGGACGGCCGACCGCTACTATTTCGCACCGGAGGCCCGGTACTACGATGTAGGGTTCCGCGCTGTCCGCCCCCCAGGTCAGTGAGCTCAAATGGTAGAGCGGCTTGGCCCGGAGCAGTCGAGGCGAGCGAGGGACGAGCGACCTGACTGCGGAGGGCAGCGGGGAAGGGTTAAGCGCGTGCGAGTGGAAAGAAAAGCCCCGCGCCGCAGTCGCGATTTTGGGAATAATCGAGCGCCCGGTGAAGCCCCCAGCCCTCCCCGGAATGGCGCGTTACCCTGTAGGCCGGGTGTCCCCACCCGGCGCTGGCACGCGCCCACGCAATATTGGCGCTGGCGCATCCCGGAACGCCGGGTCAGGGGACCCGGCCTACAAGAATCCGCCCGGTAGGCCGGGTGCCCTCACCCGGTGCTGGCGTGGGCCCGAGGCGAACCAAAACCTGCCAACCGGCACGCCGGCATTTGTTGGATATTCGGGCTTTACGGGGGACCTGGTTCGGCTAGAAAACCGCCTGTGCAGGGTAATAGATTTGGGGTGGCCATCATGAAGGCGCTGAAACCATTCAGCGCGTTTGCCGGTGCGGCGGCAACTGGCACTTCGGCGCAAACTACACCCGATGCGCTTATCGCGGCAGCGTCGCGCCATCAAGCGCCTACAACGACATGGGTTTTCGGTGTGTGAGGGGGCTTTAATTTTTGGTTTCTAAAACTTTCACCCTCTTGACGAGAGGACACGGTGAGGGCGCGCGCAAAAAGAAGGCGGGGGTCTGGAGGCGCCACCCCCACAAAATGAAAATTGTCCGATCACTGAATCGGATAAGGGGTTGACGAAGTTGCCGTCCCAAAGCGTGGATCGGAGCGCGGACCTTCGTGTCCGCCGGCCGGTTTGACCGGGTGTCAATTCACTTGCTGCAAGCGAAAGAACCGGTGGGTCGTCAGCGGCGGATGATTGGTGATCCATAGTCGGTCGCCGGCCGCCGGAGCATCGTCGCCCCAAACCTGCCACGCGGCGTCCGTCAGTTCATTCTTGAACCACACGCGATATGTCTTCCCGGGAAACACCCGCCAACTGAAGACAGCATCGTCTCCGAGCAGGGCGGAGTCAGAAGTTCGCGGGGCGGGAATGACAATGATGTTGAACGTGACGGTGCTCGTCAGCGGCGGCGATCCGTTGTCGGCTACGCGGACGGTTACGGAATTGGTCAGGGGCACGGCGGTGGACGGCGCGGTCCAAGTCAACCGGCCAGTGGTGGGATGAATCGTTGCGCCCGCGGGAGCGCCCGGCGCCAGGCTGAAAGCGAGGGTTTGCGCGGGCACATTGGTATCGCTGGCCGTTACGATGAACGCGAGCAGTTGGCCCGCGTTGATGAACTGGGTCGGAACGGGCGGCACGAGGGGCGGCGTGTTGACGGGTGGCGCAACGAAAAACAGTTCGATGCCGCTGCATTTGGGCCAATCAACCGCGCCTTGTGAAAACGCCACAGTGACGTTGCCATCGGCGTCCGCGAAGGTGTCGAACGATTTGACGAGCGACCGGAATTGACCGCCCGCCTCTACCCACACATCCAGATTCGTCAGCACGGGGGTGCCATTGAGGGCCACGTGAAAGCGGCGCAAGCCCGCCGCGGCATGGAAAATTTCGGCGAAATGCAAACGCACGGTGTGGCGGGCACCGGGCATGAGGTTGCCCAGGGCGTACGTGAAATCTCCCCAGCGTTCGCTTTGATACACCGCCGGCGGCGCGGCGTGGAGCACGCCGTTGGTCGTGATGGGGTTTGGAACGGAATAGGTGTCGCCGCCGACAACCCAATTATCCGCCGCAAACGCGCCCGCCGCCGCCCCGCCGGAATTCAACGCGTGGCGGGCATGCCAGACGTTGAAGGTCGCACTCAAGGTGTTGTTGTCTTGCCGACCTTCCGCGAAGCGATTCACGTCATCCACGTGGGCGGTGACCGTGTGCGGGCCGGGCGTGGCGAGCCATTGGTTGCGTCCATCCGCGCCGCCAGTGGCCGTCAGCGTCACCGACGCGCCCACCGCCAAGGGTGCCGTATGGGTGGCCCAAGTGTAGTTCCCGCCGCTGCTCACGCCAAACCCCACGCCCAACGGCAGCGCCGGACTGGTGGGCGTGGGCGCGCTGCCCTGATTTTTCACCGTGGCCCGAAAGACCACCGCGGTGCCGCTCAAGAGATGGGCGGGCGTCCAGTTGACGGCGGTGACGATGACATCGGGCAATCCGTTGGTGGGCGTGGCGGTGGCGATGTTGGAGACCGGACTTTCACCGATGGTATTGCGGGCGGTCACGCGATAGAAACAGGGCGTGCCGGGAGTGAATGAGGTGTGGACGAAATGGGGTTCGGTGACATTGCTGGCGACGACGGAATAAGGGCCGCCGCCGCCGGCGGCGTGCTGGACGGTGTAGGTCTCCGCGAACGCTACTGTATGCCAGGTCAACGTGATTTTGCCGTTGCCGACGGTAGCCGTGAGTCCGGTCGGAGCGGCGGGCGGATCGGTCGCAACCACGTACGTCGGCCAGCGATATTGCTGCGCGACGGCGGCGTCCAGATCGGCGAAGATCTGGCCGCGGTAAGGATTGTCCGCCCCGTCAATGTTCCAACCGTCGCAATACGCGCACCAGCGATAGAAATTCACACAACGCACAATCGGGCGCGCATTGGTGGCCGCGCTTTGGTTGTAACGATTGACCTCCGCGAAAACTTCCTGGAGCCACCCCGGTTCATAATGCCGATCCAGCGGTTCGCCCGGTGGTCCGCCGCCTTTCCAGTAATACAGCCCGTTGCATTCCGTCACGTAAATCGGCAGGTGATACAGCGAGGGGGGAATGCCGTAATCCACCCAATCTTTGTAAACGTAAAAGCTCCAATACAGATCTTGTCCGCCGGCGTTGATTTTTGCCGGACTGTGAATGTCGGCGTAAGTGTAGCCGCGCGATCCGACGTGCAGCGCGATGCCGTCCACGGGACCGCTGGCCGCAATAGCGGTGAGCATTTGGTTCAGATACGTGACCCAGTTCAGGGGCAGGCCGTCGTGGGGATACTGCGTGCCGCCCACTTGGAAACTGCCCGGCCCCAGTGGCCCGGCCCACGGCGCGAGCGCCTGCGGGAGGATCGTGTCATGCGGCCGGACCGATCGGATGGCGTCGGCCACTTTGCGAAAGCACACCGCGTACGCCTGGGGCGAGATGTAATTAAAGCGGTTGTTGCTGGAATCGAGCGGCCACTCGATCGGCAGATTGGTTTCGTTGCCGATCAACCAGATGGTGCAGCCGGAGGAATGCGCGACGAAATTGCGGACCCGGAGAGCGAACGCATCCCATTGGGCAGGCACGGGAATCGTGCCGTTGGGGAAATAGCCGTAGTTAATGCGGCAAATGACCGTATGCCCGGCCTGGGCCAGCGCGGTGAAATCCGCACCGGAAAGATCGTTCGGATCAGCGCCCACCGCCACGGTGGCGGTCACCCAACCGCCGGTCCCGCCGGTGCCGGCTTTGATGTGGTTGAGAAACTCGGTCGGCACGGGTTCGTGATCATGAATCCCGTAAAGGAACGGAGATGCCGCCGCGACCCCGGCGGCGAAAACCAGAATCGCTCCCCAGCCAGCGGCCCCCTGAAGACAACGGCTTTGCCTCATCACAACGCGGAGACTATATCACGCGCGGCCTCTTTTGAAAATACACCCTTGGAGAAGCGACACTTTCGATGTTGAAGAAAGATGCCCCAAGCCCGGCAGACTCGAGGGATGCCGGCGTTCGGTTGAACAAGTCAGGATGGCGGAGGCCGGCGGCGGCGGTAGAACCAGTAAACGGGTGTGCCAATCAGCACCAAAGCCATGCCAAAAGCGCTATTGATCAGGGCGGGTTGACCGGCGGCCACCGCCGCGCGGTAGGCCACCAGATCGTTGTAAATTGTGAAACCAAGGTAGAGCGCCGAGAAAATGATGAAGCCCCACGGCACCAAGGGATAACCCGGCACCCGGTAGGGGCGGGGCGCCTCTGGTTCGCGCCGGCGCAGGACGAACACACCATACGCCCCCGCCGCGTAGAACACCCAGCTCACGAAAATCAGGGTGTCCGTGAGTGTGTCGAAGGTACCGCTGAACAACAGCAGAATACTCCAGACGCCCTGCACCCAAAGCGAGCCGGACGGCGTGCGGTAGCGTGGATGCAGGCGGCCCATGAGGGGAGGGAACACCCCGGTGCGGGCCATCGAGTAATACAACCGCGCGGTGGCCAGGATGATGGCGTTGGCGGTGCCAAACGTGGAAACCATCACCAGCGCCGCCACCCAACGTCCGCCGCCGGGGAACATTCGTTCCGCCACATCCGCCGCCACGAGCTTTGATTTCGCCATTTCCTCCACCGGGAGCACATAGGCGTAGGCGAGGGTGATGATCAGATAAATGGCGGTGACGGCGAGCATGCCCCAGAACAAGCCCAGCGGGATGTTGCGTTGCGGGCGTTTCACTTCCCCGGCGATGTAGGTGAGCTTGTTCCAGCCGTCATAAGCCCAGAACGCCCCCTGCAACGCCGCCGCGATGCCGGCCACGAGCGCGAGTCCGCCGGGGACATCGGCGCCCGCGGGTGTGGTGAAATTGGCCGTCGTTCCGCCGGTGGGCAGCAGAAACGCCCCCAGCACCAGCAACAGCAGGGCAGCCACTTTGCCGATGGTGAAGATGTTTTGTAACAACCCGCCGAAGCGCACCCCGAGGATGTTCACTACTGTGAGCACGCCAATCAGGACGGCTGCCAGGCTTTTGACGCCGAGTTCGTGCAGCGGGGTGACGTCGCCAATGAATGGCAGATGAAAAGACCAGCGGGCCAGTTCGGGCGCCGCCTCCGGCAGGGTCACGAACGGAGCAGTGTATTCGGCAAAGACATAGGCCACCGCCGCAATGGACGCACTCTGGATGACGATGAAGATTGCCCACCCGTACAGGAACGCAAAGAACGGTCCATACATGCGGTGGAAATAGACATATTGCCCGCCGGTTTCGGGAATCATACTGGCGATCTCGGCGTTGGTGAGGGCGCCGAAAAGCGTGATGACCCCGGCCAGCAACCAGACGAGCAGCAACCATTCCGGGGAAGCGAGTTGGCCCGCCATCACGCCCGGCTTGCGAAAAATCCCCGAGCCGATGACGCCCCCGATCACCAGCATGATGGTGGAAAACAATCCGAGCGACGGAATCAAACCGGGCCCGGACGAGGAGGGCGAAGGGCGCTCGGACACGCTGGGCTCGCGGTTAGTGCAGTTGCCGGAGCAGGGTCAGGGCCGACTCCACCAGGCGTTCGCCACCGCCGGGTTGGACGCGCGAATTGAGCACTTCATAACTGCCCTCGGCGAACGCTTTCTTGGTGGGAACATAGCCGGGGCGGTCGTTGCACAGCGACATGACCAGCGTGCGGGGGAAGGGGGAGGCGCGTTTGATGGCGAGGCCCAAATCGCAAAAAATTTCGCCGGGTAATCCCACCAACGCCGTGTCGCGATCCAATCGAAAAACCTGCACTTCCACCGGCCACGTTGGGCCGCGGCGATCCAAGTCCAGCGCCTTGACGTTCTCCGCACGCTCCAGCAGCGTGCCGCTTTCCAAGCCGTCCTGGTCCAGTCGCGCGCGCGCGGCGGCCACTTGCTCGGCGGTGACCGTTTGCAGCGGCACCTTGAAAACCTGGTGGCGCACCGCGAGTCGCGGGCGGGCGACGTGCGGGGCGTCGGCATAAACCTGGAGGGCCGTCGCGCCCAGGGTGTTGCCGATGCGGGCGGTAATCTCTCCTTTGCGCGCCGTCGTGCGCGTCGTCACGTTGATATGGTTGATGTCGCCGCACGTTCCGGCGGCAAACGCGGAGCAAAACTCCGTCCCGAATTTGGCGCGCAAGGTTTCCTGAAGGAAAAACGGATAATCCGCGCTGTATTCGGTGCCGCCCACCGTGTCGCAATGGCAGGCAAAAACGATCAGGCTGCCCAGTGCCGTTCCGTCGGCGGCCTCAACGAAGACCAATCCCACTTCCGGGTCCACCGGACCGGCGGGACGCACAATGTTGGGATTCAACACGCCGGGATTAAACACCACCCGCCCGTCCTGCATGTGGTAACGGCGGTTGAACGCCAGTCCTTCAGCGTGCGCGGTGCCCACCCGCAATCGGGCCGGGGCGAGCCGCGCGTGGGCTTCCACCGCGCTGCGCACCAGTTGGTCCACCAGAAAATCGGGGTAATAAATGGTTTCCGCCGGATCGTATCCGAATTTTTTCACCGCCCGCGCATGCAACGCGTCCCGGCGCACGTCGTGATACAGCGGTCCGGTGTGGGTGTGCGTGGCGGCGATCAGTTGGTTGCGCACGGGAATGCCGGTCTGGGCGTGGATGCGCGCCCGGGCTTGGGTGGACACCTCCCGCGTGATGCCGAGGATATCGCAGAAAATCAAGGCGACGCGCTGCCGTCCCTGCCGGAGCACGATGGTTTTGGCGTGCAGCGGATCATGCACGCCGGTGGCCAGTCGTTCGTTGAAATACCCGGCCATGCGATGTCCAAGCGGCGGGGTGATGTCCACCTCAGCCACGCCGGCTTCCAGCACGGCGGCGCCGGTCGGGATTCGCAAACTTGCCAGGAGAAGGATTGCCAGGACGATGGGCCGGGCGGCGGGTGACGCAAGCATATTCATGGTTGGTGCGTTCACGATGGGAAACCCGGGTCGCCACTTCAAGCTGTTTTTCGGAGCACCGAAGCGGGGCGGAATCTTGACACGGGACCGCCCGGCGACTACAGTCCCCGCCCGTCAGCTTTACACTTTGAATATCCGCATCATGGCGTTGGCATCCGATAGCTATCTCGTGCTGGTGGTCTTCCTGATCGCGGCCGTGCTGTTTGCGTTGGGGCCGCTGGCTCTGGCGTGGTTGTGGCGGCGGCGTTTTTCCCCCGCCAAACCGGGCCCGGGGAAAAACGCGGTTTATGAATGCGGCCTCGAATCCCAAGGCGATGCCTGGGTGCGGTTCCGGTCGGAATACTATCTCTACGCGATTGTGTTTCTCGTGTTCGATGTGGAGGCGGTTTTTCTGCTGCCGTTCGCGGTGGCGTTTACCGGTCTGCCAGTTGGGGCGGCGGTGGCCATGCTCGTGTTCCTGTTGCTCTTGGTCGAGGGGCTGGTTTGGGCGTGGGGGAAAGGCGTGTTGACATGGCGTTGAGACGGCCACTCCGGAGACCGGGCGCGCCGCCCGGTATGGTTCAATCCAAACGGACGAAGGTCGGGTAATGATGGAGACGGCGCTTCGAAGCGAGCTGCGTAAGCAGGGGATTTTCCTCACGACCTTGGAGGAGCTGTACAACTGGGGCCGCAAAAACTCCGTCTGGCCGCTCGGCTTCGGACTGGCCTGTTGCGCCATCGAAATGATCGCCGCCTCGATGGCCCGCTGGGACCTCGCGCGGTTTGGGGCGGAAGTGTTTCGTCCCTCGCCCCGGCAGGCGGATTTGATGGTCGTCGCCGGCACCGTCACCAAAAAAATGGCGCCCCAGGTCGTGCGGCTTTACAATCAGATGGCCGAACCCAAATACGTTATTGCCATGGGCGCGTGCGCCATCTCGGGTGGCCCGTTCAAGCAGGGCTATAATGTGCTCAAAGGCATTGACCGTTATCTCCCGGTGGACGTGCACATCCCCGGCTGTCCACCGCGGCCGGAAGCGTTGTTGCATGCGTTCATGACCTTGCAACAGAAAATTGCGGCGCAACCCTTGACCGGGCCGCATCGGCCGCGTCACTTGATCGCCGCGGCGCCCAGTGAGTATCCGATCCCGGAATTTGGCGCGCATGATCTCGTGCCGCCCAACAACCCCGAAATCTGGCAGCCACCCTCCATCACGCCCGCGGCTTAGGCATGGAAACGCTCGCACAGATCAAGGCGCGGATTGAGGCGGCGGTTGCCGGGGCGGTCGTGGAGATGGTGCCCAACGACAGTCCCTCCGGCCAACACTCCCTCTGGGTGGACAACTCCCACGCGGTGGCGGTGGCGCAGTTTCTCCGGGAGGATCCCGAATTGCGCTTCGATTTCTGTTCCAACGTGACCGGCGTGGATTGGCCCGAGACGGAACGCACCGAGAAAGTAAAAACCACCCGGCTTGTGGACGGAGTCGAGACGTCCGTTGAGGAAATCCGGAAAACCAAACGACCCGGTTTTTTGGAAGTGGTTTACCACTTGTATTCCGTCGCGTTGAAACACGGGCCGTTGATCTTGCGTTTGCGAACCGAAAATCGCTCGGATCAGGTCCAGGTACCGTCGCTGACGCCGGTGTGGCGCGGGTGCGAATTTCAGGAACGCGAGGTCTTTGATTTGTTTGGCGTGGTCTTTACGGGGCATCCCGACTTACGGCGGATTCTGATGTGGGACGAATTCACTGATCACCCGATGCGCAAGGATTATGTCGAGCCGGATGACTACGAATACGAGCCCACCCCGCACGATGAGGTGCTGGTGAAGGCCCGGCGGTCCGGCCGCGGGGAGGCGGGGACATGAGTATCGCGGCGGCAACCAACGGAAAACGCCACCGGCTGGTCCCCCCGCCTTCGCCGGCGGACGGGGCGCTGGGTGAATTGCTCGAAATCTCTATGGGCCCGCAGCATCCGTCCACTCACGGCGTGTTCCGGATGAACTTGGTCCTGGACGGCGAGCGCGTGGTGAAGCTGAAACCGGTGTTTGGGTATCTGCATCGCAACCACGAAAAGATTGCCGAAAGCATGAGTTACCTCGGTTCAATGCCGTACACGGACCGGTTGGATTACTTCTGTTCGCTCACGAACAACTGGGCCTACGCGCTGGCCGTGGAAAAGCTGGCCGGATTGCAGGTGCCGGAACGCGCCGAATACATCCGCGTCATCACGGCGGAACTCACCCGGCTGCAAAATCACGCCTGTCTCGGCGGCTTTTTGCTGCAGGACATGGGCGCCTCGGGCACGCCGCTCATGTACGCCTTCCGCGAACGCGAGAAGATTCTGGATTTGTTTGAGGCGCTCACCGGCGCGCGGATGATGTGCAATTACATGCGCTTCGGCGGTTGTCGGTGTGATCTGCCGCCGGGTTGGCGGGAGCAGGCCCAGCGGTTGGTGGCTGAATTTCCGGCCTTTCTCGACGAGTTCGAGGCGTTGCTCAACGAGAACGAAATCCTCATGGCCCGCACCCAAGGCGTGGGGGTGCTGCCCGCGTCGCTGGCGGTGAACGCCAGCATTTCCGGGCCCATGCTCCGCGCCAGTGGCGTGAACTACGACATCCGCAAAGTGGATCGCTACGGCATTTATGAGCGGTTTGATTTCCAGGTGCCGTTGGGCGAGCACGGCGATGTGTACGATCGCTACATGGTGCGCATTTTGGAGATGCGCGAATCCCTCAAGATTCTGCGGGCGGCGCTCGCGGATCTGCCCGAGGGGCCGATCATGGATCCCAAGGCCCGGTTGCGCGGGTTCCGTCCCAAACCCGGCGAAGCCTACGGCCGCATTGAAGCGCCCAAGGGCGAACTGGGATTTTATCTGATCAGCGAGGGCGGCCCGCATCCGTATCGTTACCGCGTGCGTCCGCCCAGCTTCATCAACCTGACCATCCTTGAGGACATGTGCCTCGGCCAGTTGGTGGCGGACGTCGTCATCATTCTTGGCAGTGTGGACATTGTGTTGGGCGAGGTGGACCGATGAAATGCCCGTCGTTGATCGCCGCCGGTTTTTCCCGGTCCGCTCCACCGTCGGTTTATCCGATCCGGTTGGCGTCCGAATCGTTGCCATTTAATCCCCAGTAATTTTCTCATGCTCGGCAAAGGCATCATCAAAGGACTGGCGGAAACGGCGAGGAATTTCTTCGGCAGCTTCGTCAGCGAGCGTCGGCTGACCACCGTGCCTTACCCGGACGCGCGGCAACCGCTCGCGGAAAACACGCGCCAGTTTCCCTTTCTGGTTTATGACGGCGATGATTGGGAGCAGGGGTTGCGGTGTGTGGCGTGTCAGATTTGCGAGAAGGAATGTCCGCCCCAGTGCATTTACATCGTCAAAAGCAAGGACAAGAAACCGGATTACAAGGGGCAAATGCAGTTTTATCCGGCGGTTTTCGACATTGATTTGGCCGTCTGCATGAGTTGCCAGATTTGCGTGGAGGTCTGCCCCTTCGAATCCATCAAGATGGATACCGAATTTGAATTGAGCACGGCGGACCGGTTTGGCGGGTTGCTCTTCCACAAGAAACAATTGGCCAAACCCAACGCGCATTATCACCGGATTCATCCCACGGACGCCGCCGCTTCAGACGCCGTTCTCGCCGCCGAGAAAGCCAAGCAGGAAGCCAAAGCGCGGGCGGCGGCGGAAGCCAAGGCCAAGGCGGCCGCACCCGCTCCCGTCGCGCCACCCCCGTCCGCGTCGTGAGTCCAGACCCTCATTCGTCCAGTAACCGGGAATCAAGGCCGCCGCGGACGATGATTTCCAGCGCCGCCGGTGGGTTGGTTCAGGCTTGTTTCCCCGCCGGCTTTCGGTTTTCATCCTGCGCCAGACTCTCGCGGCGTATTTTGGCGGGTTGGGTTTTTACATGACGGACGCTCTGGATCAAATTTTTGTAACCACCAAGCAATTTTTGGTGGCGTTTTTGGCCGGACTTTTTCCGCCCGCGTGGCAGCCGCTGGCCACGCTCCTCATTTCGGCGGTTGTCATGGTTGCAGCCATCATCGGCGTGTTTGCCACCCTGTTTGCGATCACCACAGTGCTGGAACGTAAAGGGCTGGGCCGCATGCAAAATCGGCATGGCCCGAACCGCGTCGGCATTCCGTTCACGCAAATCCGACTGGCGGGCTTCGGCCAGCCGGCCGCGGACGGAATCAAGGCGCTCATCAAGGAGGATGTCGTGCCGGTTGCTGCGGACAAAGTTGTGCATTTCCTCGCGCCGGTGGTCATGGTCGTCCCTGTGATCCTCGCCTACGCGGTGCTGCCGGTGGGCCGCAACATGGTGGCGCTCGATCTCGACGCCGGCGTGCTGTTCTTCTTTGCGGTGGGGGGGGCGGTGGAACTGGCGGTTTTTATGGCGGGCTGGTCCAGCCGCAACAAATACGCGTTGCTGGGCGCCATGCGGGCCATTGCGCAAATGATCAGCTACGAAATTCCGCTCATTCTCGCCGCCGTGCCGGTCATCATGATTGCGCGTTCGCTGTCCACGACCGGAATTATCGCCGCCCAGGCGGGGCAGGCGGGATTCCTGCCGGCTTGGTTTGTGTTCACGCCGTGGGGCTTTGCGGGTTTTGTGCTGTTCATGATCGCCGCCACCGCCGAATCGAACCGCTCGCCCTTTGATCTGCCGGAAGGCGAATCCGAACTGGTGGCCGGTTATTTCACCGAATATTCCGGCTTCAAATTCGCCCTGTTTTTCCTCGCGGAATACCTCGGGCTGTTTGTCATCAGCGGCCTGGCCATCACCTTGTTTCTCGGCGGATGGCACGCCCCGTTTCCTTGGCTGGCCTGGCTGCCGTCGTGGTTCTGGTTCTTCGTCAAACTGCTGGGACTCATTTTCGTGTTTATCTGGCTGCGCGGCACGTTGCCCCGATTGCGGCTGGATCAACTCATGAATTTTGCTTGGAAATTTCTGCTGCCACTGACGTTGATCAATTTGCTGACCGTGGCGGTCTGGCATTATCTGTCCGCATCCGGCTGGCGTTGGGCGGTATGCGTCTTGATGGTCATTGTGCCCTATGTCGCCTTGGGGCGGGGGCTGTGGGGCCACCGGCGGGTGAGAAAACGCGTTTATCGCTACGCTGAATGAGCCGCTTGCATTGTTCAACCGTTGCATCGTTGCGCCGCCGGGTGGTCGCCACGCCTTGCGTGCGATCCTCCGTCGCGCGTGCGCTCCATTGTCTGATTGCCTCGTTCCGCGCATGACACTTTCTTTCGCATTGATCGCCCTGTTGACCGTAGTTGCCGCCCTGGCCGCCATGCTGCTGCGCAACTTGGTGCATTGCGCGCTGGCGATGGTGGTGGCGTTCGTTGGCATCGCCGCTGCCTTTCTGAACCTCGACGCGCAATTCGTGGGGTTTGCCCAAATACTCGTCTATGTGGGCGCGGTGACGATCCTTATCGTGTTCGCTGTTCTGCTCACCCGCGGCGGGCTCGCGCCCGAGAGATCTTTGTTTTCAACCTCATGGGTCTGGGGCGGAGGCGTCGCGTTGGCCGTCTTTGCGACGCTGGCTTGGGCCATTCGGCAAAGCGTCATTAGAGATCGTCAGCCGCTGCCCGAGCCTGACGTCACTGTCAAACAAATTGGCGAAGCGTTGATGACGAGATTTGTTCTGCCGCTGGAAGTGATCGGACTCTTGCTCACCGCCGCGTTGATCGGGGCGGTGATCATCGCGATGAAAGAGGCGCCGGCGGGCGGGAAAAGGGAAAAGGAAAGCGCGGATCTGGAAGAGCCGGGGAATCCGCCTTCCGTTATGCCGCCCCCCACTCCGGAAGGAGGGCTCTCATGACACCGCTCGCGGGTTATCTGCTTCTGTCCGCGTTGCTCTTTTGCATCGGTTTGGTGGGAGCGCTGACGCGGCGCAACGCCATCATCATCCTCATCGGAATCGAGTTGATGCTCAACGCGGCGAATCTGAACTTCATTGCGTTCTGGCGGTTTAGTGAACATCCGGAAACGTTGACCGGCATCATGTTCACCATCTTCGCCATTGGCATTGCGGCGGCGGAAGCGGCTGTCGGCCTGGCGTTGATCATTGCCATTTACCGGCATTATCAAACCACCAACGTGGACGAAGTGAACCAACTAAAGGGATGAAACCGAAACACAGCCGATCAGAAACTGGCGGGATCGTGTACCGCCAGGACGGAGACGTGTTTGAAGTCCGCAGTGTTTCGGGTGATGAGAGCAGCGTTTTGCACGAGGGCGGTGGCAGCTATAATAGCGTCGGGGACTTTGAGTTTTACTTGACGACGCAATTGAATGGCTCGGTCAATGACGTGGCTCGACACGGGAATCTCGTTAAACTGAGCCAGGATGGCAAGCAACGCACTTTCTTCCGTAACAGTCATGTTTGGGAAACCAAGCACTTCGAGACGGCTGATGGACGAAAAACCGCACCAATCAATTGTTGCCGCTTGAGCCAGTATCCGGGATGCGCACGGCAAACCGGCGGCCGCCTCAATCCAGACGTTCGAATCGAGCAACCAACGCATCAGGTTTGCCCCCACTGTTTGCGTTCACGCTCGTCCCATTCTGAACGAATCCGCCGCTGCCACTCGGTCGCATCAATGTCTGTCTTCAGCGTGCCGAGCAGCGACGAAATCTTGTCCCAATCGGGTTTGCGGGATTCTGGCAGAATGGTGAGCAGCGCCTTCCCCGTCGTCGGCAGTTTTTCCGGTTCGGCCACAATGATGCGGCCGTGGTCAATGGTGGCTTCCAACGTGAGATTTGCCATACGCTTAAATCTTAACATCAAACACGTTACCCACAAGGTGCGAGTTGATACGCGGACAACTTCGCGCGTGATAGAAAAATTGAATGGCCTGAATCGTAAAAAACCTCTGGTTGATGTCCGCGCCGCCAATACCGGCAGTGGGTTGCAAGGCACTTGCCGCTCGCGTGGCAGACGAATACACTTTTGTCATATGAGTCATACAATTACAGTCCGTCTTAGCAAGGAGTTGGCCGAATGGCTGGCGGAAACCTCCGAGCGCACGGGAGTGTCCCAAGGCAAGGTGGTGCGCGATCAACTGGAGAAAGCCCGCGCCGCCGCTGGTAATCGCCCATTCATGCGCCTGGCCGGCAGTATCAAGGGTCTCCCTCGCGATTTGTCGCGACGCAAAGGATTCTCGCGTTCATGAGGGGCATCGCTGACACCGGCTTTTTGGTGGCTTTTGTCAGCCGCGATGACGCGTTTCACGATTGGGCGGTGAACGTGGCAGCCCAGTTGGATGAGCCGCTCCTGACCTGTGAGGCCGTGCTGGCCGAAACCGCCTTTCACCTGCGGAACTGCAAGCGCGTTTTTGAGTTATTGGAGGAGGGAATTGTAACGCTGGCGTTCGACTGTAATGACCATCTGCTGCAGCTCAATGCGTTGGCGAGTCGGTATGCCGATCGTCAACCTGATCTGGCCGATCTGTGCTTGATACGAATGAGCGAACTTTTTCCGAAACACCCGGTCGTAACGCTCGATTGGGAGGATTTCCGCGTCTATCGCCGGAATAAACGCGAAACAATTCCGCTCCTTTGTCCGCCTGGAAAATAGAATGTTTTGGATCGTCAAAAACCTCTGGCTGATACCTGCGCTGCCGTTCCTGGCTGCAGGGTTAAGCGCCGTGTTGCCGCAGCGTCATCGCCGGGCTTCTGCGACCTTGGCCATCGGTTCGATGATTGGAGCGTGTTTGTTGTCGGTGTGGGCGTTGGGACACGCCATCGGGCATTACACGCCCAATGGTCCCAAAGAGTTTTACAATTTTACCTGGTTGCAATTCGCCGCCGGCGACGCCGGGCTGCTGCAATTGGGTTGGGTGCTGGACCCGCTGGCGGCGGTGATGCTCGTGATGGTTTCGTTCGTTGGGTTGCTGATTTTCATCTACAGCGTGGGCTACATGGCGGACGATGAAAACTACACGCGCTTTTTCTGTTTCATGTCGCTTTTTGCCGGGGCCATGCTTGGAGTCGTTCTGGCGAACAGCCTGTTGCTGCTCTTCATTTGCTGGGAACTGGTCGGGCTGACCTCCTATTTGCTCATCGGGTTTTGGTATCAGAAACCCAGCGCCGCCGCGGCGGGAAAGAAGGCGTTCATCACCACGCGCATCGGAGACGTGGCCTTCCTGCTCGGCATGGTCTGGCTCTACCACGAAACCGGCACGTTGTTGTTCTACGCCGATGGCGGCGCCGGTTGTTTGGAACAATCGGCGTTGGTGGCGTTGGTGGCCAAAACCACCAGCCTTGGATTGATGGTTTCAACCGCGATTGGTCTGCTGCTCTTTGCGGGTGCGGTGGGCAAGTCGGGTCAAGTTCCGTTGCACGTTTGGTTGCCGGACGCGATGGAAGGTCCGACGCCCGTCAGTGCCCTGATTCACGCGGCGACGATGGTGGCGGCAGGCGTCTTCCTCGTCGCGCGGGTTTATCCTTTGATGAACGCCACGGTGGATGGCATCGGCGGCACCACCACCGCACTCCAAGTCGTTACTTGGGTTGGCGCTATCACGGCATTTTTTGCCGCGACGATTGCCGTCGCGCAAAACGACATCAAACGCATTCTCGCGTACTCCACTGTTTCACAGCTGGGCTACATGATGATTGGCCTGGGCGTTGGCGGCGTGGCGGTCGGTATGTTTCATCTCATCACGCACGCGTTTTTCAAGGCGCTGCTGTTCATGGGCGCAGGCTCGGTGATTCATGGCTGTCATGGCGAGCAGGACATCCGCAAGATGGGCGAAGTGCGCCGGTTCATGCCGGTGACCTTTTTCACTTATGCCATTGGCATGATGGCGCTGGCGGGCGTACCGTTCTTTTTTTCCGGCTTTTGGAGCAAGGACGCCATCCTGCATGCGGCGCATGGCTGGTCACCTTCTTCCGGACCGTTTTACCTCGCTTTTGCAGGCGTGGTGCTGACCGCTTTTTACATGACGCGGCAAATGGCACTGGTGTTTTGGGGTAACTACCGCGGCTATCCGGCTCGGGAAACGCGCCCCGCGAAAACGCCGGAACTCGTGCTCGTTCGGGCGGAACATGAACCGCACGAAAGTCCCGGCGTCATGACGTTGCCATTGGTGGCGCTGGCCATTTGCGTGGTTGCTTTGGGGGCCATCGGCACGCCATGGTGGCCGTGGTTTCAATCGTTCCTCGGCGCCGCAGCGGCGGAAGGTTTCACCCGCGATGTCGTCCAACTGATGGTGCTTTCCACGCTCGCGGTTTTTGTTGGCGTCGGATTTGGGCTTGCGTTCTACGGTTACGTGCAACGGAAGACGGCGGAGGAACCGGACCTGTTGGAAAAAGCCTTGCCGTTGGGCATGTATGAATGGTTCGCGAAGAAATACGGGATTGACGAACTTTACGAATTGACCGTCATCCGCTTCAATGCCTGGGCGGCGCGTGCCTGCGCGTTTTTGGATCAATGGGTTTGGGGCGGGGTGGTGACCTGCATCGCCTATGGCGCACTGTTGCTTTCCTGGGTGAACCGGGCCATTGACGAATGGGTGATCAACCTCGGTTTTGACCGAAGCTGCGCTGGCTTGACGCGCGGCGGCAAGTGGATGTCGCGCTGGCAGGACGGCCAGGTGCAACATTACTTGCGGATCATTGGCGTCGGCCTGGTGGCGTTGGTGCTGTTCCTGGTTTGGGGAGGGGCACGATGAACCAATTCCCCATTCTCACCATCATCACGTTGCTGCCGCTCGTGACGGGAATTGCTGTGGCTGGACTGCGCCGTCAAGAGCGGCTGGCGCGTCAAGTGGCGCTGGCTTCCAGTTTGCTCTCGCTCGGATTGGCGCTGGGGCTGTGGAGAGTTTTTAATGCGGCTTCAGGCGAACTCCAGTTCGTGGAGAAACACGAATGGATCACGACGTTGAGTGTGAACTACTTCGTTGGCGTGGATGGCCTCGGGTTGCTGTTGGTGATGCTCACCGCCGTAGTTACACCAATGGCTATGTTGGCGTCGTGGCGTTTGGGAGGGACGAATTACACGGCGCGCTCGTCGGAAACACCGGAAGAAGCCGAAGACGGTGCGGAAGCCGCCTCTTCCAGCCAAGGCGCGGTGAAACATGCCCAACCCACGCGCAATGCGCATCTTTACTTTGCGCTCATTCTCTTTCTGCAATCCGGATTGTTCGGCACGTTCACTGCGCTGAACTTTTTTCACTGGTTCATCTTTTGGGAGCTGAGCTTGATCCCGGCGTTTTTCCTGGTGCGACTTTGGGGCGGGCTGGGACGGGTTGCCGCCGCCAACCAATTTTTCCTCTACACGATGGCCGGCAGTGTGGCGATGTTACTGGCGTTCCTCGCCATTTATCTGGCCACCGGCAAATTTGATTTTCCCGCGCTTGCGGAGCTGGGACGCAGCGGTGCGCTGGCAAGCGCGTTATCGGCAAAACTTGGATGGTTCAACCTCTCGGCCGATCAGCTCGCGCTGATCATCCTTGGCGGCGTGCTGCTCGGTTTCGCGGTAAAAGTGCCGCTCATGCCGTTTCACACGTGGTTGCCGGCAGCGTATGCGGAAGCGCCCTGCGGAGTGACGATGTTGCTGACCGGATTGATGTCCAAGATGGGCGTCTATGGCCTCCTGAGAATTTTCCTCCCGCTGTTCAGTGCGCAACTCGGCGAGCCGCGTGTGCAAAATGTTTTGCTCACGCTGGCGGTTATTACGGTCGTTTTTTCCGCCTGTGCCGCGTTTGCGCAACGCGACCTGAAACGCACTTTCGCTTACTCCTCCATCAACCACCTGGGCTATTGCCTGCTGGCGATTTTCGCCGTCGCCAAATTCACCAGCAGTCCGGAGTTCGCGACGGAGAAAGCCGCGGCGCTGAACGGCGTGTTCCTGCAAATGTTCAATCACGGCTTCACGGCGGCGACATTGTTCTGGTGCGTGGGCATGATCGAACAACGCAGTGGCGGCGTGCGTGGACTGAATGACTTCGGTGGACTGCGCAAAATCGCGCCAATCCTGTGCGGGCTGATGGGGATTGCGATGTTTTCGTCGCTGGGCCTGCCGGGACTAAACAGCTTCGTGGGCGAATTTCTGATTTTCAAAGGCGTGTTTCCGCTCGCGCCTTGGGCGGCGGGCGTTGCGGTGCTGGGGCTGCTGGTCACGGCAATTTTCATCCTCACGATTTTCCAGCGCGTGTTTCACGGTCCGGTGAACGAGAAATGGTCGAAGTTCCCGGACCTGACGCCGCGCGAGATTGGAATGCTGGCGATTCCCATTGCGTTGATGTTCGTGCTGGGATTGTGGCCGCAATTGATCCTTGGCGTCGTGAACAACACCGCCGTGCAAATGGTGGAGCAACTGAAGTTTTAACAGCGGATGAACACGACTGAACATCTTCAATTGGGAGGGACAGGTTCCACCCTGTCCCTGTCTGGTTTGTTGCGGGAGGTCAGTGATGATGCGGCAGCCGTGCATCCGATGAAAAATGAGACGATCGGGCGAAAGCACCCGGCACGTGGGGTGTTGGTTTCGCGCAGGCAACCAACGATTGTGTTCCTTACGGTTTGCACGGAGAAGCGCGAGCCCTGGCTCGCACAAAAGGAGGTGCAGAAATCATTGGAGGAAGTTTGGCGAAGCGCTGACACCTGGCTGGTGGGTTATTACCTACTCATGCCGGATCATCTGCATCTGTTCTGTGCGCCGCGCGATGTGAATTTTAGCTTTCAGCAGTGGCTCGCGTATTGGAAGAGCCAGTTCAAACGAAACCACCACGATCAGCCTTGGCGGTTTCAGCGGGACGGTTGGGATACGCGACTACGTCGCTCTGAGAGTTACACAGACAAGTGGAACTATATTCGCGAGAATCCCGTCAGAAAGGGTCTGATAGCCAAACCGGATGATTGGCCGTTTTGGGGAATGCTCAACGTTTTACCTTGGTGATGAACACACGGTGGAAATCTATTCCCGGCGGAGGCGAGCCTCGGCTTGTCCTTGATCAGGTTTGTTTTGGGACGGGGTGGAACCCGTCCCTCCCAATTGATCAACCATGTTAGCCTGGACGATCTACATTTCATTTCTGGGCGCGCTGGTGCTGATGCTCCTGCCGAAAGCCAGTGCCGCAGCGGCGCGTTGGGTCGCGTTGGCCACGGCAGTTGGCGGATTGGTGGCGGGCTTGATCGGTTACGCGCAGTTCCAGCCGGGCGAGATTCTGACGGTCACCCAGCGCGCGTGGGTGCCGACGTTGGGACTGCAATACTATCTGGCAGCGGATGGCGTGAGTTTGACATTGGTTCTGCTCACCGGACTGGCAGCGCTCGGCGGCGTGCTGTTTTCGTGGAACATCGAAACGCGCACGAAGGAGTTTTTCGCCTTCTATTTCACGCTCATCGGCGGCGTGTACGGCGTGTTCCTGAGCTTCGATTTGTTCCTGTTGTTTGTGTTTTACGAAATCGCCATCGTGCCGAAATACTTTCTCATCGCCATCTGGGGTTCGACCCGGCGCGAATACGGCGCGATGAAGCTGGTGCTGTATTCCTTCTTCGGCAGCGCGCTCGCGTTGATCGGTTTGATTGCGCTCTACGTCGTGGCGGGGGCGCACACGATGAACGTTCTCGAGCTGGCGCGATATCCGTTCCCGCACCCATTCCAGATCTGGGCGTTCCCCCTGGTCTTCGTGGGGTTTGCCATTCTGGCGGGCATGTGGCCGTTTCACACGTGGGCGCCGACTGGTCACGTGGCCGCGCCGACGGGCGCTTCGATGTTGCTGGCGGGCGTGGTGATGAAACTCGGCGCCTACGGCTGTTTGCGCGTGGCGATGACCTTGTTTCCGGACGGATTGGAAGCTTGGAAATGGTGGATCGCCGTGCTGGCCGTCATTGGCATCGTGTACGGCGCGATGGTGGCGCTCGTGCAGCGGGACTTCAAATTCGTCATTGGTTATTCGAGTGTGAGCCACATGGGTTTCGTGCTGCTGGGGTTGGTGACTTTGAACACCATCGGGCTGAGCGGCGCGGTGTTGCAGATGTTTTCGCACGGAATCATCGCGGGGCTGTTGTTCGCGGTTGTAGGTCGGATGGTATATGACCGGACGCACACGCGGGAGCTGCCGGTGTTGGAAGGCATGAGGTTGAGCCGGGTGATGCCGTTTGCCACCGTGACCTTCGTCATCGCCGGCGTGGCGTCAATGGGGCTGCCGGGTTTCAGCGGGTTCGTGGCGGAATTGCAGGTGATCATCGGCGCGTGGCAACTGTATCCGACGCTGGTGATCATCACCGGCATCGGAATTTTGATTGGCGTGGCCTACACGTGGCGCGCGATGCAAAAGGCCTTCTTCGGCGACGCGGGTGAAACGAGCTCCACGGCGCCGCCGGCTTCGGATGGCGAATCAGGTAGCGGCGCGGAACCGATGTCGCCCATTTCGATTCCCGAACGCATTGGCGCCGTACTGCTGATCGGCGCGTCGTTGCTGGTGGGTTTGTATCCGAAAGTGCTGCTGAAGATCATCGTGCCGAGTTTTGACTCCCCGTTGTTTGACTGGCTGCGGAAAGGAGGCGGCTTGTGAGTTATCTCGATCTGCTGAAGCTGGCCGCTCCGGAAACGATTGTGGTGCTGACCGCTTTGCTGGTGCTGGCGGTGGACCTCACCTCCATGCGGGGACTTGAATTGCGCCTGCGCTTCACCGTCGGTGGACTGCTGACGCTGGCGGGATGCGCCGTTGCCATCGCCTGGATGCTGGTGATGCCGGTGCCGCCCAACGCCCTCGAAGGGATGCTGGTGGTTGACCCGTTGACGCAGCTCGTGAAGGTCGCGCTGCTGGCCTTGGCCGTTTTCACGGTGCTGATTTCCATTGAAAGTGATTTTACTCATCACGTGGGCGAGTACCTGGCGCTAATCCTTATGGCGACGGCGGGCATGATGTTCCTGGTCAGTGCCGGCGATCTGCTCATGCTGTTTGTTGCCCTCGAGATGACCAGCCTCTCGCTCTACATCCTGACCGCGTTCAACAAGCGCAACATCCGATCCGCCGAAGCGGCGCTGAAATACTTTCTGGTCGGTGGTCTGTCCGCTGCGTTCCTGCTGTTTGGTTTGAGCTGGATCTATGGCATGGCCGGCACGACCGACTTCCACAAGCTGGCGGCGGCCTTGGCGGCGCCGGGGCTTGATCCGCTGCTGATCGTTGCCCTCGTCCTGGCGGTGATCGGGTTTGGCTTCAAGGTGGCGGCGGTGCCGTTTCATCTCTGGGCGCCGGATGCCTATCAAGGCGCGCCTACGCCGAGCGCCGCCTTCATCGCGTCCGGTTCCAAGGTCGCCAGCTTCTTCATCTTTGCCAAACTGATGATGCTCGGCTTTGCCGGGACCCCGCTGGCCGGCAGCGCGGCTTTGCCAGCGGGCGCGGCCGGTTGGGTGCCAGTGGTGGCCGTGGTGGCGGCGTTTTCCATGCTGCTCGGCAATCTCGTGGCGATCGTGCAAAGCAACGTCAAACGATTGCTCGCCTATTCGGCCATTGCCCATGCGGGTTACATGTTGCTCGCGGTTCTAGCCCACGATCCGGAAGCCGTCGCCTCGCTCGTTTATTACGCAGCGACCTACGGATTAACCACGATTGGCGCCTTCGGCGTAGTCGCCGTGGTGGAGCAGGGGGCCGGCGATTCCCGGTTGAGCGACTTTGCCGGACTCTGCCGCCGCGCGCCGGTGGTGGCCTTGTGCATGATGGTGTTCATGTTGTCGCTCGCGGGCATTCCGCCACTGGCCGGTTTCTTTGGGAAGTTCTATCTGTTCACCGCGGCGCTCAAGACCGGGGCGCCGAATCTCGGTCTGCTCTGGCTGGTGATTCTGGCCGTCGGCATGAGCGTGGTGTCGCTTTACTACTATTTGCAGGTGCTCAAGCAAATCTACGTCGCCGACGTGCTGGCGGACGCCGGAGAATGGCGGGTGTCGGTCTTCAGCCAGATCGTGCTCGGATTGCTGGCTGCGGGCGTGATCCTGTTGGGAGCGATACCGGGCTGGCTGCTGTCACTTTTGCGCCAAGCCTTGAGTGTGGGTTGATTGAGTTGCCACAGAAGGTGGGACGTTTCCCGTCTTCCAGTGTGGGGGCGGGTTCGCAAAGGGAGGCGGGACCAATAGCGAGACGGATGTCAACGGCGGGTTTTTCTTCTGGTCCGTTGCGCATTCAATCAACGCGAACCGAAGATTTTCACCGTTGTTTGCGTCGCCACAAAACTCCGTTGCGCCAACAAAAAACCGCCCCAAGGGGCGGTGAGGAGTGAATGTCGTCGCGGCTCAAGCCGACGGTGCCGCCGCGGGGGTGGCCGGGGCTTTGACCGGTCGCGCGGCTTTGGCGGCTTGGCGCTTGCGTTTCAGATAGAGCTGACGGCGACGACGTTTCTGTACCTTGTTGTATTGCTGACTCATAGTTGCGTCTTTACATCTCCGATTCAATCCGGTTGTCTGGCGGCAATATGCGGATGCGCGTGAACGGATTCAACCCCTATTTGCTGGTGCTGACGGCTTTGTTCGTCGGCGTGGGATGCCAGACGACCGAGTCAAAAAAGAAAAAAGAAATCAGCACCCTGCGGGTCCATTTGAGCATGCCGGCCCGCACCACGGCGCCCGGGCAAATGATCTCCGTGATGCGAGAGAACCCGCTGCCGTTGAAAATCGAGCCGCACCCGTTCCTGAACGAGTCGCTGGTGACCAATGCCGTCGTTTTCGACGTCATGGGCGGGCATGCCATCCGGTTGACATTCGACCATCGCGGGGCCCTGCTGCTCGAGCAATACACCGTGGCCAACAAAGGCCGGCACCTGGCCATCTTCAGCCAGTTTGGTGAAACGCCCGACCAGAGCCGGTGGCTGGCGGCGCCGTTGATTCAGCAAGGCATCACCAATGGGCAACTTGCCTTCACCCCGGATGCCACGCGGGAGGAAGCGGAACGGGTGGTGAACGGTTTGATGAACCTCGACCGCAAGCGGAAGAAAAAGAGATGGTAAAACCGGACAATCTGCCGGCGCACCGGGCGGCCTTTGGCGGCGGTCAGAGGCAACACGGAGGAATTGCTCCATCGCTCTCGCAGACCCTCCGGCGTAGAATGGTAGCCCAGGCCGGGTTCGGCTTTTCGTGGTTGGTGCTGGCGTTCTTTGGCTGGGCCGTGTTGCTGGAGGGAAATGTTTTTGCCGCTGCGTCGCCGCCCTTTCGATTCCAACTGCCCACGGCTAATCAAGCGATTTTTGAAAAGGAGGGCGGGGCGCGTTATTTCGTCGGCACCGTGGGCCGGCCCTGGACCAGCGGAGGCTACGGCTGTGTCCGCTCCAGCGGCGCGCAACTGCACGAAGGACTCGATATTCGCTGTCTGCAACGGGATCGTCAGGGCGAGCCCACCGACCCGGTCCTGGCCACCGCCGACGGAACCGTGGCCTACATCAACGCCAATCCTTCGCTTTCCAATTACGGTCGGTATCTGGTGGTGCGTCATCAGATTGAAGGCTTAGAGATTTATTCCCTGTATGCGCATCTGCGGGCCATTCAGCCCGGCTTGAAAACGGGCCAAGTGGTGCGGGCGGGGGAGAAACTGGGCACCTTGGGGCGCAGCGCCAACACGCGCGAAGGCATTTCCAAGGAACGCGCCCATTTGCATTTCGAGTTGAATGTGTTTCTCAACGATCAGTTCGCGCGGTGGTATCGGCAGACGTATCCCGGGCAGCGCAACGACCACGGCAACTGGAACGGACAAAACCTTCTCGGGTTTGATCCGCAGGCGGTCTTTCTCGCCCAACGCGCCGAGGGGAAGCGGTTCAGTTTGTTGCAACATTTGCGCAGCCAGCCCGAACTGTGCCGTGTCCAGGTGCGCGTAAAAGATTTTCCCTGGGTGCGCCGGTACCGGCCGTTGATGCGGCCCAATCCGCGGGCGGAACACGAGGGGATTGCCGGTTATGAACTGGCGCTCAACTTCATCGGCATCCCCTTTGAAGTCATTCCGCGGGCCGCGTCTGAACTGCGCGGAACCGCGCGCTACCAGTTGCTTTCCGTCAACGAAACCGAACAAAAACGGCGGGGTTGCCGGAAACTGGTCCTCCATCGCGGGCAACGCTGGGAACTCGCGCCCAACGGCCTGCGCCTGTTGAATTTGCTCACGCACTGAAAAGGTGAGCCGTTCTGGCCGGTGACCCGGCGGAGGCGAACATTGTTTGGCGGGGGATTGCCCGCCATGTTAAACATGGAGCGAACGGCGGCCGATGTGAGCGATGCATGGCAACCGCCGCCCCTCAGCCGAGTGAACCTCGCCGCTGGGGGAGTCACCAACGGACAACATGAAACCGAAGATTCTGGTCATTGGCAGTTCCAACACGGACATGATTGTGAAGGTGCCGCGTATTCCCTGTTCCGGGGAAACCGTGTTGGGTGGGGAGTTCGTCATCGCGCCGGGCGGCAAGGGCGCCAATCAAGCCGTGGGCGCGGCGCGGGCGGGGGGCGACGTGACGTTCATTGCCCGGGTGGGGGATGACATGTTCGGACGCCAGGCCATTGACGGATTTCACAGCGACGGGATCTGCGTGGATTGGCTGGTGCGGGACCCGCAGAATCCCTCCGGCGTGGCCCTGATTTTTGTGGATGCTTCCGGCAAAAACAGCATCGCGGTCGCCCCTGGCGCCAACGCGCGCCTCTCGCCAGCGGACCTCCACCGCGCCACCGCGGCGTTTCGCGGCGCCCGTCTGTTGGTTATGCAGTTGGAAACACCGTTGAAAACCGTGGCGGATGCCGTGGAACTGGCGGCGCATCACCGGGTGCCGGTGATTCTGAATCCGGCGCCGGTGCAACCGCTGCCCGGGGCCTTGCTGCAACGCATCTCCATCCTCACGCCCAACGAAGTGGAAGCCACCGCCTTGACCGGGGTGCCGGTGCGGGACGAGGCCTCTGCGGCCCAAGCCGCAGCAAAGCTCCGGGCGCGCGGGGTGGAGACCGTCATCATCACGATGGACGCGCTGGGCGCTTTTGTGGACGGGCCCAGGGTTCGCCAACTCGTTCCCAGTTTCAAGGTCAAGGTGGTGGACTCCACCGGGGCGGGCGACGTGTTTTGCGGCGCGCTGGCCGTGGCCTTGGGGGAAGGCAAACCCCTGCTCGAAGCGGTGCGATTCGCCAACGCGGCGGCGGCCCTTTCTGTCACCCGGTTTGGCGCCCAACCGTCGGCGCCGACTCGCGCCGAGATCGAACATTTTCTAACCCGATCCAGTTGATCCGATGTTCCGCCGCCCCATTCGTCAACAAACCGGCCGCCAAAGCCCGGACGGCTATTGGATGCGGAAGCGGATTGCCCGCGTAGTCCTCCTCGGCTTCAAGGCGGCGTCCGGACCGTCCGGAAACACATGAACCCGCTCCGTGGATTACCCCTTGTGTTGCGCGGTTTGCTTGTCGCAATCCTGTTGTCCGGCGGTTCCCTCCTGGCGCACACCCTGCCCATCAGTTATATGCGGCTCACGGTCACGCCGGAATATCTGCACTTGGAACTGGTTTTTAATCCCTTCGAACTCACCTTCATGGCCGAGTTGGATGAAAATCAGGATGCGGAATTGAGTCTGGCCGAATTGGAAACGCACGGGCCAACGCTCGCCCAGCGCCTGGTGGACGCGCTGGTGGTGAGCGCTAATGGCCAGCCCCTCACCGCCGAATCTGCCGGCATGGACCCGGAGTTGACCGGACATCACGTTCGCCTGCGGGCGCATTACAAAGCGGATGTGCGGCAACGCCGGCTGAGTTTGGAATCCAAGCTGGACACGCTCACCAGCGCTTCGCACCTGACCCAGGTGACCTACATCAACGGCGATCAAACACAGCGGGCGCAATTGGACACCCACTCGCGCCGGGTCACCTTTACACCAGCCTCATCCCCGGCGGCTGATCCGCCGCCGCCGCCGCCCGGACCGCGGGCGGCCTTGGGATTGTTCCTATGGCTGCTGGCCATCCTCGCTTTGTTGGTCAGCACCGCCGGTGTGCTCCTCTGGGTGCGTCGCCGGTTGACTCTTTGAACGCATTCCGACACAGTTCCCCCACGCCATCCTTATGAAGCGCCATCAAAAAATCCGCTGGAAAAAAACGTTGCTGTTCACCTGTGCCGGACTCGCCGGCGCGCTGGCCGCCGGCGCGGCCTTGCCCGACCCGCTCTGGTCCATCGGCACTTCCAATGGCGCGGCCATGGAATTCGCTCCGGGTGGCCGCGACCGGCTCGAGTTCAAGGTGGGTGAAAGCGTGGTGAGCCGCGACTTTGCCGGCAGCCACACCGGATCGGTGGGATGGGATGGCCGGGTGAAGGAGCGGCCTTATCTCATTTATTTCGATCTGCCTGAACCGCCGGAAGGCCACTACGAACTGGTGCTGGATTTGTTGTTTTCCACGGGCGCGCCGGCGCAGTTCAAGATCATGGTCAACGAACAACTGGGCCTCTTTCCACTGCGGCCCGTGCCGCGGCCCTCCACCTGGGGGGAGGAAGGCAACGACATGTTGCTGGCGAAACAACAACTCGTGGTGCCCATCGCCGCCGCATGGCTCAAGCCCAAGGGCAATCGCATCAGCCTCATCCCGCTGGGGCTGGGCAGCCTGAGTTATGACGCGCTCTGTTTGCGCCGGACGGCGGCGGTGCCCGATGCCCCGCCGCAATTGGCGCCGAGTATTTTCTTCCACCAGCGCGGGGATCAACTCGTCGAGGTGTGCGATCTGCTGGTGCCGTTCACTCGGCGATTTGACCGAGCCACGGCCGCAGTCACGCTCGGCGGTCAGACCTTTAACGCTACGCTTACCAACGCGCTGTATGATTTCGGCGTCTGGGTCGAGCCGCTGGAAATTCCCGCCGCCCGCGTCACCGGCTCAGCGGACATCACCGTGACGCTGGCCAACCAGACGCTCCGGCACACGCACCCGGTCAAACCGGCAAAACAATGGAAGGTGTTCATCTGCCCGAAAGTCCACAATGACGTCGGCTACACCGATCTGCAACCGCACGTCAACGAACTGGACAATCGCAACACGGACGCGGTGCTTGAAATCCTCCGACAGCATCCCGCCTACAAATTCAACTTCGAGACATCGTGGCTGGTGGAGAATTATCTGGATTGCCGCACGCCGCCCTGGCGGCAGTTGTTCTTTGACTACGCCCGCCGCGAGCGGATCGGCATCAACGTGTTTTACCTGAATTTGATGACCGGCATCTGCACCGGCGAGGAGCTGCACCGCGCGCTGTATCTGACCCACCGCTACCACCGCACGGAAGGCAGCGATTTTGCGTTTGGCTGCCTCACGGACGCCCCCTCGCATAGTTGGTTTCTGCCCACGCTCTTTTCGGATGTGGGCGTGAAAGCGTTCGCCAACGGGGCCAACCAGACCCGTGCGCCCATCCTGCACTTCAGTGAACTCAACGAGGATTCGCCCTACTGGTGGGAAGGCATGAACGGCGAACGCATTTTCATGTGGTATTCGCGCAGCTACGTGCAACTGAAGCGGCTCACCGGCCCGGTCTGGGGCGGCGATGTTTCCAGTTTTGAATATCTGCAACGCAGCGTGCCGCAGTTCCTGATCCGCTATCAACGCGAGCAATACGCGCCCGACGCCGTCATGATCTACGGCGCCTACGTGGACAACGCGGCGATTCCGGCGCACGGCGACGCGCCCGCCCTCGAGACGTGGAACGAGACCTTCGCGTTCCCCAAACTCATCGTCGCCACGGACGCCGATTATTTCAATTACGTGGAACAACATTTCGCCGACCGCCTGCCGGTGTACCGCGGCGATTGCGGGGCGTACTGGGAGGACGGCGTCGGCTCCACAATGCACGCGACGATGCAGAACCGGCAGACCCAGCAAATTCTACCCGCGGCGGAAACCGCGGCGACGCTGGCCACGCTCTTCGAGCCGCGCAACCGTTATCCGGCGGAGGATTTTTACGGCGCGTGGCGGAACGTCATGTTTTACAACGAACACACCTGGGGCGCGCATAACAGCATTTCCCAGCCGGGCCGGCAGTTCGTCGAGCGCCAGTGGGAGATCAAGGAGAGCTACGCCACGCGCGCCAACTTGGACGCCCGCAGTCTGCTGGCGCGCGGCTGCAACCGGCTCGCCCAACAGATCGCCGTGGACGGCAGCAGCATCCTCGCCTTCAACTGGCAAAACCGCGCGCGGACCGCGCCGCTTGAAGTCGAGTTGAACACTGGCGATCAACTGGTGGATTTCGTTGATCAACAGCCGGTGCCGATGGATGTTTACGCCGAACAGGACGGCTGGCGGAAGGTGCGTTTTGTCGCCCATGACGTGCCGGCGATGGGGTTCAAAGCCTACGGCATCCGCCGGTATGATCCCGCCGCGCATCGGGCCAATGAAACCCTCGACGGCGACACCTTGGAGAACGAGTTTTATCGTCTGACCGTGGATCCGCGGACCGGCGGGCTCAAGAGCTTGTATGACAAGACCGCTCAACGCGAATTGCTCGACGCCGCCGCGCCGTACGCGCTCAACGAATACCTCTACGTCAGCGGCGGGGAAGGTTCGTTGATCCTCAATTTCACTTTCGGCACGCCCCCCGCCAACCTCACCATCCATCGGCCCGAAGCGGCCACGATCACCCAGGTCAGCCGCACTCCGTTGGGACAGCGGTTGATCGTGGAAACCCGGTCCAAAAACACGCCCAAGATCATCAGCGAATACCGGCTCTACGACGGCCTCAAGCGGGTGGAGATCGTGAACACGGTCGAGAAAGAGGAGGTGCGCGCCAAGGAAGCGGTCTATTTCGCGTTTCCGTTCGCGGCAGCCGAGCCGGCGATGGAATACCAGATTCAAAACGGCTGGGTGCGGCCGAACGCCGATCAGATGCCGGGCGCGTGCCGCGAATGGTTCACCCCGCAGAACGTGGTCCACGTGCGCGACGGCAATTTCTCCATCGCCTGGGCCACGCCCGACGTGCCGCTCGTCACGCTCACCGACATCAACCGCGGCCTTTGGCTGGATCATCTACCCCTCCGGAACGGCCACGTTTATTCCTACGCCATGAACAATTACTGGTTCACCAATTACCGCGCCCAACAAGGCGGACGATTCGTGTTCCGTTATTTCATCACCAGCGGGCGCGACCTGGGCCGGGAAGACCTGGCGCGTTTCGATCAAGACACCCGCACGCCGGTCCTGGCCTATCCGTTCCTGTCTTCGTTCTCGGCGGCGATCTCGCAGCTCGACCGGCCCCTGCCGGCCAGCGGCGCGTCATTCCTCGCTTGGGACGCGCCGAACCTGGAAATGGTCACCCTCAAAACTGCGGAGGACGGCGATGGTTTTATCCTGCGTTTGCGGGAGATCGCCGGACGCCGGGGCGAGGCGGAAATCAAGCTGCCCACGTTTCGCGTTCGCGAAGCCCATCTGTGCAATGGCGTGGAGGTCAAACAACGGAACCTCGCGACGAGCGAGACCGGCTTTGTCATGCCCTACCAGCCGAACGCGTTTATGACCGTGCGTTTTCAAGCGGAAGCGCGTTTGCCGTCCCCGGCCGGGGAGTGACGCGCCATCGGGCCGCTGTGCGAAAGCGTTACTCGACGTTCAATTTGATCTCCGCCCAGTAGGCGGCTTCCCACGCCCAGCCGGAGGGTTGATTGACGAGTTCCAGTTTCACGCTTCGTCCGGCGTAGGCGGACAGGTCCACCACCTGGGTGAGCCAGTGGCCCTCCGTGGTGGTCTCCGGGCTGACCGGGCGGCGTAACACTTGCTGGCCGTCCACCCGCACGATGAGATCGAAATCTCCCTGGGGATCATGCCCCACAACGATCCGGAGGGACGCCTTCCGGCCGGCTGGTAATTCGAGTTGCCGGCTCAGGACACAACCCGTCTGCCGGTCAAGCGGATGCGTCACCAACACATTTTTACGCCCCGCCCATTCCGCCCGAAAACCGGGATTCATGTCTTCGCCGCAATCGGCGATGGTCCAGCCGGGCGCAAATTTGGCCACCGCTTCCGGCATGCGCGTTGGCACGTTGCCAACCGTGATTTGCGCCCGTTCCTCCGTGGTGAACCGGCTGTTGGCGATGGGGCCGGGCGCCCAGCTCAATTCCCGCGCACTGGTCCGAGGTGCCGTCACCGACAGTACAAAAAATTCCTCGCCGTTCTGCGTTTCGATGCGGCCGCCGTATCGTTTCACCACCTGCCGCGCCAGCGTTTCGCACACCGCCAGCAACTGCGGAAAATTGTAAGCCGTGTGGCTGAACACGGCGGTCGGGCTGAGTTCCCGATGAAACCGGTCGGGCACGTTTTCCATGCCCAGCGTCGTGAACAGCACGCCCGCCGCGCTGGAGGGATTGCAATCCGAATCTTGTCCGCCGCGCATGGCGAGGATGATGGTCTGATCGGGATCGCGTTGGCCGTGGAGCAGGCCGAGCAGCACGTAGGCGCCGTTGATTTTGCAATCAATGCCGCCGTTGGACGCCTGCTGGTATTCAGGATCCTCGCGGTATTTTTTCTGGCAGCGGCGCCAAGTCAGCTCCCAATCGTTGGGGGCGGCGCGATACCATGCCAACAGGTCGCGGACCATCTCGGCGTATTGGCTCCCGGCGGGAATCGCCCGGAGCGCGGTCTCGACCAGTTTCACCGGATCGCTCTCGAAAAACGCCTCGGCATACAGCGCGCCGATGAACTGACCGGCGTACAACCCGTCGCCGTAATTCATCAGGCGGCCGAATTTTTCCCCGAGATCAATCGCCGCCTGGGGCAGGCCGGGCGCGATGAGGCCCGAGTAATCCGCCTCAATCTGGTAATCAATATCGTTGGGGCAGGCGTTGAATTGGGGATGTCCGGAATCAGGCGGCGCGATGCCGGCCCGGAGATTTTTGCGGCCCGCGTGATTGGCGCACCAGAGCGGATAGCCGCTGTTGGCAAAATCAATGCCCGCCTGGCGGGTCGAAACCTCCAGGCCGTATTGCTCCAGCGTCCGTAAAAAAGTCATCTCCACGTACAGGTCGTCCTGATCAAACGCGTCGTTGATCAGCGCGGGTTTCCACTGCGGCACTTTGTCGGCGGGGATGATTTGATCCCGAAACTTGAATTCAGTGGGCGCGCCCCAGGTGACCCCGGCCATCTGGCCAATCCATCCGGCCTGCATCTTGGAGCGATAATCCTTCAACGAAAGCCGGCGCGTCTCGGCGGCAACGGCGGGGAATGTCAATACGACCAGCAGAATCCAAGTAAACGCATGACGCAGTTTCATGCCGGGAAGTTGACTCGAAACCGCCGCAAAAGGAAACACGAATTGTTGCCCTGATCGGCCTCCGTTGAATGCGGAAGCGACAAACATGCCCTTCGTTTGCAGTCCCGGCTTTAGCCGGCTCGAACGGTTACCCTCCCACACCGCCTTATTCCCAACCGCCTAAAGGCGGGACTACGAACGCCATGCCGTGTCCGCAGGTGAGGTGGCAAATACTCAACCCCCTCGCTGCCGGCTAGGGGCGGGGAGTGGCCGGTGCGGGGGTGTCTGTGCGGCGCCAGATGGGTTTGCGCACCACCACACCGCTGTGGCGCTGGCCGCGGATTTCAATTTCGATGGCCGTATCGGGTTTGGTGAATTCAGGCGGCACATATCCCAGACCGATGCCTAGACCAAGGGACGGGCTTTGGGTACCGCTGGTGACCCGGCCAACCGGTTGTTGGTTGGCCCAAATCGCATAGCCCGAGCGAGGCGGCGCCGACTTGCCGGTCATTTTGAAGGCAATGCATTTCTGTTTCACGCCGTCCGTTTTTTGCGCCGCGAGGGCGGCCCGTCCATTGAACGCCGCTTTGTCCAACGCCACGAAGAATCCCAAGCCGGCTTCGATGGGGGTGATCTGTTCGTCCAATTCGTGGCCGTAAAGCGGATAGCCCATCTCGGTCCGCAACGTATCACGCGCCCCCAGACCGCAAGGTTGCAGGCCGTGGGCTTGTCCGCAGGTGAGCACCTCGCTCCAGAGACGGCGGAGCGATTCATCCGGGCCGATAATCTCGAAGCCATCCTCGCCGGTGTAACCGGTACGGGCAACCAACACGCTGTTGTTGTGGTAGGGGAAACCGCCGATCTGATTTTTTTGCAATGCAGTGACGCGATCCACGCGGGCGCCGGAAAGGGAGGTGCCGGGCAGGCAGGCTTCAATGAATTGAACCACCTGCGGCCCCTGCACGGCCACTGCGGCATAGGTGTGGGCGGCGTTTGTCAGGTGCAGGGCGTTTCCGGCACCGAATTGCGCGGCCTGCGCTTGCAACCAGGCCACATCCGCCGCAGTGCGGGCCGCGTTGATGATCAACAGATAGACCTCTTCCGCGAGCCGGTAGGCGTAGAGGTCATCAATCACCCCGCCTTGCTCATTGCAAAGCAGGGTGTACTGACCCCATCCCGGCGCGAGTTTGCGCAGGTCATTGGTCAAAACCTGATTGAGAAACGCCGTGGCCTGCGCGCCGCTGACGGTGATTTGGCCCATGTGCGAAATATCAAAAATGCCCGCCGCCCGCCGCACGGCCAGGTGTTCCTCCACGATGCTCGTATAATACACGGGCATTTCCCAGCCGCCGAATTCAACGAGGCGGGCGCCGAGTTGTTGGTGGGCATCAAAGAGGGGCGTGCGTTTCAACATAAGCCGGATCCGCAGGGGAAGAGGAGGTTTCAACAGTCGGGGACGGAGATTCAGGCGCAGCCGGCGCCTCGAGCCGGGCGAGCAATTCCTGGGCGAGGACTTCATACGCCGCGGCCCCGTGGCTGTAGGGGTCGTAGGCGATAATCGGTTTGCCGAAGCTGGGCGCTTCCGCGAGACGGGTGGTGCGCGGCACCACCGTTTCAAATACTTGCGCCCCGAAGTATTGCCGGACCTCGGCCACAACTTGATGGGACAGTTTGGTCCGGGTGTCGTACATGGTCATGACGATGCCGAGGATGTGCAGGCCGGGGTTGACGCCGGTATCGCGAATTTGCGCGAGCAGGCGATGGATCATCGAAATGCCTTCCAAGGCGTAATACTCGCATTGCAGGGGCACGAGGACGCTGGTGGCGGTGGCAAAGGCGTTAAGGGTCAGGATGCCCAGCGACGGCGGGCAATCCACGAAAACGAGGTCGAAACGTTCGCTGGCCAGGACGGGTTGCAGGGCATGCCGGAGTCGGAGCAAATGATTTTCCGACCGCGCCAGTTCGATGTCCGCGCCGCACAGATCCATTTCACTGGGGATCAGGCTCAACCGCTCGAAAGCGGTGGGTTTTACTTTGTCCAGCAAAGAACCCTCGCCTAAAAGCGGGCCGTAGGCGCTGTCGCCCGGGGTTTTTTCCAGCCCGAGACCACTGGTGGCGTTGGCTTGCGGGTCCAAATCCAGCAACAACACCCGCCGCTCCAGCGCCGCGAGGCAGGCCGCCAGATTGATCGCCGTGGTGGTTTTGCCCACGCCGCCTTTCTGGTTGGCGACGGCAATGACTTTTGTTGGCACGGCCCAGATGTAACGAAACCCACCCGCCGATTCAAGGCCGGCCTTCCGTCCGGCGCACCCCAAACCGAGGCCCGATGGACCGGTTCAGACTTTTGCTGGCTTTTTTACAAAAAGGGCGCATCCTATGGGCGCCTATGAAACTGATCATCTCAACGCACAATCTGACCATGACCCAGGCCATCGAAAACCACGTGGTCAGAAAGATTGAGAAACTAGCCCGCCTGGACCGGCGGGCGATTGATGCGCGGGTGACGCTCGAACACGATCACAAGCGCACCCCGAAAAAGCAGTTCATTTGTTCCATCCGCCTGGCCGTGCGCGGCCCGGATTTGTTTGCGGAGGACCGCCAGAGCGATCTCTACGTCGCCATTGATACGGTGGTCAAAAAAATCGAACAACAAATCCGCAAACGCCACAGCAAATACAAAGCCCGCAAACAAACGCAGGCGGCGCGCACCAAAATCAAACGGCAGGAATCCGCCCTCTGATGCGCTCCGCGCGGTCGGGAGGGCGTCTGCGCCGCCGCCGGGCGCCGGTCGCTCCGCCGGGTCAGCCCATGTTGCTGCGCGCCCGTCTGGTCCTGACGCTGGTGCAGCCGCCCCTTGAGGACGGCGCGGTGCTGGTATCCGGCAACCGTATCGTTGGCGTGGGACGATGGCGCGATTTTTCCTCATCCTCGCGCCGGCAGGTTCATGACTTGGGGGAGGTCATTCTTTTGCCCGGGCTGGTCAATGCCCACTGTCATCTTGATTACACGCATTTGGCGGGACGCATTCCGCCGCCTCAGCGTTTCACCGATTGGCTCCAGCGCATCACCCAAGCAAAGGCGGAATGGCGATTGACGGATTACCGCCAATCATGGCGAAGCGGCGCCGCCATGCTCCTCCGCACGGGCACAACCACCGTGGGAGACATCGAAGCGGTGACTGATCTGCTCCCCGGAGTCTGGCGGACGACGCCGCTGCGTGTGTTGTCGTTTTTGGAGATGACCGGGATTCGCGCCCGACGCGCACCGGCGGCGCTGTTGCGTGAAGCCCGGGAGAAAATTGCCACCCTACCTGCAGGACGTTGCCGGGCCAGTCTTTCCCCGCATGCTCCTTATTCGACCCTGCCCGCATTACTGCGCCAAACTGCGGTGCTCGCGGAGAAACGCCGTTGGCCGGTCGCCATTCACGTGGCGGAATCAGAGGAGGAATTCGAGATGATTCGGCATCGGCGCGGTGGATTGTTCCACTGGTTGCAACACCTCGGTCGGGACATGCGCGATTGCGGATTGGGTTCGCCGGTGCAACTGTTGGAACGAGCCGGTTTGCTCCGCTCCAACCTGCTCGCGGTCCACGCGAATTACCTGGCGCCGGGCGACGCCTCGCGCTTGGCGCGGCAGGGAGTGAGTGTGGCACATTGCCCGCGCAGCCACGCCTATTTCCGGCATCAACCGTTTCCCCTTCGGCGTCTCTTGCGTAACGGGGTCAATGTGTGCCTGGGCACGGACAGTCTGGCCACTGTGCGCCGGCGTCTACGGCAATCCGTCGAACTCAATTTGTTCGCGGAAATGCGGGAATTGGCCGCCCGCGAACCGTGGCTGCGTCCCGGTCGGATTCTGGAAATGGCCACCCGCAATGCCGCCCGGGCTTTGGGGCTGGCGGGGCAGGTGGGCGAACTCGCTCCGGGAGCGTTCGCGGATCTGATTGCAATTCCGTCGGACGCGCCGCGGGCCGCCGCCGCAGAGGCGGTGGTGTGGCATCCGGGGCAGATTTGTGCCGGCATGATTGACGGTCAATGGACGAAGGCGCCTGACGCCGATTAATTTTCTTCCCCTGTCCAACATGCGCTTGAACTCGCTACTTGAAACCCGTCTGGCTGACCTGCACGCCGCCGGATTGCTTCGCGAACTACGGCGGGTGGATTCTCCAACGGGCCCCCACCTGCAGCTTGGCGGGCAAAGGCTGCATAATTTCGCGTCCAACGATTATTTGGGGCTGGCCAATCATCCGGTCCTGCGGGAGGCGGCAATCAAAGCCATCGAGCGTTTCGGGATTGGGAGCGGCGGATCACGGTTGATGGGCGGGTCCCTCGCGCCGCATCACGAGTTGGAAGCCGCGCTCGCCGATTTCAAAGGCACTGAGGCCGCGCTCAGTTTTGCTTCGGGCTACGCCACCGCCGTCGGCACGATCAGCGCCCTGCTGGGGAAGGACGACGTGATCATTCTGGACAAACTCGTTCACGCCAGTCTGGTGGATGCGGCCCGGCTTTGCGGGGCGAAGATTCGGGTTTACAAGCACAACGACCTGGCGGATCTGGAGCGGATTCTGCAATGGGCCACGCGTCCGCGTCCGGCAAGCTCTGGCGAACGGCACCCGCGGCCCAATGTGCTGGTGGTCACTGAATCGGTGTTTAGCATGGACGGCGATGGCGTGCCGCTTCGCGAAATGGTGGCGCTCAAAGAACGCTTCGGGGCGTGGCTGATGTTGGATGAAGCGCACGCCACCGGGCTTTACGGCGAGCGGGGCCAGGGGTTGGCGAATGCGCAAGGGGTGGCCGACCGCATCGAAATCCAAATGGGCACGCTCGGCAAGGCCCTGGGGGTCAGCGGCGGTTACATCGTCGGATCGCGCAAGCTGGTGGACTATCTGGTGAACCGGGCGCGGAGTTTTATTTTCAGCACGGCCCCGCCGCCCGCGGTTGCCGCCGCCGCCACCGCTGCGGTGCGGTACGTGCAAACTCCCGCCGGACAGGCGTTGCGCCATCAGCTTTGGGCGTATGTGCGGGCATTGGCTTCGCACTTTCCCCCGCCGGGTGGGCGCCCTCCGATCGCCATTTTTCCGGTCATCGTAGGCGACGAAGCCGCTGCGGTGGCTCTCTTTGCGGCCCTGCGGGAACGCGGTTTTTTTGTGCCTGCCATCCGTTACCCCACCGTGGCCCGGGGCGCGGCGCGGCTGCGGATCACATTGACCGCTGCGCACGCCGCCGAGGATATTACGGCGCTTGCCGACACTCTCCGCCTGCTATTGCCCCGTTTTTCACAAAGGAAAATTGACCATGCACCGCCTCGCCCAACTTGATCGGACCTATGTCTGGCATCCGTTTACGCAAATGCGCGATTGGCTGAAGCGCGAGCCGATTGTCATCCTCTCGGGCAAAGGGGCGGTGTTGCGCGATGCCGCCGGGCGCGAGTATCTGGATGCCAACGCCTCCATCTGGACCAATCTGCACGGGCATAATCATCCCCGGCTGAACGCCGCCCTCCGCCGGCAGCTCGGTAAAATTGCGCATAGTTCGGCACTGGGTTTGGCGAATGAACCTGCCAGTCAGTTGGCGGCTCAACTGGTTCGCGTGGCCAATGAGCCGCGGCGTACGGCGACTCGCGAGCCGCACTTGAATAAAGTCTTCTTCAGCGATGATGGCTCCACCGCCCTCGAAGTCGCGCTCAAGCTGGCTTACGAATTCACGCGTCGTACCCGAGGACCAAAATCCCGTCCGCGTTTTCTTTCCCTGGCGGGAGCGTATCATGGCGACACGGTGGGGGCGGTTTCGTTGGGTCACATTGATCTGTTTCACCAGGCGTACAGCGGACTGTTGTTTCGCAGCGATCAGGTGATGGCGCCGTATTGCTACCGATGCCGGTTCAACCGGGCGCAACCCGAACGCGCCGATGCCCGCGAATACCGCCGGTGCCGGTGGGAATGTGTGACCCGCGTCGAACAGCAGTTCCGCGCGCGAAAAAAACGCGGTCCGGGCTACGCGGGATTTGTCTTTGAACCGCTGATGCAAGGCGCCGCGGGTATGATTCCGCAACCGGTCGGATGGCTCGCGCGGGTGACCGAGTTGGCCCGGGCGCACGGAGCGCTGCTCATCGCGGACGAAGTGATGACCGGCTTTGGCCGCACGGGAGGAGGAGGACGCCTGGCCTTGGGTCGAAGGAGCGTCGCGCTGCCTTTGTTCGCCTCCCAGCATGAAGGTGTGCAACCGGATTTTCTCTGCCTCGCGAAAGGGTTGACCGGCGGGTATCTCCCCATGGCGGCCACGCTGACCACGCAGTCGGTGTTTGACGCTTTCCTTGGGGAATACGAGGAATTCAAGACGTTCTTCCACGGTCACAGTTACACCGGCAACCAACTCGGGGCCGCGACCGCCCTGGCGTCGCTGGAATTACTCCAGCGCCAGTCCGGACAAAGCGCCCGCATCCGGTTGGAGCACGCGCTGACGCGCGAACTCCAATCGTTATGGTCGTGGCCCTGGGTTGGTGACATCCGGCAAGTCGGCCTCATCGCAGGGGTGGAACTGGTGCGGGACTGGCGGCCCCGGACGCCTTTCGCTTTACGCGAGCGCGTCGGCATCCGGGTCTGCGAAGCGATGGCCCGGCGCGGCGTGCTCACGCGACCGGTCGGCGACGTCATCGTATTGATGCCGCCTTATTGCACCACGCTCACACAACTGCGTCGGATGATCGCGGCCCTGCACGATGCCATCGGGCAGGTGCTTTCCTCCCCGGTCTGATCCTTACTACGCGTCTTTCAGACGCTCCGCGAAACCGGACGAACTGTTCTTCCGGTCGCAAGGCAGGGATTTAACTTAGCGGACAGAATCGTCTTTCGGCTTGCCGATCGTTGGTTGCGGCACAGGGCCGGAGGCGGGCAATAAAATTTGTTCAATCGTCGCGTAATCGCGGACGACGTGTGTGGCGGCCGTCAGTTCATCCGCGGGATGCGTATTGGTGATGGCGATGACTTTCATGCCGGCCGCCAAGGCCGCGACGATTCCCGGTTTTGAGTCTTCGATCACCCAACAATCTTCGGGCGCAACCGCCAGTTGCTCGGCGGCGCGTAAAAAGGTGTCCGGCGCCGGCTTGCCACGCTCCACTTCCGCCGCTGAGAGGGTCACCCGAAAAAACCGGCCAATCCCGCGCAGTTGGAGCACGGTGTCCACGACCGGTCGTTCCGAACCGGAAGCCAGGGCCAGCGGGTATTGGACGGCCAGATTTTCCACCAGTTCAAACGCCCCGGGAAACAGCGGACGCTCGCGCCGCAGGATTGCCACCACGCGGTCGCATTTCAAAGCGCGCAGCGTGTCCAATGAATACGGGGCGTGATTGCGCGTGATGAAATCCTGCCACATCTCGCGGTCGGAACGCCCGAGGTAATCGGCATGCGTGAGGCCGTGGCGGTCGCGGTAACCGAGGGCCGCCACCGTGTCGAGAAACGCGCGTTCGTGGTGCGCCTCGCTGTCCACGAGCACGCCATCCATGTCGAAGATCACCGCCGCTGCGGGCTTCATTTCCGTGGACTGCTCCGGCGGGTGCCGGCGAGTTGGAGGAGCCGGGCGAATTCCGGCGCCGTGACCGGCATGACCGAGAGCCGGGATTGCCGCACCAACGCAAGTTCTTTCAGTTGAGGATCCGCCTTGATGGTGGCCAGGGCCACGGGCGTGGCCAAGGCTTGTACCGGTTGCAAATCCACCGCCGACCAATCTCCCTCCGACGCGGTGGGATCAGGATAAGCCGTCCGGGTCACCCGCGCGAGGCCGACGATTTCTTTTGCTTTACCGCTGTGATAGAAAAGGACGAGGTCGCCTTTGCGCATCGCCCGCAGATGATTGCGGGCTTGAAAATTCCGCACCCCGGTCCACGCCGTGCCGCCGTCCTCGACGAAGGCGGCCCAGGCATAATCTTCGGGCTCTTGTTTGACCAACCAGTAATTCATGCCGCAAATCTGCCGCACCGCCGGCGCGGTGTCAGGGAAAGAATGTCATGACTTTTTGAGAATGTCCCCTTTTGGACTCGATGAAAATGTCCCCATGGGGCGACAGTTGCGGTAGGCACTGCCGCCACGATGGGAACATTAACGATGAGTGCGAAAGAACGGCGTCGTGCCGTCATTATGGCGGGAGTACAAGCGGGCGAACTCAACTTGGTGGGCGCGGCGGCCGCCGTGCTGGGACTGAGCTACCGACAAACCCAGCGGGTGTGGCGACGGTATCGGGCCGCCGGAGAGGCGGGGCTGGTGCACCGGTTGCGCGGCCGGCCCGGCCCGCGCCGCAAACCGCCGGAACTGCGCGCACAGGTGTTGGCGCGGCACGCCCAGCGGTATCCGGACTTTGGGCCGACCCTGGCGGCGGAGTATCTGGCCCAGGAGGGCTGGCGGGTGGATCACGAGACGCTGCGGCGCTGGCTGTTGGCGGCGGGGCGGTGGACCGTGCGGCGTCGGCGGCAACGCCACCGACAATGGCGGGAACGCAAACCATGCTTTGGGGCGATGGTGCAACTGGACGGTTCGCACCACGACGGGTTCGAGGGCCGGCGGGCGCCGTGTGTGCTGATGGTGATGGTGGATGATGCCACCAACCGGGTGTGGGCCCAGTTCTTTGAGAAAGAGACGACGCACGCCAGCGACGACGTGTTGGCCGGTTGGATTCAAAAAAACGGGCTGCCCCAGAGCCTGTATGTGGACCGGGACCGCATCTATCGGTGTGAAGGGGCGGGCAGTATTGCCGAGCAAATCGCCGGGAAAACGCCCCAAACGCAGTTTGGGCGGGCGATGGAAAAACTGGGGGTGCAATTGATCCTGGCCCACAGTCCACAGGCCAAGGGGCGGGTGGAACGGATGAACGGGGTGCTGCAAGACCGGCTGGTGAAGGCGCTGCGACTGGCCGGGATCAACGATCTGGCCGCAGCCAACGCGTATTTGGCGCAGACGTATCTGCCCGAACTCAACCAGAGATTCCAAGTGCCGGCGGCCAGTGCGGCGGATGTACACCAAGCGGTGCCGCGGGGGTGGCAGGAGGCATTGAGTTGGGAAGTCGAGCGGGTGGTGCAACGGGATTGGACGGTGGTTTACCAAGGCCGGTGGTATCAATTGGATCGGGCGACGGCCGGGCTGGGACTGGCGGGCCAGAAGGTGACGGTGCGACGGCTGCGGGATGGGCGCATCCAACTGGAGCGGGGTGGCGTGAAACTCCAATGGCGGGCACTGGACCGGCGGCCCGTGCGGGTTAAGGTCCAAGCGGTGGCACCAACCCAACCCGCCGTGAGGCCGCAGAAGCCGGCGGCGAACCATCCGTGGCGGCTGCAGCGGATTGGCAGCGTGCGCAAGGCGAGGCAACGGCGGCCGGGCGGCGTCCGTCGGGTGGGGATCTCTGGTCGGCCTCCGCTCCGCTCCGGCCTCCCGGCGTCCCCCACCCGACGCACAGAGAACAACCACAGAGCCAGGGGACATTATCGTCTGAGTTCTTAAGGGGACATTGCTAAAGAGTTTTGACACACCCCGAACCACGCCGGAATGTCCCAAAGCCGCCACGACTCCACGAGGACTGGGGAGCATACGCGCCGCGCGTGTGCCGGCGGACGCCTCGTCCGCCGGAAACGACGACCGCTCAAACGCATCCTACGGTCCGTCCCACTCGCCCGAGTCAGAGTTCGACGCGGGGCGCGTCGAACCGCACCCGGGGGGTGCGCTCCCCAACTCTGCCCAACGCCGCTTGCAGAAAGCGACCGGGGACGGCCGCACTCCATGACACTGCGCGTCCGCCGGCATGCGGGATTTATGCGCCCGCTTTTGGACGGCACCAGTCCGCTGGGGCTTTCAACCTCTGCCAATTGCACTTGCCTTGCGCCGCGACTCCTGTCGCAATGGGCCAGCATGATGACACGCTGGTCCGGTTGGCCCCGGGCCGTCTGGGGCGGGAGCATCCTGTTGCTCGCCGTCGCAGCGGCCACCCCCCACGCTGAAGAGTTGCCGTCGCCGCCCGCGGGATGGCAATGGCAGTTGATCTGGCAGGACGAGTTCGACGGCACGCGTCTGAATCCGCAGAAGTGGGAAGTCTGCGGTGATTGGCCGCGCCGCGACGGCTGGTGGGTCAAGGACGATGCCTACGTGGACGGCCAGGGGCATCTGATCCTGCGCACGCGGCAGCAGGGCGACCGGTTTACCTGCGGCGCGGTGCGGACACAGGGTAAATTTGAGCATGCCCACGGCTATTGGACCGCGCGCTGCGAACTGCCGCGGGCGCCCGGTCACTGGCCCGCGTTTTGGCTCATGTGCCCGGGCGTCACCTCGGTCGGCAACGGCGGCCGCGATGGCACGGAGATTGACATTGCCGAATTCCCCTGGCGCGACGGACGCACCACCATGAATCTGCACTGGGACGGCTACGGCTCCGCCCATCAATCCGCCGGCACCCGCGTCACGCTGCCCGCCATCACCAATGGTTTTCACACCTTCAGCCTGTGGTGGAAAACCAATGAGTATGTGTTTTATGTGGATGGGCGGGAGGTCTGGCGGTCCGCGGCGGGCGGGGTGTCGCAGGTGCCGGAGTATATCAAGCTCACCGAGGAGATCGGCCCCTGGGCGGGGGACATTAAACAGGCAAAACTGCCCGATTATTTCCGGGTGGATTACGTGCGGGTGTATGATCTCGTGCCCGCCGGTCCGGCGAAACCCGGGACGCCCTGAACGTCTCCGGCGTCAGGCAGACGCCCGGCGGCGCCGGCGCGCGGTGGCTTGCAGCCGTTGGCACGCTTGTTGATATACGTGGGGATGGAGCACCCCCACGAAGGGCAGATTGCGGTAGCGCTCCGCGAAATCCAATCCGTAGCCCACGACGAACAGATCGGGAATCGCAAAGCCCACGTAATCCGCCCGCACCGGCTCGATGCGCCGCGCCGCTTTGTCGAGCAGCACACAGGTGCGCACCCGCCGGGGCCGCAGGGCGTCCACATGATCCCGCACACAGCGCAAGGTCCGGCCCGTATCCAGAATATCATCCACCAGCAACACGTCGCGGCCTTCCAAGTCCAGCCGCAGGTCCTTGGTCAAAATCAATTCCCCCGATTCCGTGCCCAGGCCGTAGCTGGAGACGCCCATGAAATCCAACCGCAGCGGGATGGACAGGTGACGGATCAGATCGGCCAGAAACATCACCGTGCCGTTGAGCAGCGCCACAATCACCGTTTCGCGGCCCGCGTAATCGCGTTCAATCGCGGCGGCCAGTTCCCGCACGCGTCGGGCGAGGCGCGGTTGGGTGATCAGCACGGATTCAACCTCCCGTTGCCAGCGGACGGGCACCCGGCCGGGGGCACGGCCTCGCGTTTTGGGGTTGTTCGGTTTCATGCGGGGCCGAGTTTACGCCGGGGCCCGGTTTTGCCGAGTGCTTTTTCCGCCGGCGCACCACCGTCGGGCGCGGCCGGTTCCGGCGCAGGCTTGCGGCAGCCGCCGGACGGCGTTTAGCCTGCGTCCGGTGCGTTTGCTGGATCGCTATTTATTGCGGGAACTGTTGATCCCCCTCGGCTATTGCCTGGGCGGTTTCCTGATCTTCTGGATTTCATCCGACCTGTTGCGGGAGGTGGATGATTTCAAGGAGCGCGGCCTGAGCGTGCGGGATGTGGCGGAGTATTACCTCGTGATGTCCCCGGAATTTCTGGCCATTGTGCTGCCGGTGGCATTGCTGTTGGCGCTGCTGTATGCGTTGACCCAACACACGCGTCACCACGAATTGACGGCCATCCGTGCGGCGGGGGTCAGCCTGTGGCGGTTGTCGCTCCCGTATTTTCTGGTGGGCCTGGCCGGCTGCGCGGCGTTGTGGTTTTTGAACGAACACGCGGCCCCGGCCAGCGCCGAACGGGCCGACCGCATTTTGAACCGGCACACGGCTTCGGCGGCCCCGGCGGCGGAACGCCGGTGGGTGCGCAACCTCGTGTTCACCAACGCCCGCGACCAGCGCACCTGGCAAATCGGCGCCTACAACGTGGAAACCCACGAGATGATGACCCCGCAGGTGGATTATCTGTTGGCAGACGGTTCCCGGCGCTGGCTGTTCGCCGACCGCGCGGTGCGCACCAATGGGCTCTGGCTGTTCCTGGGGGTACGCGAATTTCTGGAGGACGCGCGCATCAATCCGTGGCTCATGCCCGCGCGCCAGACCAACGCGCTGATCATCCCCGAGTTCACCGAAACCCCCGAGCAAATCCGCAGCGAAATCAATATCAGCCCTGAACTGCACCGGCCCGTCCTCAGCACCCGCAAGGCCGACATCCCAGCCGGGGAGATTCTTGATTACCTGCGGCTGCATCCCCAAGTGACCGAGCAGGAATATCGCTGGTTGCACACCAAACTGCACGGCCGCTTGGCGGCGCCGTGGACCTGTCTGGTGGTGGTCTTGATCGCCCTTCCCTTTGGCGCGGCGCCGGGCCGGCGCAACGTGTTCTTTGGCGTCGCCGGCAGTGTGTTCATCTGCTTCGTCTACTTTGTGCTGCTACAATTCGGTCTGGCTCTCGGCACGGGTGGACATCTGCCGCCGTGGCTGGCCGCGTGGGGGCCCAACCTGGTGTTCGGCATCACCGGCGCGTGGTTGACCACCCGGGTGCGCTGAGGCGGCTGCCGGTCGAGGGGATCGGACAGCGACGAAACGGGGCGCGCACGCGCAACCCGGCGGTGCGGTGTCAGACCTTCTCGGGCAACACCCACGGCCGGCGCCGTTCCCGGTCGAGATATTTATTGGCTTCGGCGTCGCCGATGAATTCTTCCCGGACCGGATCCCAACGCAGCTTACGGCCCACCCAGCGCGCGATGTTGCCGAGGTGGCAGATCGTGGCCGACCGGTGGCCGATTTCGATGTCGGCCCGGGGCAGTTGCCGGGTTTTAATGCAGCGGAGCCAGTCCCGAACGTGGCTGTCGTCGTAATCCCGCGGGCGTTGCCGCATCAAATCAATCGCGATGTCTTCCGGATCGGATTCGCACCGGCCCCGGTCCAGCCGGAAGTTGACCCGGTCGCTGATGAAGATGGCCCCGAAGCCGGGCGGTTTCGGATCGGCGCTGGGTTCGAGCACCACGCCGTTGGCGTATTTGAAAAACACCTTCGGCTCGCTGCAAATCCGGTCCCCCCGGTTCTTGTTTTCCGCCGCGGTGTAGGTCGGTGGATTCAGGCGCGGACCATCCACCCAGATTTCCACCGGCCCGCTCGCGTCCATGCCCAGCGCGTATTGAATCATGTCGAAGCCGTGCGATCCCCAGCCGGTCATTTCGCCGCCGGAATAGGGGCGGAACGACAACCAGCCGGGATTGGCCCGCGGCTGATACAAGTCGGTATTATAAGGCACGAGGGGGGTGGGGCCGCACCACAGATCCCAATCCAATCCCTCCGGAATTTTTTGTTCCGGCAGGGCGCATTCCCACGGCGTCGGGTAATTCATGTAGAGGATTTTCGTCAACTTGCCGATGCCGCCTTTTTGCAAAAACTTACAGGCCTCGATGTCCACCCACATCGAACGCTGCTGGCTGCCGACCTGGAAAATGCGGTTATATTTGCGCGCCGCCTGCACCATCAGGCGTCCCTCGCGAATGGTCAGGGACACCGGTTTCTCCGCATACACATCCTTCCCCGCCTGACAGGCCGGAATGCAGATATTCGAGCGCCAATGCTCGGGGGTGGCCGTGATGACGGCGTCCACGTCTTTGCGTTCGAGCAGCCGGCGGAAATCCTGGTAGGGCACGCCGCCGTGTTTCTCCGTCACCGCCGTGGCGCGGGGCAGGTTCACATCGGCCACCGCCACCAGGCGGGCCTCGGGCAAAGATACCAGGTGCCGCAAATGACCGCCCATCATCCGGCCCATGCCGATGATCCCGATGCCGATCCGGTCATTGGCCCCCGGCGCGCCGGCCGCGGCGAGCACCCGGTGGGTCAGGACTTGCGGCGTGGCGAGGGCTGTGGTCAACAACGCGCTGGTGCGCAGGAAATGGCGACGACTAAAGCGAAGGGAAGAATTGGTTTTCATAACGAATGTCTTGAATACTTCATCGGGCTGAAGGTTCCGCTATTGGACGGATTTAGGCGAGGGAAAATTCGCTGGTTGCTCGACAAATCAACCCTGGCGGTTCAAGCTGCGGCCGATGTCAACCGACACTCCTGAGAATACCGCACTGGACAAACTCTGGCGGGAGTATGGGCTGGTGTTTCGCGAGTTCGACGACCTGACCCTCGCGCGCTGGCTGGCGCAAACCCTGGGCCAGTTGCAAGGCCGCGTCTGGCGGCTGTCGCACCCGTTGTTTGGCGCCTACCGCCTCGCCGCGCGGCTGGGGCACGACCGCCAGATCTGGCTCAAACGGTTGGCCACTCCGCCCGCCGCGTACCCGGAATCCCCCTGTTGCCGCGCCCCCTTCCTGCCGCTGTTGACCCGCGACGTACGGGAAACCGGGCTCATCTGCCAGCATTGCGACGACACCCTCGTGCCGTTTGAGGAATTCCCCGCCGACCTGCAAACCGACCTCGGCAAGTGGGCCGCCCAATACGCCGACGTGCATGGCGTCGCTCATTGGGACGAGCGCCAGCGCCGCAGTTGCGGCGATTACGACCGGGCTTATGACGAGGCAGCCAAGCAGGCCGAACGGTTGCTGGGACAAATGGGCGCGCTGTGGGCACCCCGGCTGTTGGAGCTTTATCCCGCCGTGGTTTGGGAGGATCACGATGAATGCCTGGATGTCCGCCCGGAAGACGTGGATTGGTGATGTCCGCGCGCCACTGCCCACGGATTGACGGGATGGCGCGGCGAGGAATGCAGACGCCGTGAAACGTCCGGTTCGCTGGTTGCTGATCGCTGCGGGCGCCGTCTTGGTGCTGGTGGTGTTATTGCTGATTTTCAAAGACGCGCTCCTGACGGTGTGGGTGCGGCATCGCCTCGCAACGGTCACCGGCATGAAAACTGAGTTGCGCCGCGCGCATTGGGGGTTGGCGCCGACGGTGGTTTCCCTCGAAGGATTGCGCCTGCACAATCCGCCGGAATTCGGCGGCGGCATCTTTCTGGACCTGCCGGAATTGCGGGTGGAACCCGCCGTGGATGCGTTGATGAACCAGCGCCTGCGCCTGACGCGGGTCCGGGTGAATTTCGCCGAATTGAACATCGTGGAAAACGCGGATGGCACGCGTAATCTGGATCGCTTCCATCCGCCGCCGGCACTCCGCAAGAAACCCCGGACAACTACAACCGACACCACACCGCCATCGCAACCGCCAGCGGCACCGGCGACGAGGCCCGGTCCGGAGCGGGAGCCGGCCCCTCCATCCGCTCCATCGCCGCCGCCCGAGACGACCCCGCCTGGTTCACCGTCGGCGCCGTCCGCACCACACGCGCCACCCGCGCCGCCACCGTCAAGCCAACCCACCCCGGCCAAGTTGGAGTTTGAGGTGATTGAAACCTTGGAACTGACGCTGGGCCGCGTCCGGTTCATCAGCCATCAAGACCCACGCCGCAGCCGCGAACTGGTGATGGACATTCAGGGGCTGGAACTTCACGACGTGCGTTCTGCCAGCGACCTTTCCGCCGTCCTGCTGGCGGTGTCCTTGAAGAACAGTCTCGGCCTGTTGACCGGTGACTGGCGCGCCCCGTTTCGTTGGTGGCGCGATCTGGCGCGACCCCGAGCTCTCCGGGAACCGTCCCGCGCACCGGCCGGTGCCAGCCGGCAGCCGTAGTTTACTGCGGACCTCATGCAACGCGGGGTTTCGCGACGGCGATTGCCAGACGCGCCAGATAGTCCGCGCGCGGGATTTCCACCGCGCCGAATTGACGGGTGATCGGCGTGAGCATCTGGATGTCGAACAAGACGAACCCCTGTTCCCGCAAGCGGATGACCAGGTGAACGAGCGCGACCTTGGACGCGTTGCTCACGCGATGGAACATGGATTCGCCCGCGAAGAAACCGCCGATGGCCACGCCATAGATGCCGCCCACCAGCGCGCCGCCCTGCCAGCATTCGAGGCTGTGCGCGTGCCCGGCGGCGTGCAACCGCGAATAGGCGGCGATGAATTCCGGGGTGATCCAGGTGCCGGTGCGGCCATCCCCGGATTCCGCGCAACCCATCATGACGGCGCGGAAAGCGCGATCCACGGTGATCTCAAACGGTTGTTTGCGCATTAATTTCGCCAGGCTGCGCGGCACGTGGAAATGCTCGAACTCCATGATGGCGCGCGGATCGGGCGACCACCAAGTGACCGGATCATGGGTCCACGGGAACAAGCCGCTCCGATAGGCGAGGAGCAGCCGCTCCACCGACAGATCGCCGCCCACGGCCACCAACCCTTCGGCATCCGCCGAACGCGGATCGGGAAACCAAATCCGGCGGGGCAACGGAATGGGCGTATCGGAAAATCGGGACATGCGACCGAGCAACGCGGAACGGAATTCAGGGGGCGGGCGGGACTTCCAGCGCTTCCAAGAACAGCGTTTGGAACAGCCCCGCCAGTTCCATCGCCAGAAGCTGCTGTATCTCCCGCGGATCATCCGGAAGCTGACGCGGCAGGACCTCCGGCGAACCGAGCGCGATCCAACTGCCCACGCGCACGTCGTTGAGCACCTGCAACAGCCACTCAAAATCACCGCGCCGCAGCGTCAGCCGCCACGCGGGTTGCGCGCGTTGAAACGTCTCTGGATGGTCAAGCAGGGCCCGCACCTGGCGTTGGTTTTGCGCGCGTTGCTCGGCCACGCTTTCCTCGAGCAACCGCTGCCGCTCCGCTTGCGCGTCGTCCCCGTCTTCCCGGTTTAACCGGTGGTGGGCTGGCGGCACACAGGGATAGCGTTCCAGCAGATCTCGCAGCAGCCGTTTTTCGGCGGCGGACAATTGGAAGACAATCCGGTCCGGATCGGCGTGCAGCAGTTTCATTCGGCGCGCTCCAGGGTGGCGTGCAAGGTGTAATGCTGGAGTTGGTGGACATAGTGTTCCGCCTTCTCGAGCGTCTCCCGCACGAGCACGCTCTTGCCCTGCTGATGTACCTGCAGCATGTGAAACTCCGCCTTGGTCCGGGACCAACCGAACACCTTTTGGAAAACATGGGTCACGTAATCCATGTAATTGACCGGATCATTCCAGCAGATGACCAGCCAGCCGCGGCCCAAGTCCACGTCCGGTCGCGAGGCAATATCCGGTTCCAGATCGGGCAGGACGAGGGGCGAGCTGATGTCGGCCATGGCGACAATTTACAGTTTGTGCTGGGCCAGTTTCAAGGCGATGTGCCCGCCGTGCGCCAGCGCCAGGATCAACAGACCCACCCCCGACAGGTGTTCGATGCGCAGCAGGGTGCGTTCGGTGAAATTGCGGTGCCCCAACGACACCGCCCAACTGAGCGCGAGAAACCAGGCGCCGGTCCCCAGCGCCACCCCGCTCACGCACGCCAATTTGGCCGGATAATCCGGTTTGACCCAGCCCCGCGACATGAAGTTCGCCGCGAGGATGATCCAGAAGACCAGCACGCCAGGATTGGCCAGGGTGCGCACAAATCCCGTCATGAACGCGGAATGGGGATGCAGCCGTTGCTGGATTCGTTCCTCAATGCGTTCCTCCAACTGACTGCCGGCCGGCAACAGATGGGTCGGCGCCGTAACCGACGAGGCAAGCAGGAATTTGACGCCCAAATACAGAATGAACACGAAGCTGAACACCTCCATCCCGGCGTTGAGATAGCGGTTGCCGAAAAACGATGAAAACCCGGTGAACGCGAGCGTGCAATAGATCACCTCCATGACCGAGGCGCCCAGGCCGATCAAAGCCGCCCAGCGAAAGCCGCGCCGCGCGCCCTCGTTGATGATGGTGAGATTGACGGGCCCGATGGGAATGGAGAGCAGCAGGCCGCTGATGATGCCGGTCAACCCGGCGAGCCACATGGCGTGGAGTTCACCCATGCATCACTCCCGCAGCGGCCCGTTGTCCGCCTCCAGTTCTTCGATCCCCAGCCGGATGCGGCGGGAAATGTGGGGCCGCACAAAGCCGTAAACGAGATACGTGATGAAGAACAGCGGGAGTATCCAGTAGAGCAGTTTTTCCCGCAACACCAGCGCGCCGCCAATGAACAGGACCGCGATCAAAGTCTTGGTGAACGTGCTGGTGGCCCGCAAATCGAGCGACTTGAAACTCGGATAACGCACGGTGCTGACCATCATGGCGGAAAGGAACAGCAGCAGGACCGGCAACAGATAACGCCAACTACCCCGCACAAACGCCTTGCCGTCCCACCACATCATGAAGAGGGTGAGCGACGCCACCAACGCCGCGGCCGAGGGAATGGGAAACCCCAGAAAATCCCGGCCGGCCCCGCCGCCGGACTGGGTGGTGAGGACATTGTAACGGGCCAGCCGGAAGGCGCCGCAAATGAGATAAATGGAGGCGATGAACCAGCCGAATTCCGCGTGCTCCGGACCGAAGACATCCTTCAGGACAATCCGATGCACCAGAAACGCCGGCGCCACGCCAAACGAAATCAGGTCGGCCAACGAATCAAACTCGCGCCCAAACGGACTCTCGGCGCCGCCCATCCGCGCGACCCGGCCGTCGAACAAATCGAAGATGCAGGCCAGCAGAATAAACCCGAGCGCCATTTTGATATGCACGAAATAATCCGGCGCCGCGGCGTCCGCCTCCACAATCTTGGTCAGGGCCACAAAGCCGCAGAACAGGTTGCCGGCGGTGAGCAGGTTGGGCAGGAAATATATCTTCAGCCGGGGCGCGGGCGCGTCCCCAGCGGGTGCGGCGGGCGGAGGCGTGGCCATATTGCGGGTGTCGGGCTTATTCAAACACCGCCAGGACGGTTTCCCCGCCCACGACGCGGTCCCCCACTTGCACGCGGATTTTGGCCCGGAGCGGCAAATAGATTTCCACGCGCGAACCGAATTGAATCAGGCTGATCCGGTCGCCCCGTTGCACGGCGTCGCCCGGTTTAACCCACGGGACAATGCGACGCGCCAGGACCCCGGCGATGAGCCGCACGCCCAGCTTTTCCCCGGCGGGATCATCGGCCTCCAGGCCGAGCAGGACGTTTTCGTTGTGCAACCCGCAGTCGCTGCGCAACGCGCTCATGAACTGGCCGGGGGTATGTTTGAGCAGCGCCACCCGGCCGGTGACTGGGGCGTTTTGGACATGCACATCCAACACGGAGAGGAAGATGGAAATGCGCTGACATTCCCCCTCCAAAAAACGCGGTTCGGAAAAAACATCCACCAAATCCACCTTGCCGTGGCCGGGGGCCACCACCAATCCGGTCCCCTGCGGCACCCGGGGTTTCGGGTCCCGGAAAAAATAGAGGGTGAAAAGGGCGAACCCCACCCAAAGCAATCCCAGGAAGGGCAGCAGCGCCAACACCAGGGCCCCCAGCAATTGCGCCGCCAGGCTGGCGATCAGGATCGCCACCACCACCAGCAGCGTAATCCAGATGATCCGCATCGCCGCCCGCCGCGCTTTGCCCCGGTGTTTCATAGCTCCACAATAAGACTTGCGCCCGGAGGTTCAAGACGCAAGTGCGGCATCCGGGGGATCGTAGGCAGACGCGGCTTCCCGGCGGCGCCCGGACCTGCTACGGTGCGCCCGTGCATTGGCCGGCTGAATTTTTGCGTTACTGGCATTATTTCGCCGCGGCGGGGGCGTTGATTCTGTCCATTCTCGCTTCGGCGCACGCGGTGATTTACAAACGCGATCCCCGCTCGGCGGCCTTGTGGGTCGGAATCGCTTGGATGCTGCCGTGGGGCGGCGCGCTCCTTTACTACATCCTCGGGGTCAACCGCATCCGCCGGAGCGCGGTGTTGTTGCGGGGGGACCGCGCCCCGTTCACGGGGCCGGCGGACGCGGCGAAAACCGAGCCGCATCTTTCAACGGATCGGCTGCCGCCGACCGCGCGGCACCTCGGTGCCTTGGTGCGCGCGATGGACCACGTTGTGTCCCGTCCTTTGCTCGACGGGAATCGCCTGACGCCGTTGGTGGACGGCGACGCGGCGTATCCCGCCATGCTGGAAGCCATCAAAGCCGCGCAACAATCGGTGGCGCTCTCGACCTATATTTTCGACCGGGACGACGCGGGCCGCGTGTTTGTCGAAGCCCTGGCCGCCGCCGTGCGGCGCGGCGTGGAAGTGCGCGTGTTGATTGACGCAATGGGCGCGCGGTATTCGTGGCCGTCCATAACCAGCCTGCTGCGCCGCGCCGGGGTGCCGCACGCGCGGTTTCTGCGCCTGTTTCCCTTCACGCGCCTGGTGACGATGAATCTGTGCAATCACCGCAAGATTCTGGTGGTGGATGGGCGGATCGGGTTCACCGGCGGGATGAACATTCGCGCGGGGCACTGGATGAACCGGCGTCCCACGGACCCGGTACAGGACCTCCATTTCCAGATGGAAGGCCCCGTGGTGGCGCAATTGCAGGAGGTGTTTGCCGATGACTGGCAATTCACCACCGGCGAAGCGTTGCGGGGGGAACGCTGGTTTCCGCCGCTGACTCCGGTCGGGCCCGTGCTGGCGCGGGGGATTGCGGCCGGGCCGGATGAAGATTTTGATCAACTCCGCTGGATGCTGCTGAGCGCCCTGGCGGTCGCCCGGCATTCGATCCGCGTGGCCACCCCTTATTTTCTGCCGGAGCCGGCGTTTATTTCGGCGTTGAACGTGGCCGCCTTGCGCGGGGTGACGGTGGATTTGCTGTTGCCGGAGCGGAACAATCTGCCGCTGGTGCATTGGGCGTCGCGCGCGCATTGGTGGCAGGTGCTGGAACGCGGATGCCGGCTCTGGCTTTCGCCGCCGCCGTTTGATCACAGCAAACTGGTGGTCGTGGACGATTGTTGGGCGCTGGTGGGTTCGGCCAACTGGGACCCGCGCAGCCTGCGCCTGAATTTCGAGTTCAACGTGGAAGGTTACGATCCCGCGCTGGCGCAACAGCTCATCGCCATCTTCACCGCCAAACTTGACCGAGCCCGCCGGATCATCCTGGCGGAGGTGGACGCGCGCGGATTGCCGGCGCGGTTGCGCGACGGCGTGGCGCGGCTCTTCACGCCGTTTCTGTAGCCGGTGCGGCTACAACAACGCGCCGCGCAACACAAGCTGGGCGATGCTGAAATAAATGATCAACCCGCTCACGTCCACGAGCGTGGCCACAAAGGGCGCGGAGCAGGTGGCTGGATCCAGTTTGAGCCGGCGCAATCCAAACGGCAGCATCGCCCCCACCAGGCTGCCGAACGCCACCACCCCCACCAGGCTGAGCCCCACCACCATTGCCACGCGTTGATAATGGCTGGTGTACAACGTCTCCCGGTTCGGCCAGAAAGCGATGCGCAAAAAACCGATGACCGCCAGCACCGCGCCCAGGGCCAGCCCCAGCACCAGTTCCCGGCGGAACACCCGCAACCAATCCCGCAGCCGCACTTCGCTGGTGGCCATGGCGCGAATGACCAGCGTGGAGGCTTGCGCGCCGGAATTGCCGCCGCTGCTGATGATCAGCGGAATGAACATCGCCAGCACCAAGGCGCTGGCAAGGTCACTTTCGTAATGGGCCATGGCGCTGGCGGTCAGCATTTGTCCCAGGAACAACAATACCAGCCAGCCCACCCGTTTTTGGATCATGGCCAGCATTCCGGTTTCCAGATACGGCGCATCGAGCGCCTCCACCGCGCCCATCTTTTGAATGTCTTCGGTGACCTCTTCCGTGGCCACGTCCAGCACGTCGTCCACCGTGACCACCCCCACCAGCCGGTCCAGAGAATCCACCACCGGCAACATGGTGCGGTCATACTTGCGGAATGTTTCCACCGCGGTTTCCTGGTCATCGGTCGCGCGCAACACAATGACCGCGGTATCCAGCAGATCGGCCACCGGCACCTCCATTTCGGCGACCACGACATTGCGCAGCCGCACGGCGCCGGCCAGCTTGCCCTGAGGATCCACGACGAACAATTGATTGAGCGATTCCCGCTCCCGGCCCACCTGACGCAGATACGCGAGCACGTCGGCCACGGTCCAATCCCGTTTCACCGCGACGTATTCGGGAGTCATGCGCCGGCCAATGGAATCCTCGGGATACCCGAGCAACGTGACGGCGATCTTGCGTTCTTCCGGGGACAGCAGGTTCAGCAGTTTTTGGGTGGCGGCGGCGGGCAGTTCTTCCAGCAACGCGGTGCGGTCGTCCGGCTCCATTTCATTGAGGATGCGGGCGACCTGTTCATTGCCCAGCGCGAGCAACAAACGCTCCTGTTCCTCCACGCCCAGATGCTCGAACACGTCGGCGGCCAGTTCGCGCGGCAGCAACCGCAGCAACACCGCGCGGTCCTCCGGCGCGAGGTCGGCCAGAATCTCGCTGATGTCCTCCGGCGGAAACCGACTGAGGATGTCGCGGAGCTGGCTGAACGCGCGCTGGTGGATCAACTCCGTCAATTCGGGGCCAAGCAAACGACCAATCATGCCGGCAGCATACGCGCTCTTGAGCCGGGCGGTAGTTTTTTCGTTGGCCGGAGTGGGTGGGCATCGGTCGGGCCGGGAAGTTCGTCCGGCGCGCGTCCGCACCCGCGTTTAACCCCATCCCAACCAGCGTCCACCCTGATACACCACCCAGGCAAATCCCCACGCCAACACCCCCATGTATCCCCACTGGAACAGCGGCCATTTCCAGGAATTGGTTTCCCGGCGGACAATCGCCACGGTGCTGGCGCATTGCAGCGCGAACACGTAGAACACCATCAACGTCAGGCCCAGCAAAGGGGTGTAAAGCGGCGTGCCGTCGGGTCGGGTTTGTGTCTGAAGCGTGCGCACCAGATTGCTGCGGGCCGCCTCGTCGTCAGCCCCGTCGCCCACGTTATAGACGGTGGACATGGTGCTGACAAACACCTCGCGGGCGGCGAACGAGGTGACAATGCCAATCCCGATTTTCCAATCAAATCCCAGCGGGGCAATGACCGGTTCAAGCGCGCGCCCCATCCATCCCGCAAAACTCCGCCGCAACCGCTCGCCCGCCTCTTCCCGGTCCAGATCAGCCAGGGCCGCTTGGAGGACCGCCTGCTGATTGGCCTCCGTCAACACGGGTCTCGTTTGGCTTGGCTCAGAGACTGTTGGAGACGCCTTTTCACCGGCGACCAACGCCTGAATTTGTTGGGTCAGCTCCGCCCGTTTCGCCGCGAACGCGGTTTCCAGCGCCGGGCTGCGTGGGTAGGTGGCCAAAAACCACAGGAGAATGTTGATGCCCAGAATGACGCTGCCGGCCCGTTGCAGGAAGACTTTGGACCGCTCCCACATGTGCCGCAACACCACCCGCAGAAGGGGCCGGTGATACGGTGGCAATTCCATGATGAGCAACGGCGGCGATCCCCGCAGCAGCGTGCGCTTGAAAATCCAGGCCATCAGCAACGCCACCCCGATGCCGAGCAAATACATGGCGAGCAAGGTCACCCCTTGAAGCTGAAACAAACCCAGAACCCGCCGCTGCGGAATGCACGCCGCAATCAGCAGGGTGTACACGGGCAACCGCGCCGAACAACTCATCAACGGCGCCACCAGAATCGTCGCCAGCCGGTCTTTCGGACTTTCAATTGTGCGCGTGGCCATGATGCCCGGAATGGCGCAGGCAAACGAACTCAGCATGGGAATGAAACTCTTGCCGTGCAGCCCCACCTTGCTCATCACCCGATCCATCAGGAACGCCGCGCGGGCCATGTAGCCGGTGTCTTCCAGCAAACCAATAAACAGGAACAACAGCAGAATCTGCGGCAGAAACACCACCACCGCGCCCACGCCGGCGATCACCCCGTTCACCAGCAGACTGTTCAGATCCCCCGGAGGAATAACCCGGCTCACCACGCCGCCCAGCCAGTCCACGCCGTATTGCAGGGCGTTCATGGGCATTTGCGCGAAGACAAAAATGCTTTGGAACAGCAGCACCATCATGCCGAGGAAAATCAGCGTCCCCCACAGCCGATGGGTGATAATGCGATCCGCCCGGTCGCTCCAGGTTTCGCCGGGTGGCTGGAGCTCGGTCGTCACCGCGGCGGCAATGCGCGCCACGGCGGTGTAACGGGTTTCGATGGCCGCGCTACGCCAATCCACCCCGGCCGCTTCCAGACGTTGCCGGGCCGCCGCCACCGCCGCCTGCACGGGCGGCGGATAGTGGCTGCTGCTCGAGGCCAGCGCGCGTTCGTTGCCCAGGATGAGCAAGGCTTCGGCATCCGCCTGTCGGCGGCGCTCCTGGAAATTCCACGTCAACACCGCCGCCACTTTTTGCGCTTCTTCGATGAAAACTTCGGGCAGCCGGGGGAACCGGCGTTGCGTTGGCGGACGCGGTTGTTCGAGTAAATCCACCATCGCCCGACGCAGTTCGGGAAGGCCTTGGCCCCGGCTGGCCACCACGGGGATCACGGGCGTCCCGAGTTCCTCCGCGAGCCGGGCGGCGTCAATGCGATGTCCGTTCTGCTCGGCCACGTCCACCATGTTCAGGGCAATCACGGTGGGATGCCCCAATTCGATGACCTGCGTGGCGTAATACAGATTGCGTTGCAAGTTGAAGGCGTCCACGACCACGACCATGAGCGCGGGCGGCGGCACTTCAGGCAGCCGGTTCAACAACACGTCGCGGGCAATCTGTTCATCCAACGACTGCGGACTGAGACTGTAGCTGCCGGGCAGATCCAGCACGCGGGCGCGCAGATGCGCCGGCGCGCCCATGAAAGGGCCCTCCTTGCGCTCGACGGTGACGCCCGGGTAATTACCCACCTTGGCGCGCAATCCGGTCAACGCGTTAAACAGCGTGGTCTTGCCGCAGTTGGGATTGCCGGTCAGCGCAATATAACGCGGCCCCGTCGAGGACCGCGGGCCGGAGGGATCGGCGGGAGCTTGCGGAGACTGCATGCGTCAGTTCGCGTCCGCCAGACGCACCCAGATTTGCTCGGCCTCATGCCGGGGCAGGGTGAGATGATAACCGCGCACCTTGACTTCCAACGGGTCACCCAACAAAGCGAAGCGGATGAGTTCCACCGGGGTGCCCGGCAGCAAACCCAGCTCCATGAGTCGCGCCCGGCCGGGCTGGGCGAGGCGAAGTTCGCTGACGGTGGCGCACGCCCCCGCCGGCAGGGCGGACAGCGGATGGAGCACCCCGGTCATGGTCAGGCGGCTTTGGGCGCGGGGGAAACCGGTTCCACCCAAATATCCCGCGCCACCGCCTCGCTGAGGCCGAACCGGGCGTTGCAGACCTGACAAATGAGATTGGCCTGGCGGCTGACCAGCTTGATTTTGCGGTGTTCGCCCAGACCCAATTCACGCAACCGGGCGCGCACTTCCGGCGAGGCGGCAAGTTGGCGGATGCACACCTCCGTGCCGGCGGCAATCTGGCTGAGCGGGCACACCCCCGCTTGCGGGCAGGCCTCCGCCAGTAACTTGCACGGTTTCACCGAAATTTTCACCGAGGCGCAAAGTAAATGACCCGCCTGTCCGTTGCAAGTCGCGAGCGGTCCGGCATCGTTGGCGAATCCGGAGGCGGCCGGGCCGGTTCAGACTTTTCCGCCCAGCAATCCCTCGTGGAAAAACACCGGTTGATAGCCTTGTTCAGTCACCCAACGGATGGCGGTTTCCAAACGCTCGCCGTGGTCGGGGATGTAATTTGAATAAAACGGCCAGAAGTATTGCTCGTGCGTGAAGAGATCCATGATCTCCGCCTGGCGGGGATCCGCCGCGAGCGCGGCGAGTTGCGGCACGGTGTCCGCGACGGGCACGGTGTTGCAGATGATGTCCACTTTGGAAAAGACAATGCCGCTGTCAAAATCCATAAGCGCGTCGTTCCGGGAGAGATATTCCGAGCGGGTGTCGTCCAGCCGGTAGTTGATGTCCCAGCGTTGACCCGACCGGCGGAAATAACCACTGAGGACGCGCACCCCGCGCGTGTACAGCGGTTTCAACGCCTCCGGCGCCACCATGGCCCAATGAATCACGGTGGGCGGCGAATAAGTGGCTTCCCCCGCGAACCGCACGATCTGTTCCGCCACCTGGTCCAGGTCGGCGATCAGTTTCTCGGGCGGCGCCGTTTCGTAAGGACGGTCGGGATCATTGGCGTGGGCGTGAAAGGCCAGCTTGAGCCAATGCGCCTGGTCCTCCCACTCGGACCGGTACCGGTCGGGAAACTGGGTGAGATTAAAGTCGTCTCCGGTTGTGTAGTAGATGTTCAGGACAAACCGCGTGCCGTAGCGGGTGTGCAAGTCGCGTAGGAGTTTGAGATAAAAACAATCGAACAGGGAGGCGTATTGTTTCTGGAAAATGTCCCGGAGGAAGAAGCTGTTGTCGTCCACTGAGAATCGGTAACGCGGGCGGGAGTACCGGTCCCAGAGCACGCGCACCTGATGTTGACGCTGCCCGTAAACGCCCTCGGCGGTGGCGGTGATCGTGTTTTCCTTGCTCCGTAAAATCACCTCGGCGGTGAATTGATCGCCCTCCCGGGTGGCGGGGACGCCGTTCACGGTCACCCGGTCGGACGTCGCTGCGACGCCTTGAACGCGGATTTTCAGCCCGTCGGGAACGGTTTGTCCCAGCCGATGGTTCAACACGGCGCCGTGAAAGGGGTCCGTAATTTTCAACGGCGCGGCAGCGTCGGCCAGTCCCCGCAGCGGTCGCGCCAACACCAGCGCGGAGGCGCCCGTCGCCAAGGTTTGAACGAATCGTTTGCGGCTCATGGTTGCGCGGTGCCCAGTAGATGAAACGAGACCGGGAATGCCATCAGAAGTTGTCATGGTGCTAAAGCAGTCTCTTTTTCGCCTTTCCAACGCAAGGAAAAAAGCACGTTGAGAAGGGAAAGCGGAAGAAGAATCGTGACCTCTGCGGAGAGGGTTCGGCAAGTAAAGATGGCGGCGGGCGGCCAAGTTGATGGAACGCCAGTTTGGAAAGGTCTGCCAACGGCCAGGGCCGGCATCGGTTTCTTACGCTGAATTCCACCCAAACCGCACGGGTGCGCGAGGCCATTGTGCAACTGAGCATCCAACCGCCGTTGCGCACGAAGTAAGCGTAGTTCTCGCTGTTCAAGGCGCGCCGGCCGCCCACTCAATCGCGAGCCGGCTCAAAGCTCGCTGCTCGGCCATGTCGAATTTCAGCAGCACATCGCTGGCATCCTTCGCGGCAAACGCGACTGCGGACGGATCGGCAAGATCGTAAGCGTGCAATTGCAAAGTGCCCCAAGTTAGGTGACGGATTTCTGCCGGGACGGGGAAATGGAATTCCATCGCGCCAACCGAGTTGGTGGACAGCGATTGGCGCGGCGAAAACCATTGTCGCCCCGCATCGTCGGTGACGGAAACCGCGAGGGTTGCGCCTTTGGGCTGGCGCTGCGATTTGACCAACAGCGGCAGCGTCACGCTCGTGAAGGCTTGGAGCGCGTCCGGTGGTGTGAGCCGCAGACTTCGAGGCGAGACCGGTTCAACCTTGTCCGGCGACCCACTAACGACGGGCAGGGCGGCGAGAAAGTCGCGGGCGTAATTGAAGTAGGCGTTGGTGGTGATCGCGTGCCAGTTGTAGCTGTTGTAAAGCTCCGCGCCCGCCGCGTACGCCACGCGCAGATCCCAGAGGTGCGTTCCGATCGGGCGGCCGTCGGTTTCCTCGCGATTCAAATCCGCCCACGGTCCCCATTCGCGCACCCGGTCGAAATCGGAGGGCAACGTCCACATGCCTTCGATGCCCGCGCGGGCGCCGCGAGCGCGCGCCCAGTCCGCCGCAGTCTGATTGATCTTCACGCCCGGAAACAGAATGTCGAGCTGGAGCGAATGCGTGTAGATGGGAAACCGGTTTGTCAGCCCAACAGCCGCCAACCCCTGCCGCAACGCGTCCACGGTGTTTTGGAAATAACGGCCGACATTGCGTTGCAACCACAGTAGTTCCGCCTCCGACAAACCATCGACAGGATCGAGCGTCACTCCGTCGCGCTGCGCGGCGGCGACGACGAGCGGATTAAAATCCGCCCAACGCTCCCCGGCCCATTGCGGCGTGTCGCGCGTGGATTGCGTGTCCCAGTAACGCGGTTCGTTTTCCAGAAAAATTCCCGCGATCCACGTGGCGTCCTCCTGCGTCAATTCACGAAGCATCGCCGCTGCTTCGCGCAACCGTTGCGCGCGGTACTCGTTCAGCCGGTCGCTGTTCATCGTGAGCCACGGGGTGTCCGACCAGATGTTCGGCGTGGTGCGGCAATAGTGCGGATTGTAACGCTCCCCGAGCAGCGCGCGCAGTTCGGGATCATCCGGATGCACGGACCCGAGCGTGTAACAAACCTGTTGATAGCGCAGGTCACCGAATTTTCCGCCGCAGCCATCAGGGACGTGCAGCGGCGTGCCGTTCCACCAGGAAACCAGCCCCAACAGCACCGGAAGCCCGGTCTGACGCGACCATTGCCGCGCGGTGACGAGTTGTTGGTGAACCTGGTTGGAAGCGCGGTTGGCGTAATAAATCTCGCGCGAAAAACCCCGCGTAATTTTGCGTCCGGCATCCGCGGGCAGCCACCGCGTGAGGGAATCAATCTGTTCCGCTTCCGAAAGGCCCTGCCACGGATTGATGATCGTGCCCATCAATTGAAAGTGATCCGCCTGCCGCACCCGTTCGAGGTCCGCGGCCGTCACGCTGCGCAGTCGTAGGATCAGCGGTGGCCGGTGGGCATCACCAAGATTGGTGAGCGTGACCCTGGACGGTGCGGGCTTCGGCACCCGCAAAAAGTAGGTGACCGGACCAAACCCTTTGGCGGCGTAGCGGCGTTCGTAAGTTGGCAAGCCCGCGCCACTCACAAGATAATGAAAAATCCGCAGCGTGACGGATTCGGGATACGCTTCGGTAATCGCGAGGTATTCCGCCGCTGGGTTGGTAAGCGCAAAGGTGGCGGAAGTCGGAATTGGTTGCACTGACAATGAACTGAAATTCGCTCCGATCCACGCCGAAATTTCCTGCGTCGGCGCCTGGCCGAACGCTAGGCATGAGAAACTCAACCCCAAAACGCCAAGTGCCAACAACCTCGGAATCCGGTGGAGGCGGCGGTTTGCTTTTACGACGGCTGAGAACGGTCGAGCGTTTTTCTCGATGGCGAAGGCAGTTGCGGTAGCGTGAGGGGGGCGCAATCGGTTTTGTGACTGCGCGAAGATCCTCAACTGAAAAGACGCTACCAGGTCGGATTCAGCCATGAAATCCCTTCCTGATTTTTGCGTGGTCCGCGTTTGCATAATGCCACACTGTCATTTCTGCAGGAGGATAACCAGCACGGCTCCGTCCCGGCAATGGTTGCGCTGGCTCCACCTCTTGTATCTGCCTTTCCGTCTATCCTTGTCAGGGATGATGGATTGGAGAAGATGGGACTGTCCTGCCGCCTGCAGGCGGCAGGACAGTGGCGCGGATGAGTTCGTTACCCTCTGGCACAGGCTTTTGACCCAGTGCG
>Ga0208694_1000464_pt1 | contig 60378 bp, 48 predicted proteins | sample AD_UKC078_MetaG_FD_184442 | JGI IMG/M metagenome (GOLD analysis project Ga0208694, IMG submission 184442) | Active sludge microbial communities of municipal wastewater-treating anaerobic digesters from USA - AD_UKC078_MetaG (SPAdes) (version 2) | ecosystem: Engineered > Bioreactor > Anaerobic >...
GGGGTGGAAATTTGCACTGGGGGTGGAAATTTGCACTGGGGAGTGGAAATTGCTCTGGGGAGGTGTCAATTGCTCTGGGGAGGGAAAATTTACTCTGGGGGAGTGTCAATTGCTCTGGGGGTGGAAATTTGCTCTGGGGAAGGGAAATTGTACGCGTGTTGCAAATTTACTCTGGGGGAGTGGAATTTGCTCTGGGGAGGGAATTTGCTCTGGGGGAGGAAATTTGCTCTGGGTAGTGAAAATTGCTCTGGGGAATTGCCTCAGAGCAAAATGAGTTGACATTGCTCTGGGGCAGAAAAAATATTGATCCATATTGATCAAAGTTGATGGGAAGTTTATTACATGATATTTTGGCTAGTGAGTTTTTTTCGGAGACGTAGTTTGACAATTTTATTGACAAGTAAGACAATAAATATGATGCTTAGAAAAAGAGCAAAGGTGAGCCAGCCCCAAAAGATCTTATTTTCTTTGCCTTGTTCGAAGATGGTAAGGATAACTTCCATTAAGCTAAAGCATGCTGTTGCAGCCATAAAGATGTTGATGAATTGCATGCTTTTGTTGGTGCGGAGTGTGTATTCTTGAATTACATAATCTATGCTTAAGTCTCGTTTCCGTTCGAATTTTTCTTGGAGTTCAGGGATTTTATGGGCAATGCGTGCTTGTGCTAAAAATTCTTGTCGTGATGGATAGGGGGTGATTCCAGGTTGATATGCAATGAGATCAGTCATGGATTGTTTTTGTATCTGGAGCATTTGTTCTGGACGTGTTTTTTTTTGTGAGATTTTTTTTAAAAATAAGTCGCTGTAAATGTCAATGAGGTATTTTTCTAGGTAGATCCAGTCAAGAATGCAACTGTAGTGTGTTGTATTGTAAAGTATGGCAGCATATTCTGTTTGAATTTTTTTGGAATTTTGTGTTTCTTGTACAATTTCTTTGAATGTTTCATTAAAAAGAAGAAGGTCAGAAAGACCAAATGTGTAGACTGCGGCTTCTTCATCGTTGGATAAATTATGTTCAAAGGATTTTGTGACAACATCTGCGTGTCGTGTGTTGTATCCAGAGTCTAAGGAACCTAGTCCGCGAATTTCTTTTCCATATTGTTCTACTTGGATAAATTCGTTGATGTTATTGCAGATTGGATCTGTTTTGTAAATTTGAATGAGTGTTGACGACATACAACGTGTATCTCGAATGTCTGCAATTTTGATTGTTTTTTTGAGTTGTGCTCGCACTACTGGACCTAAGATTTCTGATGTGAAGTCTTTGAGAGAACCAATAATCCAAGTTTCATTGTCTATGGTAGCAATGGTGTTTCTTTTTTGCAGTTCTTGGATAGATAAAAGTTCACAAAATTTTTCTGGAATGTGAATGGCAAGTTTCTTAAGATTTAGGCGTGACATATCAATAGCTGTTTGAATTTGGTAGCCATTTTCGTCTTTGTCATAAGGTTTATGGTATCTTGCTTGTAAGATACCGCTTTTGTGAAATTTACTTTGTACAGAAATTTGTAAACGATTGTCTCGATTTTTTTGGATAAATTTTTTTAATGTTTCTTCAGAAAAATAATTGAGTGTAGAGTCTTCTAAATAGTCAATGTAGGGAAATTTGAAATGAACAATGTCGTTGATTGCTAAAACACAAACTTGCTTGAAAACTTTTGTTTCTATTTCAAAGTTTTCAGTGCTTTCTCCAAAAATATCTTGCAGTTTTTCATCAAATTCTAATTGAGATAACCAAATTTCTGGTTTTCCAATGTCTACCATGTTGCGACAAATCAAACCGAATTTTAAGATCCGTAGAATTTTTTTTTGTTCTTCCATAGATATAAGCTCCTTTATGCTTGATACTAAATAGAAAATGTACGGGGAGTATTTTGTAAGATACTGTTGTACGTTTTGTAACTTTATTTGAAAACTTTTATATCTATTTTAAATTTTTCTTCTCCAAAAATATGTTGAAGTTTTTCTTTAAATTCTAATTGATAATATAAGTAAATTTTTATTTTTCCAATATTGACCATGTTGCAATAAATCAAATTGTCTTTTAAGATACGTAGAATTTTATTTTTTTATAGATATAAGTTTCTTTATGGTTGTGGTTGGCAACTGCTACAATACGTAGGAAATGGACTAGGAGCATCTTGTAGAATTTCTTCATATACTTTAATATTTCTATCTTGCATATGATTGAGTAGCATAGGTGAATCAATTCCATAGCTGATTGTTTGTAAAGGATTGGGATCGATTTTAGCAAAAACAATTTCTTCTTGGGAGCGAGCTTGTGCAAGGCGTTGGGCAATGGGAGAAACAATCATACTGTTTCCAAAATGTATAATTCCACCAGCATCAGTACCAACAGCATTTACAGCAACAATATACGTATGGTTATCATAGGCTCTGGCTTCGTTAGTCAATGCCCATATATCTGCACTTCGTAGAAAGGCAGAAGGTCGTACTATAATTTCTGCACCTTTGATTGCCATTACTCTTGCAAGTTCTGGGAAATCGCCATCATAGCAAATCATGATGCCAATTTTTCCAATTTCTGTTTCTACAACGCACACAGAGTCACCAGCTGTTGTCCAGCTTTGTTCTGTGCAGAATGGATGTGTTTTTCGGTACACGCCTAAAATACATCCAGTGGGACCAATGAGTATGGCGGAATTATAAACTATGTTTTTTTTAGGTCCACGTTCATATGTGGTCCAGACAACATATACTTTATGTTGTTTAGCAACTGCACACATTGCTTCTGTTGTTTTTCCTGGAATGACATCTACTAACTCCCATAATTGTTCTACGGGCATTCCAGGTGTAAATCCAGTTGTCATGCTTTCTGGAAAAACATAGAGCATAGCTCTTGTTTTTAGGATGGCTTTTTCTAACCATGCAATAGATTTTTCAATATTGGCTTCTATTTTTTGTGGAATAGCAGCAATTTGAATTCCTGCTACAACGATTTTTTTCATTCAGAGATTCTCCTCAATTTACAATAACTCCCGCCATCAAATGATGGTGCTAGGGGTAATTGGATTTGTTTTTCTTCGAATTGGAAGTTACTATTGTTTTGTAAAAATGTTTGTATTTGTTTGTCATTTTCTTTTTTTTCAATGCTACAAGTAGAATATAATAGGATTCCTCCTATTTTTACAGTTGGAGCCATTGCATGCAAAAGTGCACTTTGAATGTTTCCTAGGGAAGTTAGGTTTTGTGGCGAAAATCGCCACCTTGCTTCTGTTCGTTTAGAAAAGACGCCACTATTGGAACAAGGTGCATCTACTAGAACACGATCAAACGTTTGATTCCATTCTGGAATTGATTTTGTGCCATCATGGATTTTAATATCAAAAGTTTCTGGCGGATATGTTTGTTTTAAAAATTGTAGGGATTCCAGTCGATTTTTAGAAATATCCATGGCTATGACTTTGCCTTGGCCTTGTATTTTATCTATGATTTGTAATGTTTTCCCGCCAGGAGCAGCACAAACATCTAATACAGAAATATTGGGCGTCAATTCTAATGCTTCAATAACTTTTGTTGAAGCAATGCCTGTGACTGCCCATTTTCCTTGTTCAAATTTGGGCAATTTTTGAATGTCACTTGCAGTGTCTAGTTGAAATAAATTGTTGTATTTTATATATTTGATGTTTAAATTATGTAATATATCCGGCAATGAAGAATTTCGATCTCGAAGATACACAGGAGCAATGCAATTTCCATTTTGCAATAATTGTTCGCACATGTTTTCGCCAAATTCTTGTTGCCATGTTTCGACTAGATATTCTGGATATGAATAAACAATGCTGAGATATTGAGAAAATTTTGTGTCAGGGGAAGGAAATAAGGGAGATGAAAATTGCCAAGCACCGAGTTCGCATGGTAAAATTGTGCTGTGATGTTGTTTTTCTTGGATAAATTTGATAGAACGTTGAACATTTCTTAATAATCCATTAATATATTTTGCTGCATGGTTGAGTTTTTTATGTTTTGCAAGTTCTACAGATGTGTTTAAAATTGCATATGGTGGAATATTTGTAAAAAAAGTTGATATAAGCCAATATATAAAATCGTTCGAATCAATTTTGATTTTGGTGGTTTGGCAGAAAAATAATCTATAATCCAAGATAATGTTTTTTCCCGTTTTGTAATTCCTTGCATAAGTTCAAAAATAAAGCCGTGATCTTGTGCTGAAAAATTATACGAAAGTAGTGTATTTTCTAGAACTTTTTTTTTAATCATCTCAGATGAATTCATCAAGATATCTAAAAGAACTTTTCTTGATTCTAAGCCAATCATATAGTTGTAGTAGCCTTTATTGAGTTATACTTATTGAATTATATTAGTTATTATTTAGCTATGAAGTTGTATTAGTTATTATTTATCTTTTTTGTATCTAGTTCTTGCCTTCCATATTTTTTTTATCTACAAATTCTTCCATAAATTCGTCTAGGTCATCATCTAGAGCCTCGTCATCGTCCATAGGTTCATCACCATGTTCGTCCACAGATTCGTCTATATGTTCGTTTACAGACTCGTCCACAGATTCAGATTCATCTATAAATTTGTCCATAGGTTCGTTCACAGGTTCAGATTCATCTATAAATTTATCCATAGGTTCGTCCACAGATTCAGATTCATCTATAAATTTGTCCATAGGTTCGTTCACAGGTTCAGATTCATCTATAAATTTATCCATAGGTTTGTCCATAGGGTCGGTCATAGGTTCATCTAAAGCTTCGTTCACAGGTTCGTTCATAGGTGTATCGATTTCAAGATCTACCACTTCTTCTTGGACTATTTTCTTGTTTTTTGAAAATTTTTGCATTTTATTGAAAAATGAAATCTTATTGTCTTTATCACGATGTTTAGAAAGCCAACGACGTTCTATTAATAAACCTAATAAAAAGAAAAATCCACCTTGGATGAGGAAAGCAACAAAGGCCATGACATGACTAAACAAACTTCGTTTTTCTTGGATTAAAGTTTTTAAAATCATTCTCTTATCAGAAGGGAGTTTTACTACCCCTGATGATAATATTTTTTTTAAAGAAATTTCAGCTTCAGTATATAATTTTTGTATTTTTTCTACTTCTTGGATTAATACTTCTAAATCATTTTGTTGTACTCTTCCAACTGGCATAATCCAAACAAGGAAAGGACAGAGAATACCAAACACACCACAAAAAATCAATCCATATACAATAGGATTTTGCATAAATTTTTCTATTATCGCTAGTCCACGATTTTTCCACAAAGTCCAATTCATACTATGCCCTTTCTAAATAATGATTTTCTACAAATTCTAATAAGAATGAAATCTTTTTTTTAGCAATTTCTTCATACCTAGAACGAAAATAACTAGAACGAAAAATAAAATCTTTATTTAACAGACGTTTTAAAAAATCTCTACGACCTTGTCGGTATTCTTTCATGGAGATTATCGTAGCATATTCTTTAAAGATTTGATTTTCATATTCTAGCAACCGTTTTTTAGAGGATATAAAAATGGTCATATCTATATCAAGCAACAATCGTTCATCATAATCTAAATTTGATAAATTACTATCATGGTGTGCTGTTAATTGAATAAAATGGACTACTAATGATATATCTATATTACTTGATTGCAAATGTTTTTGCAAGTATTCATTTGCAAATTGTGCACTTGCCAATTCATTTTCTGAGTTTTGGGGATCATGCAATATATCATGGAATACAAGTGCACAGTAGACTTCTAAAGGATGTTGAAATATTTTTTTTAATTCTAAATAATAGGTTAAGACTTCTTGAATATGGACTAAATTGTGATAGAAGCGGTTAGGTTGATTATAAATTTTTTCAATATCTTGAAAAAATACATTATCATCTTTAAAAGTAATTTCTTCAGGGATAAACAGAAATTGGGTTCGTCGTACTTGTAGGCGGAAATAGTATTCTGTACGCAATCGTTGATAAATTTCATGATCAGTTTCATCACCAAATTTTAGATCTCCTGTTAATTCCCAATGCAAACGTTCGTATTGTTCTTCTTGTAATCTTGCAATCCTTCGACGAATTTTTGATAATGGCATTTGTGAATTTAAACGTTTTTGAGCTTGCTCTAATGTCATTCCTTTAGAGGCCATGATGCGTTGTTTTTGAATTTCTGGATTTACTTCTAATAAAATAACGTTTTCTTCGAATAATTCTGTTAAATTTCTTTCAAATAATACGCTACTTTCAACTAAAATAATCCCTGGTGTTAATTTTTCGATTTGTTTTGCCATTAGATACAGCATGGGTTCTAACATAATGTCCATTAATGCAGTTATGGATTCTCGTTTTTTAAATACAAGGTCACCTAAGTTTTTTCTGTGAATAGTACCATCTTCTTTTAAAACATGTTCGCCAAATTCTTGTGCAATTTGCCTACGGATTTTATGATGCACTGGCAAAACTTTATATTTTTCATTCAAAATACTATATCCAATGTGGTCTAAATTTAAATGATAAATTTTAGGTATTGCATCAATGTGTTGAGAGTATAATTGTAAACGCTTACAAAATGAAGATTTTCCAACACATACTCCACCAGTGACTCCGATCATTAATTTCCCAGAAGTCCGCATTTTTAAAACTTCACGAGTAAATGCATTGGCATATTTATTGAGAGGAATTCCTAAATTTGTTAACATTTTTAAATTACTAGAACTCACATTCCCTAATTGGGAATCTACTTGTGGAATAAATAATGTCATTGGAGAACCATACAATTGGCTATTAATAGACGCTAGATTATTTTCATATCGAAAATCAGTTTCATCCCGAACCCCTTTAATAAAATATGGAATGTCGTTTTCATATAAATAATCTGCAACTACACCAGAAACAATACTTACCCGTACACGATTTAAATATTTTTTAGGAATACTCCGTTCAATGATAAACTTTCTTTCTTCTAGAGTAAACATTCCTTTTTTATCGGGGTTTTTTCCAATAATAATATCTACATTCGCATCCTGATCTTTTTGTAAAAATGAAACGAGTACAGATAAGTGACCTCGTGTCCAAGGGTCAAATGAACCAGGATACGCAAATTTAAATTTATTAGGCTCAAGATTCATAATAAACCTTTATAAAAACATCGATTGCAATATAAAATGTATAATGATAAAATCATTATACATTATTTTCCTTAGTTTTCCTAAAAAAAACAGAAAATTTTTCCTATTTAGGAGAATGTTTATGGATATTGTAATGATACAAAAAAAGAGAGAAATTTTTCCTATTTAGGAGAATGCTTATAGATATTGTAATGATACAAAAAAAGAGAGAAATTTTTCCTATTTAGGAGAATATTTATGGATATTGTAATTATACAAGATGATATCACAACATTACAAGTAGATGCCATTGTAAATGCTGCAAACACAAGCCTTTTAGGAGGTGGTGGCGTGGATGGTGCTATTCACCGAGCAGCAGGACCAGAACTTTTACAAGCATGCACTTTATTACATGGTTGTCCTACTGGTCAAGCAAAAATTACATTAGGATTTCGTTTACTAGCAAAATATGTCATTCATACGCCTGGTCCTATTTGGCGTGGTGGTACACATAATGAACAAGAACTTCTTCAACAATGTTATCAAAATTCTTTGCAATTAGCTTATCAACATCAATGTGAAACCATTGCATTCCCAGGTATTTCTATTGGTGTGTATAATTTCCCTAAACAACAAGCTACAGAAATTGCCATGAAAACAGTTTTACAATGGAAAGAATCATTGCCGAAGAAAGTAATTTTTTGTTGTTTTTCTAAAGAAATTAAAGATATTTACGAAGAAATTTATAAAAAATATTGTGGTTAAAGAAAATAAAAAATAAGTAGCATTTTATTTTAAAGCTATTTTTAGACTTTGCATGTATTAAAAGAGAATGAAAAACAAGTAGCATTTTATTTTAAAACTACTTGTTTTTTTAATGTTGAATTAATCTAAAAAGAATGAAAAACAAGTAGCATTTTATTTTAAATCTATTTTTAGACTTTACATGTACTAAAAGAGAATGAAAAACAAGTAGCATTTTATTTTAAATCTATTTTTAGACTTTACATGTACTAAAAGAGAATGAAAAACAAGTAGCATTTTATTTTAAATCTATTTTTAGACTTTGCATGTACTAAAAGAGAATGAAAAACAAGTAGCATTTTATTTTAAAACTACTTGTTTTTTTAATAAAACTACTTGTTTTTTTAATGTTGAATTAATCTAAAAAGAATGAAAAACAAGTAGCATGTAATTTTATAGCTACTTGTTTCTTAAGATTTTAAATGGATTCAATAAATCTATATACAGAATTGTGAAAAAATTATTCTTTGAATACTAATTTTTGTGGTGAAAGAACAATGCGTTGAAAGTATTGTTCTGTTTCTGGCGGAAAATCAACGCCAATAGTATCGGGTGCTAAGAGAATAAATTGAGGAGAATATGGTGAGGTAATGGCATTGGTAAGTATTTGTAAAGTATGTTGTACCATTTGAAACGCTTGTGTTTTAAATTGCAAGTCTAATCGTTGGGTGCATTCATCGATAGCATGCAAAGGTGAATCTGTTTGTTGGTGCAAGGCTAGAATTAAGGCTTCGACAGTAAGAACTTTTTCGCCACCAGAAAGTTGACTCAAGGGATGCCAATTGCTTGTATATCGTTGAACAAGGATGTTTAAACCTGCATTATCTGGTTGTTGTAAATTTTCAATTTGAAGTTTTACACTTTGGTGGATAGGTGCAAGGAGTTGGTTCATAGTTTGCGTAATTCCATTGATTTTTAAGGAAACTTCTGAATGCCATTGATTGTATCTTGTTTGAATATCTTGTTTTAAATTTTGCAAATGAGATTCTGTTCCATTGATTTCTTGTTGTAATTGTTCTACTCGTTTTTTTTGGTTTTGATAATCTGTTTCTGTTAGTGTTGTGATTTGCAATGTGTCTAATTGACCTTGTATATGGTGCTTTTCTTGTGTAATTTTATAAATGTCTCGAATAGTTTCTGGACGCTCCCCCAATTCTTCTGCGTGATTTTTTTGTTCTATATATTGTTGTTCTGTTTCTTGTTTTGATGTTTGAAGAATTTCCATAGTTTTATAGATAGCTTCTATTTGTTTTTCTAGATGGAAGATTTTTTTCCCAGTATCTGTATTTTGTTGTTGGGCATTGTTCAAAATATCTTTAGTCTCTTTTAATTGCATAGATTGAGTTTGTAAATCGTTTTGAATTTGCACAATTTCTTGTTCGTTTTCTTGCATTTCTTTTTGAATTTGTTCTTGGTCTTTGTCTAATTCTTGAATTCGTTCTTGAATGGGCTGTAATTGTGTATTTTGATAGATTTGTTCCTTGATTTGTTTTTCTTGTTGCTGTAAATTTTTTTGCAATTCTACGCTATTCAAAGCATTTTGTAATTCTTCCAATGTAAATGGAAAGGTGGATGGCAAAAGTGAGAAAAAATTATTGTTTCCTATAGATGGCCATTTTTGATAAATAGCATCGTTTACATAAATCATGTTTGCATGTTGATAAGTCTCTGGGCATGGTTCTATGTCTTGTATTTTTGCTTGCAATATATTTTTATAAAACATTTGCAAATATGTTTCTATTGTTTGCGTTTTTGTTTTTGCAAAAAAGATAATATGCAAATTTGGTTTTGTTTCTTGCCAAAGCGTATGTGCCTTTTCATAGCTTGCTTTATTATGGATTAAAATAGAATATGTATATGGGTATAAAAGTGCAGTGTATGCTTGTAAATTTTTTTTTGCCCAATCACATTGAGCAATTTCCCAATATAGTGGACCTGTATAGGAAACATGATTTTCTTGTAAAATACGAATAAATTGTAAGGATTCTTGTAAACTGTCTCGCTCTTGTTTATGTTGCTCTTTATGAAAATTTTCAGGCAATTGTTCTGTAATATGAGTCAATTTTTTTTGTTGTTCTTGAATTGTTTGTAATTTTATTTGTAATTTTTCATATATTGTTTGTTGTTGATTTTCTTCGCCCATTCCTCCTTGTAAATTTTGTAAAAAAATTTCTTGTTGTTCTAAAATTTGATTTTTTTTATTTTGTAAATTTTGCAAACGTTGATTATTTCGCTTTTGTTGCTGTATGGCACTTTGATTTTTTCCCTGTAACCATTGTTCTAATTCTTGATTTTTTCGAATTGTTGTCTGTATTGTTTCGTAATTTAATTTTTGTTCTTCCAAAATTTTTTTGATTTGTTGTTGTGTTTCTTTTTCTTGTACATGTTCTTTGTTGTATTTATTTTCTTCGTTTGTTTTTTGCTTGATTTTTTTATCTATGTCTTGCAATGTTATTTCTGTATTTTTAACTTGAGTCCATGCTTCTTCTATTTGAAGTAATTGTAAAGATTCAAGAAGTTGTGATTTTTGTTCCAAAATTTTTCTTGTTTTTTCCATGGAATATAAATATTCTTGTTCTACTTGGTATTTTCGTTTCAAAGGTGTAATGCTATGACTTGCTTTTGAAATTGTTTCCATGGCTTCTATTAAATTATTTTTATATGCTGTTAATCCTGTTGTTTCCAATAATAAATCTAACTTATTTTTTGGTGTGTGATCTGCAAAGATATTCACAGTTCCTTCTTCTGTAAAAGCAAGTTTATTATCTGCTCGGATATTTAAACTTTCAAAAATTTGACGAATTTGCTTGCGACTTACATTATGTGTGATATCGTTTGCATGGATAGCATAATTAATTCCTTTGTCCTTTTGAATGGTGACTTGAATTTGAAATGTATCAAAATTAATATATTCTAATATTGTTTTATCTGGTACAGGAATGGAACGTGTAGATCCTTGTATCGGATTATGTAGAACAAGCGTAATTTTTGTTTGCGTGTCAAATTTTCCAATAATATCATTGACAGAACCTTTTTTCAGTCGTTTTGGATGATGTCCTAAACAAATCAAAAGTGCATCTAATAGTTGCGTTTTCCCACTTCCATTGGCACCAGTAATAAGAATAATTGGGCGTTGTGAAAGATGGAGGTCTGTATCTTTATGAATCATGTAATTTTCTAATCGCAATCTTTGAAAAAGATATTGTTTGTTCTGTTTCATTATATTCTCAAATTAAGATAAAAGTATATTGTTTGTTATGTCTCATTATCATTATATTTTCAAATTAAGATAAAAGTATCTTGTTTGTTCTGTTTCATTATATTCTCAAATTAAGATAAAAGTATCTTGTTTGTTCTGTTTCATTATATTCTCAAATTAAGATAAAAGTATATTGTTTGTTATGTCTCATTATCATTATATTTTCAAATTAAGATAAAGGTGTATTGTTTGTTATGTTTCATTATATTTTCAAATTAAGATAAAAGTATATTGTTTGTTCCTAGATCTATATATTATATCATATTTTTAAGTATCCTTTGTTTTTTAGGGATTTTTTAAATAAAAATTTGTATTGAAATAGTCTCTGGGCTTGTTCGTTATAACTTTTTAAAATAATATGATTCCTAGGAAAGCTGATATAAGGATAAGCTGAATAGGGGAGATGTTTTTATGTTTATATTTTTTATATATGAACATAATGCATAGTAAAATGGCGATAAGATATATTGATGTATAGTTTTGTGTTTTAATAATGTATTGTTTACTATTTTTATACGTCATGATAAAACCAGTAGCAATGATGATTCCCATGATAGTGGGAATGACTCCAGTAAGAAAGTTTTGTACGTATTTGTTTTGTAATAAGCTTTGTAAGATAGTAGTGATGAGTATAATGATAATAAAGGCTGGTAGTACTACAGCAGATGTTGCAATGATAGCACCTAGGATTCCGCCTTGCTCTGTTCCGATGTATGTGGCTAAGTTTATCATGATAGGACCAGGCGTGCTTTCGCTGATTGCGATCATATAGGCTAGTTCATCGGCATGCATGAATTTATATGCTTCGACTGTTTCCTGTATAAGTGGGATGGCTGCATAGGCACCTCCAAAAGAAAAGCAACCTACTGTGAGAAAGCTGATAAATAGTTGCCAATAGATCATGTGTTTTCCTTTTTATATTTTATTAGCAGTTATGTTTTATTATTTTATTAGCAGTTATGTTTATGTTTTTATTTATTTTATTCTATATTGTTTTCTGTGCAGTTATGTTGATGTTTTATTAGCAATTTTGTTTTTTCTTCTGTTGTTTTGTAGATAACATGTAATGTGCCTGTGAATAATATTAAGTATACTGTGGAAAAAGTGATAGAAAATATATTGATTGTGAGTAGAAATATACAAGAAAATATCATGTATAGGAAGTTTGTTTTATTTTGTTCTAATTTTAGATACATGTTGATTCCTGCTTGAATAATCAATACTCCTACACCTATTTTTATGCCTTGAAATGCTTTGGCAATGTAGGAAATTTCTAAGATATCGTGAAAATATAGAGCAATGACATAGATAATAATGACGGAAGGGAGAACTAGGCCTAGAGTTGCAACAAATGCTCCTAACAATTTAGCTTGGCGGTAGCCTGTATATGTTGCACAATTGACAGAAATTGGTCCAGGTGTGCTTTCAGCAATGGCTAAGATAGTTGACATTTCTTCATCTGTGATCCATTTATTTTTTTCAACGCATTCGTTTTCAATAATACCAATCATGGCATATCCACCACCAAAAGTGAATAGACCAATTTTGAAAAATGTCATAAAAAGTCTCCAAAGGATTGATTTCATAATATGTCCTTATTGGGTTTGTATAAAAAATATATTTTTCTATAAGATTTTTCTATAAAGAAAATACCCTATTTTATATAGAATTTTCTAAAATAGAGTATTTTTTATATTTAGATGTTGTTTACATAGGATTTATTGGTGAATTTGGCAGGGGAAATGGTGTTTTTTGAAGTTCATTGTTGTCTTGACGTGTGATGAGTTCAATTTTTTTTTCAACTTCTGTGAGGATACGTCGACACGTGCTAAGATAGTTCATGCCTTGTCTATATTTTTCAATGGAATTTTCTAAGGTTAAGTTCCCTTGTTCCAATTCCTTCACGCATTGGCTTAATTGTTTGTAAGCTTCTTCAAAGGAATAATTTTGTTCTGCAGGCATTCAAAATCCTTTCTGATTTTTTAGGAAAGTTGAAGTTTTTTTTCTAGTTTACATTCATGATTTAACATAGATTCTTCTTCTTGTTTTTTGTATGTTGAGTTTCGTTTTAATAGTTCATCAAAATCAACTTGCTGTGCGTCAAATTCAGGTCCATCCACACATGCAAAAAGTGTTTGACCATTTACAGTGACTCTGCAACAGCCACACATTCCTGTTCCATCTATCATAAGAGGGTTTAAGCTGACATATGTTTTGATATTATGTTCTTTTGTGATCTTAGCAACATTTTGCATCATAGGTACTGGTCCTACAGCATGTACAAGGGCGATTTGTTGTTGGCTAAGGAGTATTTCTAATTTTTCTGTTACAAAACCATGAAAACCATAGCTACCGTCATCTGTACACACATAAAGTTGATCACAAACTTGGCGGATTTGTTCTTCTAGTATTATCAAGTCTTTTGTTCTTGCACCTATGATGGCTATTACTTGGTTGCCAGCTTGTTGTAATGCTTTTGTGGTAGGATAGGCAATGGCTGTTCCAACGCCACCACCAATAGTAATTACAGTACCATATTTTTGAATGTCTGAGGGAATTCCTAATGGACCAGCAATGTCTTGGATATAATCACCTTTATTTAAAGAATTTAATTCTTTTGTTGTTTTTCCAATTCCTTGTACAAATAAAGTAATCGTTCCATTGGTAGTATTTGTTTCTGCAATAGTTAAAGGAATTCTTTCGCCAGTATCATGAATTCGCAACATAATAAATTGTCCAGCTTTCCATTTCGAAACGATTCGAGGAGCGTGGATTTCAAATTTTTTAACATCTGGTCCTACGAATTCTGTTTGTATAATTTGATGCATTATTTTCACCTTTATTATATATATTCATATTTTAAAATATTATTTCAGGGAATTCATCGATAGATAAGCTATTATTTCAAGGAATTCATCTATGAAATATTATTTTTTAGAATGTAAATAGAAAAGTTAGAAGATTTTTACAACATCTACTTTTCCAACTATATCAGGATTTTTTTAAAGCCAATTTTAGGATATACAAATGTAATAGTATGAGAGGCGGGTAGAACAGTTCCTAAAATTTCACCAGTATTTGCATCTAAGCCTGAAGGGATGTCAATAGCTACAGATGTTTTCTCCCATGATTTTAACGTCTGTATAATGGAAAAAATAGGTTCTTTTATATCCCCTAGTAAACCTGTTCCAAAAATAGCATCCACACAAATAAAATCATTGTTTTTCCAAAGAAGTAAGTCTTCTGAATTTTGAATAATATGTAAAGGAAGTTGCATTTTTTGTACAATTTGAAAATTTATACCAGAGTCACTTTTCGTATTGATTGTGGTTGGATTTCCAATATAGAAAATTTTTATAGAGCAACCTGCATTCCATAAATGGCGAGCAATTACAAAACCATCTCCTCCGTTATTTCCTTTGCCACAAAAAATATAGAAAGTTTTTTTACTATAATTTTGTAAGAGAATACGGGCAGCACCTGCACCTGCATTTTCCATTAAAATAATTCCAGGAATGCTATATTCTGACATTAAGAAATTGTCAAAAGAACGTGATTCTTCTCTTGTAAAAAATTTCATACATATACTTTCAAAAAATGTTTTATTTACGTTTAATTCCTACCATAGTAATATCATCTGATTGTTCACAATCGCCTGCAAATGTTTGGATATCTAGTAAAATTTTTTCAATAATTTCTTTGCAAGGTAAATTTTTTTTTGCATAGTTTTCTGTACATTCCACTAAGCGATCTAACGAAAACATATCACCATCTTCATTAAGTGCTTCTGTGACTCCATCTGTAAATAATACAATGATATCATTGGGTTCCATAAATAATTCATTTTGTTGAAGATGAGGGCTTACAATTTTATATTGCAATCCTAAAACAACGCCACCAGCTTTAAAAACAGAACAAATGCCTTCTTTAGCTTTATAATGGATAATATGTTCATGACCTGCAGAAGAAAATTCTAGTCTTTTTGTTTTAGAATTCCATAACATAAGAAGTAGACTCATGAATTTGCCTGTACCCCAGATATCTTTTTCTAGTAAGCGTGCCACTAAATCAAGAATTTTTTGAGGAGAGCTATAAAATGGAACGAGTGCATGGATAAAGGAGCGAACTTCACTCATAATTAATCCTGCTCCTACACCTTTTCCAGACACATCACCAATGCTTACGAAAATATCGTCTGTAATTTCATGGTTGGCAGTTTCGCGATAGAGGTAGTCAAAATAATCACCACCAATTTCTTGTGCACTATGCATAAAACCATATACTTCAATGTCATTGCTTTGGGGAATTTTTTTAGGCCAAAGGCTTTCTTGGATTTGTGTGCCGATCTTTAATTCTTGTTCTCTTGCTTTTTTTGCTTTTTCTTCATCTTGGATTCGTAAATTTTCAAATGCATACGCAGCTTGGCTTGTAAATAGTTCCAGAATTTCTGTATCTCTCATTTCTACTGCAAGATCATCTACAAAAAGTAATCCTAATGGAGTTTCTTTAACTGAAAGGGGAACTAAGCAACCAGAATCCCACTTGGCTGGATTGGTCATTCTTTCAATGGCATTTGTTTTTTCTTCTTCTGTATTTGCTTGGTATTTTCCAATGCCAGCCATATATTTCATGTCATCATTTTTTTTCATAGCAAGGCAAGCATGTTCTGTATTCATGATGTCTGCTGCTTCTTGCACTACACTTTCACATAAATCAAGATAAGATTGTTGTCGAAATAATTTAGGAGTGACAATTAATAAACGTTGTACTCGTTCTTTGCTATCTTTGATTTTTTCCATAGAAATTTTTTGTTCTTCTCGTAAATTCCATGAAACAATTAAGTTACAAGCAGTTTGTAGTAATTCTTCAGTACTAAATGGTTTTTTTATAAATAGCCATTCATCTTGAGAATCAAAAAGGTTTCGTAAGTTACTTACTTCTTGTTCGCCTAAATCTGTCACAACAGCACAGAGCATTGCTGGGAAAATACGTTTCACTTCACGAATACATTCTACACCTGAAATTTCTCCTTCCATACTAATGTCAAAAAAGCCAACTGCTAGGTCAATGTTGTCATTTTTTACTTCCAATGCTGTGCGAACTGCGGCTTTTCCAGACAATGCAGGAAACACAGTATAATTTGCATCATCTTCTGTGGAACATTGAGATGTTGGGCAGTATTTTTGGGTGATAGATGCAATTTTATGAGAAGAAGTCGTTAAAACATCTTGATATAGTTTTAATGTTTCTTCTTCCGCATCTACACAAAAGATGTTCCAATTCCAAGTATGTTCTGCAGTCAATTTTCATTCTCCCTATTGATACATTTAGTAATACATTTCTACGAATATTTCTTCAGAATATAACAAAATTTTATTTTTATTTCAATCATTCGTTTTTACTAAGATACATATTTTGATATACATTTTCAAATAGATAGAAATAAGTAATGTTGCGTTTAATTTCCATTGTTTTTATTTTTTTCTTGCATTGTGTTATTTTTATATTGTTTTAAGGTATTGTCTAAGTTTTTTTCTTGTGCAATGTTGTTTTTATTCTGTTCTAAGGTATTGTCTAAGTTTTTTTCTTGTGCAATGTTGTTTTTATTCTGTTCTAAGGTATTGTCTAAGTTTTTTTCTTGTGTAATATTATTTTTATTTTGTTCTAAGGTATTGTCTATGTTTTGTTCTTTTAAGATGTTATCTCTATATTTTTCTAAGGTATTATTTTGATTTTGTTGTTTTAAATTTTTTAAATTTTGTAAATTACTTTGAATTAATAAAGGAGCAAGAATAGCAAGGATAACAAGAGGCATGCGAATAAAATTAGGAAATAGAGGTTCTATGTTACATACGTATTTTGTAATGAGTGTTGTTATGAATAGAATGATAATAATACCAATACATGGATAGAATGTATGCCAAAAATTAGGCTGTATTTCTTGGAACATGTATTTTGGAATACTAGGAATTTGTGTGTACCAATATGTTGTATATATTAAAATAAGTAAAGATGCAATATCTAAATATGGTTTCCACTGATTTTTTTTTTCATTTTTCATGATATCCTCTATGTTGGTCGAAAGTGTTTTTTAAAGTTTGCCATTACTTCTCTTTTATCCATTTGAATGGTATCTAGTTCCATGGTTTGAGCACGTAATTGAACTACTTCAGCAGTGGAAAAAAGCTTTAAATTTTCTTTATATATAATGTGAATTTTATCTTCTGCAATGAGTTGTTCTAGGCCATTTTTTTCTATTTGTAATAGTCGTAGCACTTCTGTTTCTACTAAAAATGGTTTGCTTAGGCTGATCTTTGGCATAGATTTCATGATTTCGTCAGCAGGAGGCACTGGCGTAGATTTCATGATTTCTCCAGCAGGAGGTACTGGAATAGGAACAATGGTTGGTTTTTTTTTTCCGTTTTGTTTTTGGAAAGAGATCAAACGTTGCTTGGGGAAAGGATTCATCTTCATCATCATTATGATCTACGGTCGGTAAAGGTGAGATGGATTTTGATTTTTCTTGGTCTTCTGAATAAGAGGAAATTTTTTGCTTACTATCTGATGGAGTGGTAAAACATGGTTGCTCGCCATCCATATCATCTAAAAATAAGGTAATGGTACTTTCTTCGCCCTGTGTGCTAGTTTGTAACTCTTCTTGTTTTTGTTGTATATTTTTTCTTTGATCAATTTCTACATTTTTTTGTATAGGGAATTCAGGGAGTGCTTTAGGGGAAAATAAATTAGATCTTGTTTCTTTTTCTTTCTCTGAGATTGGTGTTACCTGTTGATAAGAATTCCAAACAGGACGTTTTTGTGTATCTAGTAAGGAAAAAGGAGAAAGTTTATTGGCAGTATTTAATGATTCATATGATATATCGTGTGCTTGTTTCTGGCATAATTCTTTTTTTTGTGAGATTGCTACTCGTCTTGTCTCCATATTTAAAGGAAGGAATGCAGGAGAATCATGAATGGAATTTTGATTATCTTCTTTTAATTTTGCGTTTTCATGACGTAAAATGCTGACCATGCCTCGAAATATAGAAAGTTCTTTAAATCGTTCTGTAATCTTTTCTGTTTGTTTTTTTAAAAGGTGACATTGTTCTTGCATTCTTGTAATTTCATGTTTTCCATTGCAAGTGCTTGCATGTTTTGTAATGATGGCATCTAATATTTCAACTTGATTTTGAAAGTCACATAAAAGTTGATGATCAGATTTATTCAAGGCATATTCCTTTCTATTGATTCTTGAAAATTTGTCCTAATGAAGAAACTCATTGTATGTTTTATAGACCTCGATATTCTTGTGTCGTTTCGTTCCAAAATAAATGCGGGAAGTTTTTTCCTTTGCATTCTGGTAATATATATATAGATTTATTATTGTGAATGTATTTTTTCCCTAAATGAGCATGACCACATATTAATATTTCACATTGTTTTTTTTGCATACATTTTGTTGCATACTCTAAATCAAGTTTTAGTACTGGTTTTCGATTTTTATTTTTTTTAAAATTGGAAAAACTGATATTTCTCAAAAATTTACCTACTATAATACATATCCAAGAAGGAGCAATTTCAGATAAAATATAAGCTATTTTACTTGTCAGTATTTTTTTTACAATAAAATACCAAATATCTTGTGTCATAAAACAATCACCATGGGCAATCAATATTCGTGTATTTGATATGTGCAATGTAGCTAAATCTGGCAATGAGCGATGGTGTTTTCTATTTAGATAATTTACAAAAAGAAAGTCTCTATTTCCAGGTAAAAATAATATTTTATTTTCTTGTTCCCCTTTCTTTATAATTTGTAGTAAAGATTGATACGCAGGTATGGTGGCTTGGGATTGTGCTGTCCAAAAATTAAATAAATCGCCTAAAATAAAAATAGTTGTCACTTTTTTTTGTTGTTGTTGTAAAAATTCTGAAAATGCTTCTAAGCGTTCTATTTGTCCTGCATCTATATGTAAATCAGAAATAAAAATATAAGAATGCATAAAATTTCCTTAGAAAATACAGAATGTTAAAAAAAAACTCCCCCATGGGGGAGTTTTTTGAATGTATAATTTGAGAAAATTTAATTCAGAAAATATAATTAGAACTTAGCTGTAACTTGGAACATCCAAGCTTGTTCTAGGCTACCAGAACGGAGTCCGCCACTTTTAGCAACTTTAGCACCAACTTTTTCATCCAAATCCATGATGATCCAGTTGAAAGCAATATCTACGTGAGAATTGAAAGCATATCCTAGGATAACTGTGTAGATATATGCTGTGTGTGCTTCTGTGCCCATGGGTTTGTCAAAATTTGGTCCGCCATGGTTGTCAATGTCATTATAAGAATAATGAAAACCAGCAAGGAGACCAGAATCAGCAATATCTGGTGTTAGGCAATGTTTGTATGTTACACCTGCAGCTAAACCATAGCCAACGACGTTTCCACGAACATTTCTACGATCCCAACGAACTGCCATTCCTTCTACTTCAAAACGTAGGCTGTGGCCACCATCAAAGTATGCATTGTATGTAATACCTACGTCAATACCAAGTTTCCAATCATCACTTCGCTGATTCCCTCCGACAACGTCGTTGATGGCATGTATATTATTGAAATATCCACCTAAGCGTGCTTGATCTATCCAAAGATTTTCATCAGCACGATTTGCCATGATGCCAACATGGATGAAATTATCAGGATTTGTATCATATCCACAATAGAAGAGTCTTAATTGACCAGCAGCTAGAAATTCATCATCAACATTGCTTCCTAAAGATATATCACTATTGAATAGACCTGCAGAATAGCCAATCATGTTTGCAAGAACGCCATAGATCATAACACCAACATCACGACCATGTGCCCAAGAATGGATGAATGGGCTTTGTAAGATAGTCATTCTATCAGCACTGCTATATTGACCTTCTACTGAGAAAGGAATATGAAAATTACCAACGCGTACGCTGAATTCTGGAATTCCAATGTATTCAATGTAAGCATCTGTAAGTTCAGGATCATCAGCTCTATTATCTGGATCTGCCCCTATTTGATCGTTATTTGCAAAATCTATTTCAAGTCTTGCATGCCAATCTTTTAGCATATAGATATCAAATGTAAGGACACCAGCTCGTAGAAAAAAACTATTGTCATTAGGTGAATTATTTTCATAAATTGATAGGCCAGCTTGAACGTATCCTGTTACTTTGAGTTCTACTGCACCTTCTGCATCACGAACGAAAAAGCCTTGATCATAACCAGCAGTAATAGCAATTCTTTCATCTTCCATGGCTGGAGATTGTAGGTATTCTGCAATGATACTTTCTGTATATTCTTTGTAACTTGTTTCGTTTTGAAGAACACCTAGACGACCTTGTAATTGTTGGATTTGAGCTTCTTGTTCTTGGCAAATTTTTTCCAATCTTTGAAGTCTCTCTTCAGCACTTTGAGCTTGTGCAATGCTACATATTAGTACTAGTACAAGTACGAGATAAAGGCACTTTTTCATACCTTCCCCTCCATAAAAATATTTGTTAAATAATGAACTTTTAAAACAACATTTTTCAATCTTAATAAAATTTTATGAGATTGTAAAAAATTTTTTTTTAATTGTTTTTTAAAAAAAACAATTAAAAAAATAGGATGACTAGTTATAATCAAAACTGATCGTGAAATATGTTACCATTTATAAAAGTTCTTGTCAATAGATAAAAAAAATAAACAGATTACAAATCTTTTAAAAGTTTTTTTCAGACTATGTATTATCAAGATTTATATTATATCAACATTTAATATAAATAAATAGAAAAAAGAATAGATATTTTATACTATAACTATAATAATAGTATATCTTTTTTTAAATTTATTTAAATAGAAATAGTAAAAGAATAGATATTGTTAGTATATCTTTTTTTAAATTTATTTAAATAGAAATAGAAAAAAGAATAGATATTGTATACTATAATAATAGTATATCTTTTTAAAATTTTTTAATAATGTTAATAATGAATATTATAAAAAATTAAAACATAGCAGTTACTTGAAGAAACCAAGCTTGTTCTAGGCTACCAGATTTATCACCTTTATTTTTAGCACCATATTGTCCATTATACACTTTGTCATCGATATCTGCAATTACCCAATTAAATTCAATGCGAAAATGTTCGTTAACATCATAGCCCACAATGCCAGTGTATGTATAGATAGTCTGCCCACTCATATTGGCACCACCGTGGTTATCTAAGTCTACGTAAGACCACTGCAATCCCAAAAATAAAGCTTGTTTAGGTTGATCTGGGTGTAATATATATTTATATTGCACGCCAGCCATAGCACCATAGCCTACTAGATTGCCATGAGGGTCTGGTTCGGCTTCCACACCACATCTATCCCAACGAATTGCCATTCCTTCTGCTTCGAATCGCAAGGCATGTTGTTCTTGAAATTTTGTTTCATAGCGTGCACCTATGTCTAACCCTAGTTTCCAATCATCAGTTTGGATACTTCGTAGTAATCTACACCAAGATGTTTTAATGCATGCTTGGTCTATATGTCCTCGTGTAGTATTATCACGGCGATTTGCCATTGCAGCAATGTGAAAGTAGTTGTTAGGATGTTGTTGTTTTCCTTGATAGAATATATTCAATTTTGCAGCTGTTAAAAATTCGTCATCATTATCTAGATTTAAAGAGCCATCTCCATTGAAAATTCCAGTAGAATAGCACACATAGTCATCAATCATACCAGAAATTGTCACACCCATATCTCGACCATGACTCCAACCAATGAGTGGCGTATGAAAAACGGCTAAAGTATCTAGATTACCCCAACCACCTTCCATGGAAAAAGGAATATGGCTGTTTCCAATTCTTACTTGGAATTCTTTAATTCCTGTATATTCTATATAGCAATCTCTTATTTCAATGTTATCAAAGCCAGTGTCTCCTTGAAAATAATAACCATCAGCTTGTGCTACATTTAAAATTAAACGTGCGTGCCAGTCTTTGAATATATAGGCATCAAAATTCAGGTACGTTGTATTAAAAAAGAAGCTATTATTATCTACACTATTATTTTCAAAAATACCGACTCCTATTTGGCTATATCCTGAAAGTTTGAATTCAATCGTTCCTTCTGCATTACGAATAAAAAATCCTTTTTCATATCCAGCAGTGATTGCAATTCGCTCGTCTTCCAAAAAACTTTCTTGCAGATACTCTTTTACAATATTATCTGTATATTGTTTGTAATCTTCAGTATTAGGAAGTTGATTTTCTAATTGATGAATTTGTTCTTTTTGTTGTAGTACACGTTTTTCTAGTTGTTGTATGCGTTCTTCCATAGTTTGTGCTTGGATCGCCATAAATAAACAGCATAAGCAGAATATAAATGACGTTTTTTTCATGTGTTTTATCCTTTCATAAAAGAGATTGTAAAAAAAATATAAAAAAGTTCTTTTTTTTGTTGCTTTTTAAAAGCATTGTGGATATATAATAAGACTTGTTTTCATGATTAAAACAAGAAAAAATTTTTAATTAATTTTTGCACTCTAAATTTTACGGGAGAATTGGGAAAATGGCTGCAAAAATTCGCCGTTGTCAATACAGATATAACTATGGGGAGTCTAAGGGCAAATATTGTTCTTTACCTGTTTCATCAGGAGAATATTGTAAGTGGCACACTGGAATTGATCCAGGTGATATTCAAGAATTATTAGAAAAGAAAAATACAGAGAAAAAATCTTTTGAAGGATTTTGTTTATCTCGTATTACATTAAATAAATGTCGTTTTCGAAATGCTGTAATGCCATATTGTGAATTAGAAGAAACTTCGCTTATAGATGGAGATTTTGACAGTGTAGTTATGTTCCAATCTAATGTACGAGGAGCGAATATTCGAGGCATTAATTTAGAGTATGCAAATTTAGAACAATCTATTTTAACAGATGTTTTTGGCGAAGAAGCATATTTTCGTAGTGCAAAATTAAAAAATGTAAAGATGAGAAATGCATTTTTGCAAGAGGCCAATTTTGAAAATGCAAATATGGAAAATATTGATTTACGTTCCTCAGATCTTTCTGGTGCAGATATGGAAAATGCAATTTTAGTGCATGCTGATTTACGAAAAGCTATTTTAAAAAATGCATGTCTTGAAAATGCTTGTTTAGTAGGTGCAAATTTAGAAGGTGCTGATTTAACAGGTGCAAATTTAGAAAGTGCTGATTTAGAAAATGCAAATTTACAAAATGCAATCTTAGAAGGTGCAAGTTTAGAAGGTGCAAGTTTAGATGGTGCAAATTTAAACGGTGCAATTTTAATCAATGTCAATCGAGAAGCAACAGATTTAGAAGGCGATGATATTGAATTATAAAGTACAATGCATATGTAACAATGCAATATATTCATTAATATCATCGTGAGGCAACTCATCTCAAATGTAATGGTATTGAATTGTAAAGTACGATGCATAGAAATTTGTATTATACAATTATTTTTATATATAATAGCCTATATATGTTTCTATACATAGGCTTGTTTTATATATAACGTGTTCTAAAAAAGCATTTTATTTGTCTTATTCTTGAAACTTGAAAAAAATTATTATGATTTGCAAATTTTCTGATGTTCCAATTGAAAAAGTAATGTTAATACTTTTTGAAATTGATCATGGAGATGATCAGGTAAAATATTTTCATCTGTATATTTTTTAATTTTGGAAATCCATCGTGATATATCATATCCTGTGAGAGGTTTGTTTTTTATTTTGCTAAAATCAATGCTTCCAAACGATTGAAATAAGGTCATTAAGGGGCGTTTTATAGATAAAATTTGATTATTTTGATAATCTTGTGCTAGTTCAACTAAAGCTTTGTACGCATTTTCAATAGTTTTTTGTTCTGATTTGATTTGATCTTGGTGCCAAGTGTGTAGCAAGTCAAAAAGTTGTTGTGGAATGGATGCATGAGGAAACGATTTTTTTAAAGAGGCAATGGGATCTTTTGTTTGTGTAGCTATGTGAAATTTCTGTTGGAAAGTAGGAAAAGGTTGTTGAAAAATTTCAATTTCTGCTTCACTCCATTGTGGGTTTTGTAAAAAATCATTCCAATCTTTCCATCTTTTTTTTATAGGTGCAGAAGATTGTAAAATTTTTTCCATTGCTTTTTGCATATCTTGTTTAATTTTTTTCTTAATCACAAACAATATTTTCTGTTGCAAGCCAGGATATAAAAAATTAATGCCTGTTTTGAACATAGGATAGGACACTGCTTGTTTTCCTCGTAAAAAAGTGCCTATGAGTTGAAAAATAGTGTCTGCAGTCTTGCTCATAGTAGGTTCTTTTTTCATCACTTGCAAATATCGAAATAAACTATTAATGTCGTACACTTGCGAAAGGTTGTCATATATTTGGTATTGTGTTTTATTCTTTAACAAAATATTTTGCAAACAGCGTTTTATATTTACTTCACCTTGCCCAAACACTTGGTTCATGTTTTTTTGTAAATCTTCTTTATTTTCTTGAAAGATTTGCATTATTTTTTTTAATTGTTGTACAATTTTTAAACCGCTGTATAAATTCACCATGCTTTCATCTTGCATAGGATAACTTGCTAAAAGACGTTGCAAATCAATGGGAGTCTGACAGTATTCTACAGTTTTTCGAAAAGTATCAATCGAATCTTTAATTCCTAACTCAATGGCTTTTTCTAAATATTGGCGTATAATATGATTTAATTCCTCAATATTTGTTAATTCACAATATGTATCCAGCGTCTTTTGATATGTTTTTGTTCCATAATTTATAAAGATATTTAATGATATAGGAGTTGTTAAAAATTTTTCATAACGAATTAAATTATCTTTTAATCGCATGAGAGGATATTTTTGTTCCATACTGTGTAAATGTCGATCCATAATTCCACGTAGGATTCGCGGAAGATGCCAAGGTGCCATGTCGTTCAAGCGTGGTAAAATCCAATCTTCATATTTTTTTATGTCTATTACAGAAATTTCAATGTTGTTTATAATATCATAATGGTTTGACAGTTCAATATTCTTTTCTGAGGTAGTATGTTGAATATCTTCTTTTTCTGTCATAGGAATTAAAAACAAAGGGGGGGCTTCTTGAAAATCAAGCTTTAAAACAATGTCTTCTAAGGGAATTCGTTGTTTTGTTTCTGTTTCCTTTGCAAAGATAACGTCTTCACCTTGTTTTATTTGCTCTGTCTTTGCTTGCTCTGCAAAAGTGACGTTTTCACTTTGTTTTGTTTTTTCTATATTTGCATGTTCAGATTTTATCTGTTCTATATTTGCATGTTCAGATTTTATCTGTTCTATATTTGCATGTTCAGATTTTATCTGTTCTATATTTGCATGTTCAGATTTTATCTGTTCTATATTTGCTTGGTTTGTATTTACTTGGTTTGTATTTGCATGTTCTGATTTTATTTGCTTGTCTATGTGATCAGAATAGACAAACATTTGGCTTTGTAAAAAGGCAATATCAGATTCTTCCCATGGAGTAAATTCTAAAAGACGTAAAACACTTTTAGAATGAATTCCTTCATTACTACTAGGAAAATAGGAAAGATTTTTCCCTAAAATTTGCATGGAATTTTTACGATAAAATGCAAACACACGTTTTGCAATGAAGTCACGAACATCAGGAGATAAAAATTTTCCTAAAAAGAATTGTGCTTCTGTCATCAACATGCTACGGGTGATTTCTTCTGTTTCTGTTATCTCTAATAAATGTCGTAAAAAACGCAAAACATCAGCAGTTGCTTGAGGACGAATTTCTAAATATTCTGCTAAATCTTCCATGGAACCTACTGTCTTTATTTCACGCATATTCCTTCCTTTCACAAAGAAATCAAGGCATCTACATATTTTTCTACTAAGTTTCCATCTACAGCATGATCATATAATATTCCTTGTTTATTCATTCCAGGAATACGTTTGTTTTGGAAGAAATATATAAGGAATTTTTCCTTCCAATCCATGATTCGAACAATATTATCTGGCTGTAAAGATTTAATGTAATTGGTAATTCGAGAGAGTCGTAACAGTGTGACAGATTGTAATTTAGTTGTTGTATGATTTATAGGAATTGCTGTGGAGCGATATGATGAAATGTCTTTAGGAAGTAGATTTTGTTCTTTACAATATTCATAATCTTTACTATTGGGAGCAGGATAGTATACAGAAGTTCCTATGATGGTAGGTAGTTTTGCTAAATATATAAGGTCTTCTAATGATTCATAAGGATTTTGATGGGGAGCCCCCACAATAATATAAGAAACTGTTGACATCCCTATAGAATGTGCATATTGAATAGCACGTTCTAAATAAAATTGAACATTGGCACGTTGAAAATATTGTAATTGTAAGGCGGAAGTCGTGACTAAAGCTAAATTTAATTCACGAAAACCTGCTTTTTTCATCAATAAGATTGTTTGTTCGTCTAATGTAGGGGGATATAGACCATTCATGGCACGCAATTCTAAAGAATCGCCATATTTTCCCATGATTTGATGCAATAATTGATGAAACCAATTTTTATGAAATGAAATATTTTCATCTTCAAAATCAATAAAATGTGCATGATAATTTTGCACTACAAAATTTAGTTCTTTTATCACAGATTCTACAGTTCTTTGACGAAACGGCACTGTATGTCGATTCACACAACAATAGCTACAAGATAAAGGACAACCGCGACTCGTAGTGATTACAGCACAATTTTTTTTATAACGTTGATAAAAAACATGATCCATGTTTGCAAAATCAGGTAAAATTGGATAGGAATAATCAGATATATAAGTCGCAGGTTGTATATAGTAAGAATGATCTGCTTGTCTATAGGCAATTCCTGGTACGTCATCTACAGATTGGTTTTTAAAAATTCGTTGCACTAATAAAGGGAAACTTTCTTCTGCTTCTCCACGTAAGCAAAAATCAGCACAAGAGTTTTCTAATACATGTTGAGGTAACGCTGTGGCATGGTGTCCACCAAATATAATCACTGCATCTGGTAATATTTCTCGTACTAAAGAGGCCATACGATACGATTCTTGACAATATGGTGTAAAAAGCGATGCAATTCCTACAATTTTTGCCCCACTATTTTGAATTCTATTTCGTATTTCTCGTTCATGCAAACCATATTCTTTATATGTATGAAATAATGCCCATGGTAAAGTGTCTTCATTTGTATAAAAATCATTATATACAGATTGTATCTCTTGTGGCATAGGGACTACACGAGATTTGTTGGTAGCTAGACAATCTAAAATTTCTACAGAAAATTTAGATTGTTGCAGAGCACTAGATAAACACATTAAACCATAAGGAATGGAACGTTTTTTTGTAAAATAAAAATCACGAATACAAGGTTGAATTAATAAAATATCAACCATTCTAGCCTCCTATAGTTTAGGTAGTTTAGGCTCGTACAATAGCTACATTTTAGAGAAATTTATTTGTATGTTCTATACAAATTTGCTAAAAAAAATAACTTAATATTATATCTTTTTAAATCAATGGTAGGCAAAAAAAATTACGACATATCTACTATTTCACATTGTGTTGGAAAATTTACTAATCCACGTTGAGGATTCGCTCCTTGAGAATGTAGCAAGCATGTTACTTTAGATTGTTCTAAAATAAGACGTTTATGTATGCCTAATTCTAAGGTAGTTTGCAAAAAAATATTTCCATTCATAATTTTAGGAATATCAATAGTAAAAGTAAGGTGTGCTTGATGTGTATGGAGGGGATTAATGTACATATTGTGATTTATTATGTTATAAGAATAGAGATAGACACTACGTTGATCTGTTAAAGAAAGTTCTATCGAAATATTTTCTTCACATTTATGTTTTTTTATTTGATTTTGAATAAAATCATGATCCCATTGTGCATAAATATGCACAATAATTTGACAAGGGGATTTTAATATATTAGGACTTTCTAATCCCAGAATATCAATTCGAGAAATAATTGTTTTTTTTATACTCGATTCTGTATCTTGTGGTAATATTCGACGGTATATATACTTTCCATTTGAGTCTATGAAATTGTTTTCAAGATTTAAATTTTGCATAGTCTCTAGTGTTTTTTGTAATTCTAATTCTTGTAAATGTTGGCGATAATAGGTAATGGCAGTTTGAGTGTCACCATAGTAAAAAAGATCATTGTCTTTTAAATAAATGCATTTTTGACAAAAACGACTAATAGCCTCTAAGGAGTGGCTTACTAAAATTACACTACAACCTTTTTTAGTTAAGCGTTCCATTCGTGCATAACATTTTTGTTGAAATAACGCATCACCTACTGCTAAAGCTTCATCCACAATTAAAATATCTGGTTCGACCATCACTTGCACAGAAAATGCTAGGCGTACCATCATACCACTAGAGTAAATTCGAACAGGTTGGTCAATAAAATTTCCAATGTCTGCAAAATCAGCGATTTCTTCAAAACGTTCATCAATTTCTGCTTTAGAAAGACCTAAGATGGCTGCGTTCATATATACATTTTCTCGTCCAGTAAATTCTGGATGAAATCCAGAACCCAATTCTAATAATGCTGCAATTCTCCCCTTGGTTTTAACAGTTCCAGTAGTAGGATATAAAATACCACTGATGATTTGCAACAGCGTACTTTTGCCAGATCCATTTCGGCCAATAATGCCTAGTGATTCCCCTTTTTTAAGATGAAATGATACATTGCGTAGTGCCCAAAATTCTTTATAATATGTCTTAAAAAAACCAAATAAAATTTGATAAAGAAAATAGCGTGGGTATTTATATATTTCAAATAGCTTAGACACATCTTTTACTTCAAGGATAATGTCTTTCTGTAGTTCATCATTTGTTTCTATCATTTTTCCCCCTGTTACAAAATATTAGCAAAACCTTTTTTAGTAAGTCTAAACCAATAAAAACCAAGCTGAAAACAAATAAGACTACCTAAAAACATCATTCCTAACATTTTCCAATTGGGAGGTTGACCATATAAAAAAACACGGCGTGATTCTTCTACAATAAGAGCCATAGGATTTAAACGCAAATACCAAATCATCTTAGGAGTAAAATTGCGAGTGGAATAACAGATAGGTGTTAGAAAGAAAAGAGCCTGTAATAAGACACTAACAACATGTTCAAAATCACGTAGATATACAGTAATGGAGGAAGAAAAATAAGAAATACCAGTTGAAAAAATGACTAGAGGAATCAAAATAAGAGGAAAAAATAGAATATTCCAAGACAATTTGTTTGTAAAAATGATAAGTCCAAAAAATAATAATATAAACCAAAAAAGACCAAAAATCAAACAAGAGATAGCTTTTGTCATAGGAAGAATTTCTAAAGGAAAAATAATTTTTTTCACATAATTTTTATTATTGATGAAGAGCATGCAACTACTGAAAACTGTCTCTCTAAAAATATTATATGTCGCCATTCCTGACAATAAAAAAAGAGAATATGGCACTGTAGGATCTTCACTGATTGCTTTAAAAATTTTTGTAAAAACAATAGTGTAGACAGTTAGCATAAGTAAAGGATGTGCAAGACTCCAAGCAAGACCTAGTGTGGAGCCTTTATATTTCATTTCTACATCACGTCTAATAATTTGCGTTGCTAAATAAAAATTATCTTTAAAAATTTTAAATCCTATATGTATTTTAAAAAAATCATGCATAACAATCCTCAAGTGAATAAGTTATTAAATAATTTATAATAACTTATTTAAACAAAGATAATAAAATAAATACAATAAATAAAAAAAGGATGAAAATATTTTCATCCTTTTTTATATTTGAATTAATTATTTGCAATGTTTGCTTTTTCGAACGATAATATATCCACCATTAGGACCTGGTACAGAACCCATAACTGAAACCCAGTTGCGTTCTTTATCGATGTCAATAACTTGAAGATTTTGGACTGTGCAACGTGCATTCCCCATTTGACCTGCCATTTTTTTACCTTTGAAAACGCGGGAAGGAGACGCAGAAGATCCAATAGAACCAGGAGCTCGAAGTCTATCAGATTGACCATGAGATTTTGAACCGCCTTTAAAATGGTGACGTCTTACAGTACCTTGAAATCCACGACCTCTAGATGTGCCAATGATGTCTACATAAGGCATTTTTTCAAGAAGTTCGATTGTAATTTGTTGACCTGCTACAATTTCATCTTTGCCATCCCATGCAACTTCACGGACGAATTTTTTAGGGGTTGTGTCTGCATGTTTTTTAGCATGACCGATTTCCGCTTTAGTTGCTCGACGAATGCGTCTTGCACCTTTAGATGTGTCTTTGACTTTTTTTTCTTCATAACCTAATTGAAGTGCTGTGTAGCCATCTGTTTCTTCTGTTTTAACTTGCAATACAGTACAAGGTCCAACTTCCACAACCGTGACAGGAAAGCATTGACCTTGTTTGAAAATTTGGATCATACCAATTTTTTTCCCTAAGATACCTGAAATCATGACTTTTTCCTTCTTTTTTTTCCTACAGCATTATGGTATTCTGCTTTATAGGAATTTTCATAAAATGCCCGATTTTTCTCACAATCTAAAAATTTAGATAACATAAGAAGTGGGCCATAATTTCAAAAATTAAAATTGTTTTCAATTTTTGCAGACAATATAGACTATATATATATAATAAAAAAGGCTACTTATTGTAGCCTAAATTGTGGAGGATAGGGGGTTCGAACCCCTGGCCTTTTGGCTGCCAGCCAAACGCGCTCCCAACTGCGCTAATCCCCCAATTGGTATGACACAATTATACTTATTTTTTTTTAAAAGTCAATAACTTTTTTTAACAAAAAATAAAAAAAAATTTTTTTGAAAATATTTTGATATTTTTAAAAAAAACGTTATACTATACCATAGCCTGTAGGAAAAAAGGGTGATCGCTTTGAACATAGCTTTAAAAGAGGAAAGTCCGGTCACCATAGGACAAGGTGGTGGGTAACGCCCACCAGAAGTAATTCTAGGGAAAGTGCCACAGAAAACAAACCACTTCATTCATATTCTTATGTCCTCCTTTCATAAATTTCTATATTGAATGAAGTAAGGGTGAAAAGGCGAGGTAAGAGCTCACCGCAAAAATGGCGACATTTTTGGCATGGTAAACCCCACCTAGTGAAAGGTCAAATAGGAAAGAAGAAGTTGTCCGCTTCGTTAGACTTTTGGGTAGACTGCTTGAATGATATGGCAACATCTCATCTAGATAAATGATCACCACTTTTTAGATAAAATTAAAAAGGACAGAAACCGGCTTATTTTTTTCCATACAGGCTATTTTTTTGCCTGTTCACATTTACTTCTTTTGCACATTGCACATCTACAAATAAAAATCTTCTTTGCAAAAACAAGCAAAACCTCTATTATAAATAAACTAATACGAATTCTATTATTGAGAATTTTATTGACCAACCTATAAAGATAAATAAAATTTTTATTACAAATACAAATAAATAAGATTTTTATTCTAAATAAGATAACAAATATGACAATAAAGAAAAATATCTAAGGAGAATTGATTCTATGGTAGATATAGACACTTTCATATCTCTTATCAAAGATGGTTTTATCAATTTATCTATCTCTGAAAAATACAAAGAAGCAGCCTTACAAAATATAAAACTTTGGCTTACAGATCCTATGTTTCAAGAATATGTACCTCAAATTCAATATTGGGTGGAATCAAAAAAATGGGATAAATTGCTCAATTCCTTTTATCAAGTCCTACCTTTTGGGACAGGAGGGCGACGAGGTTCAGTAGGCATTGGACCGAATCGTATCAATGGTTGGACAATACAATCTTCTGCACAAGGGCATTCTCGATATCTTATTAATAAATTTGGTGAAGAAGCCAAAAAGCGTGGTATAGTCTTAACGTATGACGTTCGAAAATACACACAAAAAGGCGTATATAACGATAAAATTTCCAATCCAGTTCAAAATTTAGATGGAGAACGTCTTTCTCATTTAGCTGCTCAAGTCTATGCAGCCAACGGAATTCAAGTCTACTTATATCGTGCACCTCGTAGTACTCCTCAATTATCTTTCAGCATTCGCTACTTACACGCTATTTCAGGTGCCATGTTCAGTGCAAGCCACAATTTACCAACAGACAATGGAAAAAAAGTATATGATGAATTTGGTGGACAACTCATTCCTCCTTTAGACCAAATGCTTGTGGACGAAGTCACACAGAATGTCAAAGAAATCAATACCATTCCATTTGAACAAGCTTGTGAACAAAATTTAATTACATTTCTTGATGAATCCATAGACAATGCTTATCATGATGCAGTGTGTAAACTTTCTTGTTCATCAGAAAGAGACATACATATTTTGTATTCTGCTTTACACGGTACAGGAATGTCATCTGTTTACCCTATTTTACAAAAAGCAGGATTTAAAGTTACATTGGATTCCAAAACTTCCAATCTCAGTGGCGATTTTGAAAACGTTACATTTCGAATTCCTAATCCAGAAGTTCAAGAATCCTTTCAAACAGCATTAGAAGAAGCGAATAAAGTAAACGCAGACATCATACTCAGTACAGATCCTGATGCGGATAGAATTGGAATTATGGTACGCCATAATGAAAAATGGCAATTTATCAACGGAAATGAGATCGGAATTATACTTACACAATACGGCATCTTACAACGAAAAGAAAAAGGAACACTGAATCTCAACAGCACCGTTATTAAAACAGAAGTCACCAACTCCCTTATTGAAAAAATTGCTCACAAAAACAATGTTCGATGCATTGGAAATTTATTAGTAGGGTTCAAATACATCGGGAATATCATGAATCAGCTCGAACAAGAAGGAAAAATGGATGATTTTATTCTTGGTACAGAAGAAAGTCACGGCTTTCTCATTGGCAATTACGCACGAGATAAAGACGCAGCAGGTGCTGCGATTTGGCTTGCAGAATTAGCAGCTGTATTGAAAAAACAAGATAAAACACTCATTGACTACTTGAACGAAATTTATGTAGAATATGGATATTGCCACAACTACCTTACAGAAATACGCCTTACAGGTGTTCAAGGAATGGATCAAATTGCAAAAATTATGCAGACATTGCGAACAGAACCCATCGAAAGCATAGATCACTTCATTTTACAAAAAAAATATGATCGATGGCAAGGTACACCACATCTTTCACCTACAGACACAGCCTCTCGAAACGTCATTGTGTTACACATGGAACCTACAGATATAGTTTCTTCTTGCAGAATCATTGCACGCCCTTCAGGAACAGAACCAAAACTCAAATTTTATATTGAAATGATTGGCACTCCTTGTACCATGAAAACACTTGAGGAACAAAAACAAATATTAATAGAACAAAGAACTACCTTAGAACACATATTAATGATCTATTCATATGGAATTCTTGGCATTGAATTCCCAAAACGAGGTTTTTTACTATTTTGGCAACTTCCTCTTAATGATAAACTACACTACTTTGAAATTGAAGACAATATTGTCGAACTTGCTAAAATTGAAGATAAAGAAGAACGACGAACAAAACTCAACGAACTTCTTACATTTCTTGGTGCAAATCCCATTGAAAAAGTCAACAGAGCATTTCAAGCAAAATATCAAAAAGGCATTATAGAATATTTAAACTTATAGATAAAACTCAATAAAAAAATGATGCGATTGCATGTGCATTGCATGTGCATGTGCATTTTCATTTTTTATCGCATCATTTCATCATTTTTTTATTACTCTGGGGAGGCAAATGTTACTCTGGGGAGGCAAAAGTTGCTCTGGGGAGGCAAACTTGCTCTGGGGAGGCAAACTTGCTCTGGGGAAAAAAATTTGCTCTGGGAAGTTAAATGTTGCTCAAAGTTGCTCTGGGGAAGCAATTTGCTTTGGGGAGAATCCGTGCGAAAAGAAATGTTGCTCTGGGAAGCAAACTTGCTCTGGGGAAAAAAAGTTGCTCTGAGGAGTTAAATGTTGCTCAATGTTGCTCTGGAGAGGCAATTTGCTCTGGGGAGAATCACGTGCGAAGTTGCTCTGGGGAGAAGAAGAAAATTGTCAAATTTGAGAAAAATTAGAGAGATTTTGCAAAAAATAGAGGGAATTTCAGAAAATTTTGCAGTGAAAAAAAAACGATTTGGAAGGCAATAGGAAGTATTTTCTGGTGAGAAAAAAAATTGGTGATTTTTTGAAAAAATTTTAATGAAAAATTAATAGAAAATAATGTTAATAATGAATGTAAGCTATTGTGATTTAATAAGTTATAATGATTATTTTTAGTATTTTCAAGTTTTTATGTGTGGACATACTATCTCTGAGGTAAAATTTTTCTGCAAAATTTTACCTTGAAATTATATTAACTTTTTCAAATTTTTAAGTTTGATTTTGTTAATATAATTTATTTTTTTACGTAGACATGTTCGCGTTGGATCGTATGTTTACGATCTGCGACTATGGCACGGTACCATTCCTGCCTTTTATCAGCAGGAATTTCCAGATAAAACGGAATTAAGTCGGTAACCGAATCTTTTTTGCCATAGGCGTACACATTATAGCTACCGTATTTCCAATCCTTAGGATCATCTACACCGCCAGCACGCCACATGTTTAGGTCTATATAGACCATGGTGTTGAATAAATGTTCGTCAGTCTCTATGATTTCTGAGAAAAATCTTTCTCCCCAGAAATGTCCCGAGCGACCAATCATTCTATTGTATCGTCTAGCTGACTGACTATTAACGTACTGCATGAACCGTGAAATATTGTCTAGATTCGTCATCAAGACTAAATGAACATGGTTAGTCATAATTGTATAATTATGAACTTCCACGTCATATTTTTCTTTTGCCAATTGCAAAACTCTTTTATACATCGGACTGAACGTTTCTGGATTAATCAGATGTTCCTTGTTATTGCAACGTACGGTTACATGATACGTTGCTCCTATTCTTGTTATACGTACTCGTGTTGCCATGGTACGCTCCTTTATAAATATTAATACTTCACTTATTGAAAAGAGACTACACTGTGTAGTCTCTTTTTTTATTATAAACATGCATTTGACAACATATTGTAAAAGCATGATAACTTTCTAATTTAATTATATATGCCTTTGTGACATGTATTTTAAGTGCGTGTATAATCATCTAATTTAATTATACACACGCATTGGACAGGTGTTTTTAAGTGCGTGTATAATCATCTAATTTAATTATACACACGCATTGGACAGGTGTTTTTAAGTGCATGTCTAATCATTTAATTTAATTATACACACGCATTGGACAGGTGTTTTTAAGTGCATGTCTAATCATTTAATTTAATTATACACACGCATTGGACAGGTGTTTTTAATGCATGTCTAATCATTTAATTTAATTATACACACGCATTGGACAGGTGTTTTTAATGCTTGTATAGTTTTCTAATTTAATTATACATGGTCATTGGACAACGCTTTTTTTGAAAAGTTACTCTGGGGAGGCAAAAGTTGCTCTAGGGAGGCAAAAGTTTCTCTGGGGAGAAAAGTTACTCTGGGGAGTGAAAGTTGCTCTGGAGAGGCAATATTGCTCTGGGGAGAAAAGTTACTCTGGGGAAGGGATTTACTCTGGGGAAGGGATTTACTCAAATTGCTCTGGGGTGGGAATTTGCTTTGGGGAGGGAAAGTTGGAATTTGCTTTGGGGAGGGAAAGTTGGAATTTGCTCCGGGGAGGAATTTGCTCTGGGGAGTGAAAGTTGCTCTGGGGAGAGAATTTGCTCTGGGGAGGCAAAAGTTGCTCTAGGGAGGCAAATGTTGCTCTGGGGAGGCAAATGTTGCTCTGGGGAGGCAAATGTTGCTCTGGGTGAGGGAATTTGCTTTGGGGAGGCAAAAGTTGCTCTAGGGAGGCAAATGTTGCTCTGGGGAGGCAAATGTTGCTCTGGGGAGGCAAATGTTGCTCTGGGTGAGGGAATTTGCTTTGGGGAGGCAAATGTTGCTCTGGGGAGGGATTTGCTCTGAGGAGGCAAAAGTTGAAAGTTGCTCTGGGGAGGGAGAGTTGGAATTTGCTCTGGGGAGTGAAAGTTGCTCTGGGGAGGGAATTTGCTCTGGGGAGAAAAATTGCTTTGAGTGAAATTTAGCTTCCTTCTGATTTTGTGATATTTGATATTTATTGAACTAGATACTTTGAAAGACTAATAATATTCATAAAAAATAATATTAAAAAAATACTAATATTAATAAAAATTATAATTTTAATAATGTTGATAAAAATTTATAATTTAATAAAAAAAATAATGTTAATAAAAAGAATGGTATTGATAAAAAAAGTAGCTATTTGTTTGATAGCTACTTTTTTTTATCAATATTAGATGTATTTGTTTAATTTTTGTTTGATTTTGATCCTTTACTATCTGAATCTTTATGCTAATAGTTCTTGTGTTTTATAAAAGTCGCGGGAAGGGTTCATTAAATTAAAGATTTCTTCTGGTATGAGTGGTTTATTATGAACGATGAGAGAAGCAAGGTTGGCACCTGTACCTGGTCCCATCATAAAACCTTGCCCACACATACCAATGGCTAGATAGAAGTTTTTATGTAAAGGGGAGCGACCAATAATAGGAATTCCGTCTGGTGTAGATGGATAGAGTCCGCGCCATGTTCTTCTAATTTGTAGGTTTTTAAAACGTGGGATTAAGTCGACGAGGCGTTGGGCAATGATAGGAAGGAATTCAGAGGTATTGTGGCGTGTTGTTCCAATAATTGTGGGTTTAGGTGTGTAGCAAAAAATAATTTGGTTATCATGGTTTTGACCAAAGTAGAAATTAGTTGTTTTTCCTTCTGGTCCTGGGCGCATATCTACAACGAGTGGTTTTAAAAAAGGAGCTACAGGGGCGGTGATGCCAGCTTCATGGCAATCTGAAGTAACAGGTGTTTGAAGACCCGTCATGAGTGAAATTTGTGCTGCAGTGGCTCCTGCAGCATTAATAAGTATATCTGTATGAAATGTGCCTTTGTCTGTGGTAACGGCATATATTTTGTCTTGTTTTGCTTGAATAGATTGGACTTGAGTGTGGAATATAAATTCAGCACCTTGTTTTTTTGCTAGTAAAAAAAAGTTTGTTGTAGATTTTAAGGATGAAACTTGCCCATCTTCTGGTGAATATGTGCCACCTCGAAGATGGATCGGATTGATGCCAGGTATAAGTTCTTTGATTGTTTCTGCGTCTACCCAATCAATGTTCAAATTGTTTTGTTTTTGTTTAGGTAGTAAATCTTTGAGTAATTTTTCATCTGATTCTGTATATACTGGATAGCAATAGCCGCCTGTTTTCCAACCAATGTCTATGCCTGTTTTTTCTTGAAAATGGCTGAAAATTTCAATGCTTTTTTTGCAAATATGAATTTTGCTAGGATCTGAATGCGTGGCTCGGACTCCACCAATAGCTGCTTTATTTTGTCCTTGTCCAGGAGATGAATTTTGCTCTATGCAAAGGACTTTTAAGCCTTCTTTTGCTAGAAAGTATGACGTGGGCGTTCCAATACTTCCTGCACCGATGACAATAACATCATAATTTTTCATGTTTTTTACCTTTGTTGTTGTTTTTTCATGTTATATGACGTTGTAGTATTTTTTATTGTGTGTTCTGCTCTATATTTTTGGGTGTATTCGTAGTAATTGTGATTATTTATGTCCTAAAAAATATTTTAAAGGTACATTTTCAATAATAATTCATGTTGTCCTAAAAATGCTTTAGAGGTATTTTTTGCGATTATAATTATTTATGTCCTAAAAATGCTTTTAGAGGGACTTCTTGTGTAAATGGTCGTACAGTATGTGGTGTTGGTTGTGAAATACCTTCTGATGCAAAGATTCGTTTAATAAGTTCTTCGCATGTTTTACCACCACAAGATCCCATACATGTTCCTAATAAAGCTTTGAGAGAATTTATGTCTTGAATTCCTTGGCGGATGGCATCTCGGATTTGTTGTTCTGTGACTCGATTGCAACGACAAACAATGGTTTGTTGAGGATTTGTTAAAGGTTCTGCCTTATTTTTCAAAGGATGGTAATTAGGTAAGCGAATTCCTGCTACTCGATCTGCTTGGTCATATGGTGTTTGTAGTACAAGAAGTTGTCGTTTATCTTGCCATTTTGCGTTTTTAATTTGTAAAATAGTTGCTTTTCCAAGTTCATTGCCTTGTTGGTCTACCGTAGTAACAATGGCTTGGACATGCACAGAATCATGGGGCATTTCCCAAGGAATGGTTACTTGTGCTGTCTGTTTGGAATCGTCGTGGCGTTTATCTACTAATGTAATGGCTAATCCTGGACAAATAACTAGACATTTTCCACAACCAATGCAATCTTGTGTATATTTTGGCAAATTCATTAATTGGTTATCTGGAATTTGAATGGCATTTTTAGGGCAGATTTGAGTACATGGATTGCAAGGAATCTCTTGTGAACAGTAGATTCTTGGATAAAGTAGTTGTTCAGGTATAGGATCTAGAGAATGTGTTTTACCAGGGCGGCTTTTTAATATGTTTGCAAGAGAATTCCATTCTTCAGGAATTTGTGTATCAATGTGTAGGTCTTGTAGCATTTTTCGTGCTGTAATTTTTCCATTAAACATGGCAGCTGATGCTTCAGCTACTTCATAAGCATCGCCAGCAGCATAGACAGGAAGACCATATTCTTCTGCTTTACGAAGAAGTTCATTCACTGGAGAAAGTCCAACTGCAATTAAAAGTGTATCAACATTGAAATATTTTTCAGTGTTAGGAATGGGTTGGAAGGAATTATTGATTTGTGCAATGGTAATTTGTTGAAGGTGCTCTTCACCATTAGCTCGTAAAATACTATGTGAAGTGTAGATAGGAACTCCTAAACGTTTGATTTTATCAAGATGGACTAGGTATCCACCACATTCTGGCAATGCTTCTGCAAGTCCGACTACTTCAATTCCTGCTTGTAGAGCATGGTAGGCAGCAATTAAACCTACGTTTCCACCTCCAATAATAAATAAGCGTTGGGCAGCTTTTATTTGATCTCGATTGACTAAAGTTTGAAATGCACCTGCACCATAAATTCCAGGAAGGTCACAACCAGGAAAAAGAAGATTTTTTTCACGTGCACCTGTAGTGATGAGGATCATTTTAGGAACAATCAATCTATATATTCCTTGTTGTATCATCCCTACTTTCCCATCAACAAAAATACCAACTATGGGTGAATTTAATCGAAGAGAAATATTAGAATATGCACTAATTTCAGATTCTAGTTTTTTAGCAATGTCAATTCCGCGAGTTCCAGCATGACATTCTTTGATAGAGCCGAAAAAATTGTGAGTTTGCAAAGATAATTTTCCACCGAGTTGATGTTTATCATCTGCAAGAATGATGTTTAATTTATAAGGTGCTAATTCTAAAGCTGCAGCAAGACCTGCAGGACCAGCTCCCACAATTAAAACATCAGTTTCTTCTTCAGGAACAGGAGTAGCCTTGAGTGGCGTATCATCTTCTGGAAGAATAGAATGACCATGCAGGGGTTCGATTCGCATTCCTTCTTGAATAGTTGTAATACAAGCTTTGACAGGTACTTGATTCACTAAAACAAGACATTGAGAACATTGACCATTTACACAAAAAATTCCTTGTGGAGAATGATCTTTATGGTGTGTGCCAAATGTATGAATTCCATTGGCAAAAAGAGCACTAGATATTGGTTCACCAGCTCGGGCTTGCAAAGGTTTATTTTGGTAGTAGAATGTTACAGGCTGATTCAGAAGAGGTTCCAAGACAGGATGTTCTTGAATTCTGTATTCCATAAATATTCCTTTAATAATTTAAATAAAACAAGATAATTTATTATTTTAATAAATTAAATTTTTTATATATCCCATATTTAAAAAAATAAAGAAACTATATAATACATTATATCATTTCTTTATAAAAACAAGCTATTTTTTTTTAACAAGCTGTTTTTTTAATATTTTTTAAAAACCGTTTGAATATATTTTCTCAAATAAGAGGCAATATTGCATTATATTTTATTTAATTGAATGAATGTCCCTTAAAAAATAGGAAATACTATATTATATTTTTAAAAACCTTTTGAATGTATTTTCTCAAAAATAGGAAATGTTGCATTATATTTTATTTAATAAAGCTCTTTGTGCTTTTTTCTCTTTCATGTTTTTAGCAACATATACTGGTTTCATGGTGCGTGGATCTATACCAGTATAGTACATGCAAGTGGAAAGTGTCATGGGTGTGGGAGTGAAATCTTGCACTTGTTGAGGAGAATGGCCGAGTTTTTTGATTTCGTTTGCGAGTGCAATGGCATCTTTCATTTGTGATCCAGGATGGGATGACATTAAGTAAGGAATGATGTATTGTTTTTTCCCTATTTTTTGGGAGATTTCTTGAAATTTTTTTGTGAATTGGCGGTGAAGTTCATAGGAAGGTTTTTGCATATAGGATAAGACTTTTTCTGAAGAATGCTCTGGGGCTGTTTTTAGTTGTCCTCCTACATAGTATTTACAAAATTGTTCTAGGTGTTCTATTTTATCAGCTAGAAGTAGGTCGTGTCGAATGCCTGATTCTACAAATACGTGTTTGATTTTTTTTAAGTTTCGTACACTATTTAGGAGCTGAATCCAAGGACCATGGTCTACGTTTAAGTTTTTGCATATTTTAGGATAGAGACATGACATTCTATGAGAACAGCCGTTAATTTTGCATTTCATGCCATACATATTGGCTGTGGGACCGCCTACATTCGCAATAGTGCCATGAAAGTAGTCCATATTGCATATTTTTTCTGCTTCTTGTAAGATAGATTGTGGAGAACGAGAGACTACTTGTTTGCCTTCGTGAAAGTATATGGCACAAAATGCACATCCACCCATGCAACCTCTATGGCTGATGAGAGAACATTGGACTGTGGCAAATCCAGGGATGAGTTGTTGGTATGAAGGATGCTGTTTTCTTTGAAATGGTAGTTGAAAGTAGGAGTCGAGGTCTGTTTCTGTGTAGAGGGGGCGGTTATTTTGTAATATGAATCCATGTTCAATGGGTTGTATTACGGTTTTATCGCCTGTATGCATGAGAAGTTGAAACATTTCTGCATATTTTGTTTTATTGGTAAAGACTTCGTGTTCAGATGGTAGATATATTGCGTCTTTAGGAGCTGTTTTGACTCGAACTACTGTTCCTGGTATGTCATGGATTTGAGAAATATGTTCACCTTTGGACAATCGTTGGGCAATTTCTATGATTTGTTTTTCGCCATTTCCATAGATGAGTATATCGGCTTTTGCATCAAGTAGGATGCTACGTTTGACTCTATCTTTCCAGTAGTCGTATTGGGCAAATCGTCGCAAACTTGCTTCTAGTCCACCAAGTATGATGGGAATGCCTGAAAATGCTTCACGACAACGATTTGCATAAACAATGCTTGCCATGTCAGGGCGAAATCCTGATTGTCCGTTGGGAGAGTATAGATCGGTTCGTCTTTTTTTGCATGCTGCTGTGTAGTTGGTCACCATGGAGTCTAAGTTTCCAGCAGTAATTCCGAAAAATAGGCGTGGACGTCCTAATTTTTTAAAATCGTTGACAGAATGCCAATTAGGTTGGGCAATGATGCCTACAGAGAATCCAGCAGATTCTAGAACTCGTCCAATAATGGCAGCACCAAATGAGGGGTGATCAATATAAGCATCGCCTGTAACTAAAATGATGTCGAGTTCATTCCAGCCATTTTTTTTTGCCTCTTGTAAGGACATTGGTAAAAAACAGCCACTCATTAACTATTACTCCTTATTTTTATTACTCCTTGAAAAAATAAAATATGATTTTTGTAATGTAAAACAAATGTACGTGTTTCAATTGCATTTATAATTTTATGATAATCATTGAGTTATTTAAAATAAATGTACGTGTTTCAATTGCATTTATAATTTTATGACAATCATTGAGTTATCTAATAGAAATGTACGTGTTTCAATTGCATTTTATAATTTTATGACAATCATTGAGTCATCTTATAATTTTATTACATTCTATACTAAGTTATCCAATGAAAAAAGTTTGGATTATATTATATAACATTCCTTATTTTTATAAAGATAAAAAAAAAATCTGGATTGCTCCAGATTTTTTTTTGTTTTTAGAAAAGTAAAATTATTTTGTTGTTGCTTCTGCATCAACACAGCCTTTACCATAAACGTTAGCTTCTGCTGTTCCGAATGCTGTGTCCATGATGAGAGCTTTTACTTTAGCTGGTGTGAGACCAGGTTTTGCTTGTAGAATAAGAGCACATAAACCAGCTACGTGAGGTGTTGCCATGGAGGTTCCAGAAATTGTGTTTGTGCCACCGTTTTTCCATAGAGAAGGTACATTTACGCCAGGAGCTACAATGTCTGGTTTTTCTGTGTTATAAACTGTTACACCACGGCTACTGAAGGATGCGATTGTTCCAGAGCTGTTGATAGCACCAACTGTGATAGCTTCTAGTACTACACCAGGTGTTCCAATAGTTTTTGCACTAGGACCACTATTGCCTGCTGCAATGACGCAGACTACGCCTGATGCGATAGCATTTTTAACAGCTGTTTCTACAACATTGCCGCTTGTAGAAGCTCTGCCACCTAAGCTCATACTCATGATGTCTACTTTTTGTTCTGCTGCATATTGAACACCATTCATTACTGCAGTCCAGCTTCCAGAACCGCCAGCACTAAGTACTTTTACAGGTAGAATTTTGCAGTCAGGAGCTACGCCATAGCCTTTGCTACCAATAGTACCTGCACAGTGTGTGCCATGTCCATTACCATCATCTGCTGTTGGTTCGTTGTCAATGAAGGATTTTGATTGATCTACTAGAACTTGTCCAGGAGCAAAGCCAGAGTGATCTAGATCTACGCCTGTATCCACAACTGCAACTACAATGCCTTTACCTGTGATGCCTTTGTCGCGAGCAGCTTGTGTTTTGATGTATTCTACGCCCCATACTAGTCTGGTTTCTTCAGAACTTTGTTGAGGATCAATCATCATTTCTTCAACATCTAGATAGATTTTGCCAACTGCTTCTTCAGCAGCTAATTTATTGATGATTTCTGCATCGGCTGTCATTGCGAATGCATTTACGAGCCAAAATCTTTGAACGTTTCTCACGTTTAATAGATGATTGACTGCCATTTGAGATACTTCGGCTTTAGCTTTGAGTATATCATAAACGATTTCGCGAGATGCTACATCATTGCTACGAATCATGTTGTCTGCTTTGATGGCTTCTACGTTAAATTGTTCTGCCATTTCAACAATGATGTTGAATTCGCCACGTGAATTGTTCATGGCTTGTTGTAGTTCTGGTGTAATCATTCCTGCATTTGTAATCATGGCAATTGCTAGAAGTAGAAATAAGAAATTTCTCATGAGATTTCCTTTCAGGTTTATATAAAAGTTTTGACTGCTAGCTGACGAACTAGTAGTCTAATGGATGAACTACTTAGTAATATAGTTGATGTATTAATAATGATAAACTAAATTAAATAATATAATTATAAAGGTGTATTGAAACAAATATAAGTATAGTGTCGTATTTCTTTTTTTTCTTTCTTATACATATTAAGAAAGAAAAAAAAGATGGATTATTAAAAAAGATGGATTATTTATCTTTTTCTTCTTTTAATTATGTAGCAAATCTTATTCCAATATTTATGATTAAATATGATTTTAATCTATAACTATATATTATTCGTATGATTACAGATTAATTTTTTTTATTTAAAAGAAAACGATTTTATTTTTTAATGAAAAGATAGTTACAATACGTAACATATTGTAACATATTGTATTAAAAAATGTATATTATTGTTATTGAAATATAATGATTCTTTCGTAACAGAGACCTTGGCAATAGTTACATATTTTTTTTAATGATTCTTTTCCCACACCATTGCAAACAGGACAAATTTTAATTTCATTTTGTGTATTACCTATTTTGTTTTCAAAATAATATGCTTGTAGCCATTCTCTTTTTGTATGAAGAGATGAAATTTTCCACCATTCATCTTCAGATAAAGAAGAAGTCGTTTGTTTCTTAAATAAATCTAGAAAAGAGCTAGGTTTTTCTTTGTTTTGCATGGGAGGGATAAAATCACCTAGACCTACAATGAATGTTCCGTCTTGGTAATTAAATTTTCTTTTTCTTTGTGGTGTTCTAGCTTTTATATAGTTTTCTATATCTACGGATTTTATTCCTAATTCGTTTGCAATTTCTTCATATATTTCTGAATCCATGTCATCCATTACATAGCGTCTTGCTTGGTCAATGCTTGTTTCTCTTTTGCCAACTATTTTTCTAGTTTTAAGTAAAACTTTTTTAAACCATAATGTGGGGATAATGTTTGCATGGTATGAATTTTGTTTTTCTAGTGTTTCTTGGTAGAGTTTTGTGTATTCTTTGTCTGAAAGTTTTGTTTTGAGAGATTCTAATGCTTCTAGGGCTTTTTCATATCGATGTGTACTTTTATATTTTTGAAAAATATATAAATTGCTTTGTAATTTTTTTTGATTTTCTAATTTTTCTAAGTATAGGAGTTTACTTTTGACTTGGTCTGCTAAATGGGGCTCTTTGATTTTTTCAAGGTGTGTTTTTGCTTGTTGAAAAAGTTCAGATTGGATTAAGATAGTGGCGAGTTCGATTTGTTTTTCTGGTGTATTTATGGTGATTTGTTGCAGAATTTTTTTATAAAGTTCGTTGTCTTTATAAACTTCAGTTAAAGGGACAGGTACTTCTTCATATAAAAGTACGTTAGACATGGGAATATGTAGAGTTTCTATTTTTGTTTGAACTGTGAGTGTAGTTTGTGTTTTTTGTTGCAGTAAACCTTGCATTGTACCACCAGTACGAAGGTACACTCGCACTCCTGGTACAGTAATGTGGATGGGAGTATCTAATATGATACCTACTTTTTTTTGTAAATCTTTTCGATGGCTTGGTTGTAATTGTTTCCACTCTAAAGTTAGAACTCCATCGTTGTCCAAGCGTTGGATTTGTACTCTTTCATCATCATGTGATAAGATTGTGCCTTGAAGAATAGTATTATCTAATAAATAAAATAATTCCGCTTGGAGTACTGTGCAAGTCCATAAAATGGCAAAGAAAAATTTCATAATTTTGCCTTTCTATAAATCTTCTATGGTTACACTTCGAGGGCATCCTTCTAATTCTATGCTGCTTAGTATTTCTGAATATTTATTTTCTGGAACTTTGAAAAATTTTCCAGTAGCTGTTGTATAAAGTATTGTTTTTTCTTCATTCCAAATTTCGCCAGTGGCTTCCCAATAAAATCTGGGACGCTTTTGTTCTGCATTCATCCATGCTTCAATTCGCAAGGGAGTTTCTATTGGAACTGATTTTTTATATTTTATTTCTAATGTTCCAGTCACAACAAATTTTTTTGTTGTATTAGATACAATTCTACCTAATGCTTCATCTAAGATACTTCCAAGTAAACCTCCATGTGTTATACCTTTATAACCAGCATGACATGCTTGGGGAGTGCAAAAAGCAATGACTTTATCTCCTTCTATGTAAAATTTTGTTTTCAGACTTGCGGAATTTTTTTGTCCACAAACTAAGCAATCTGGATAATTTGATAATAATCTCATACTTGTTCTCTATTATATAAAAAAGAATTCTTTTAGATTCTTTTGTATCTAACTTTGATCATTATTTAAAAAGTAAAAACAATTCTTTACAACAGGCTACTATTGTCCAAGCTACAATGAAATTAAACATTCCTGTAAAACTTTGTTCTAAATTTATGTTAGTGACGGAGATTGTTTTCAAAACAGTTGCACCACCTGCATATTTAATAAAAATAATTAAAAATGCGGGAACAAGATAGTCTTTTCCATAAATTTGACTAAAAGTTAAAAAACCAGCAATTAAGCCTGCTACAATGAGGCAACAATTGCAAATATTGTATAAATCATTACTTTGATTTGTGTTTTGCACAAATGCTAAACATATACAAGCAATAAATACTGTAACGAGCAGTACTCGCATAATAGAGTAATTTCTCATGATCATTCTCTTTATGAAAAGGTCAAAAATGAAACGTAATATTTTTACAATTGCCGTTTATTATATATTATTGGAAAAGAATGTCAAGGCGTGAAATTTTGTTAAATATGATTTTTTGTTTTTAGAAAAATCATGAAATCATGAAAATCTATTTCTTTTTTCCCCTTTTTATGTTAAGATACAAAAGCACTTGTATGCAATGAAAAATAAATAGAAAGATAGAAATAAATTCAATTTAGTTGATGAGTAAATAATAATTTAGTTGATGAGTAAATAATAATATATATAGGAGAGTGTATTTTGACAGGAACGATTATTCGCATTGATGGCAGAAGGTGTTTGATTCACTATAATGGAAAAAATTATAGAGCATATATAAAAACAAAAATTCGTGGAGCTATGTTAGACGAAGCTCGTCCTGTGGCTGTAGGGGATCGTGTAAATTTTGAACAACGTCCCAATGGCGATGTTTTGATCACTGAAGTTTTACCTAGAAAAAGTTGGTTGAATCGCCGTTCTGTTTCAAATATTAATAAACAGCAAGTAATTGTTAGTAATGTAGACCAGTTAATGATTGTTACTTCTGTGCAAGATCCATTGTTTCAACCTGGTATTATTGATCGTTTTTTAGTTTCTGCTACAAAAGGCAATTTAGAAGCTAAAATTATCATTAATAAAATGGATTTATTAGCTATCTCAGAAGATAAGAAACGAATTGAAAGTACGTTGAAGGTATATAAAAATTTAGGCTATACTGTATTGTATACAAGTATTTTTGATGATGCATCTATTGCAGAGTTGAAATCGCATTTATTAAATAAAAGTACTGTATTTGCAGGACATTCTGGTACTGGTAAATCTTCTCTTTTAATGGCTATCGCTCCTCATTTGAAATTGAGAGTCGGTGAAGTCAGTGAAAAGCATGGTAAAGGACGACATACTACAACAAGTATAAGACTGATGCCTTTAGGAGAAAACAGTTTTGTGGTAGATACTCCTGGAATTCGAGAATTTTCATTATGGCAATTAGATATTGCGGAAGTTTCTCATTATTTTCCTGAAATGGCGTCTATTTTATCAGCATGCAAGTATAATGATTGTACGCATACGCATGAACCATTTTGTGCAGTCAAAGAAGCATGGGAAGCAGGCGATATTGCTAATTTTCGATATGAAAGCTATTGCAATATAATAGAGTCTATTAAAAATCCACAATTAGATTTTATGGCAAAATTTGATTAAGAATGAAACGAAAATATTTTTATGTAATATTATTCATTATCTGTAGTTTTATTTGTTTTGGAATTTATCAATATTTCTTTGCAATGGTAGAGACTGAATGTATAAAAGTGAAGCCAGTTCCTATTCTATGCATTGAGAACGTAGATGTACAACAAAATTCAGTTCCTATTCTACGCATTGAGAACGTAGATGTGCAACAAAATATAGATCATTGGCAAATAAAAATTTCGTTTTTTACAACATACCCCAACTCTAGTATTCTTGCTTTAAAATTTTTATGTGTGGACTATCCGCAAGAATATTGCATTTCTGAAAATAGTGTTCAAGTTCAACAAGAATCCAGTTTCTGCATTTTAGGTTCATACAAACAAAAAATTCGTCCAGGGAAATATCGTATTGTCCTATATTTTGCACCACAAATGCAATTAAACCCTATGATGTTTGGTTTTCAAAAGACACAGTATGAGTGGCAACAAGGAACAGAAATTGAATATCAAAAAATTTTAGAACAAGAATGTTGCTTTGTAGAAGCATGGTTTGAAAACATTCAACAGGAACAAAAAAATATTCTTGCTTCTATACAAAATAATAGTATGCAAGAACATCAAGTTTTGTATAGAGAGAAAATTCAACAATTTAGGAAGCAAGAACAATATTATATAAATCAATATATTGTTCCTATGTTTTTTCATCTTAAGCATGATTGGTTTTCCTTAATCAATATTTTAGAAGATGAAGTGGAAGAGCAAACAGATTATCATAAAGAATTTTTACAAACATTTGAATTCTCTTATTTTCAATATCGAAAAGAAGTTATGCAGATTTCTTTGACATCAAAAAAATGGATGCTAGAAGATATTGAAAAGATTCAGAAACAATTGAAATGTTTTCGTAGTAAAGATATAGAGTTGTTATCTCCAGAAGATTATTTAATTTTGGCAGATTATTTATATCCCTTTATGGAATTAGAAAGTAGCATGCAAATGGAATTACAAAATAGCATGCAAAATAATAAAAAAATAGACGAGATGTATCAAAATATACAAGAGATGTATTTGAAAGTACGTCACAATACAACGGGAGTAGTTCGTCAAATACTTTATTTTTTTATAAGTGTGTATTTTCAACAATTTCAAAATACATATTTCATCGCACAAAAAAATATTGAAATTTTACAACAAGAGATGAATACTCTGTATGAACAAATAAAACAAAAATTTCTTCATCAACAGATTTTAGCTAAAATTATTCAAACACAAATACAAAAAATGGAAGAAGTTTTGCAACTTTCAGAAGAAGATGTAGATTATGAAATAGAAAGCCAACAGATATTATTTGTGCAAGAAAAGATCTGTAAGCTAGAAACATTATATGATTTAGATAAAGAAATGATTCTAAATTTTCAAAATCTTTCCTTATCTTTTCTTTCCATCTTGCTTCAACAAGATAAAAATCAAGAGCAAATTTTTCAAAAAAATAAAGAAAATATGTTACAATATATCCATACTCATACTTCTCATATAAAAGAAAAGTAGTTCTATTTCATAGAACTATTGCTATTAAGGGAAAACAAAATGGCAAATTGGATTGAATTAGAATGCTTATGTGGAAAAGTATTAAAAGTCCCTGCCTCTCGAGCTGGTCAAACAGGAAAATGTGTTCGATGTGGAAAAAGTGTTACGATTCCCTTAGCATCACAAGAAAATAAAAGTAGCTCTGAAACAAGTACAGGAGGCAAATCAAGTTCGAATGTATGTTCCAGTTGTGGTCGTGAATTCAATGGACAACGATGTTTGTTTTGTGACAACATGAAGAAACAAACAGCTACAAAAGATAAAAAAGTCGTATCTGAGGGAAAATCACAAGGCAGAAAATCTCATGCTACTGTCGTACAGTTGCTTCTTTGTTTTTTTGCTGGTACATTCGTAGGCATACTTATAGGACCTGAATATTTGAATATATTGCCACAAAAGGAAACTATATCTAAATTATGGGAGAATATGCCTTGGAATAAAGAAAAGGACGCCTCAACACCTGTAGAAATAGATATGGATAAACCGACTCCTACACCATACCAGCCTTCTCCTACACCATATCAACCTTTCCAACCCTTTCAGCCTTCTACCGAGCAGGAACAAGATCAATATAGTTGGCAAAGTGAAAAAGATACATATCTTCCTAAAATTACATTTGCCAAAGAAAGGGCAGAATCATATCTTGCAGTCGTGCAACAATATTCTAATCAATTAGAGGAACAAAAAAAAAAATTAACTCAATATAGAATCATTTCAGAGAATGCTGAATCTTTGATTGATGAATCCACAAGGCTACAAATAGATATAAAAAAAAAGATAAGATATGCGGACAAGATACAAGAACAAAACCAATGGCAATATTTATCAAAAGCATATGATGATTTGAAATGGTATGAAAGTCAAAATGCAGAAAATTCATCTTTAGTAACAAGGATAAAACAAGAAACTAATAAAATTAGTGGTGATTTACAAAGATATGATGACTTTGAAAGACAAAAAACAAAAAAAGTAGATTCTACACCATATGTGGGTTCTTGGTATTATTCTTTACAGCTTCAGACTCAACAACTGGAAACTTCTTTAAAAACAGCTACGACCTCTTCTAATTCATCTTATGTGCGTATACAAACTATGCTTCGTATGATACAAAGCATGAGATATTATCCTAATGAAATTCATTATTCTGCGGAACAACTATCTTTAGGCATGACCCATAAAAATATTAATGATTGGTTAAAAAGACGACGAGAAACAGCACAAACATCGTCTCAACAAAAACAAGCAGATCTTGTTAGTAGTTTTTTACAAAATAATAATAAATTTATTATTGATTTTGATAGTGAATTTAGTGAATTACAACGTGAACTATATACTTTGCAATCTCAATCTAATGGTCAATATATTAGTGACGAAACAACTAAAAATTTGAATCAAATTCTTCGAAAAATTGATCGTAAATACCAAGATAATTATCAAATTTTTAATAGTGCTGTTTTGAATTTTGTACAATAATAAGAAGGTATTAATATGTATCACATATTATCTAAATTATTTAAATTATTTATTTTTATATATTATTTATCACCTTTGTATGCATCTTCTGACCATTGGGTGAATCTTTTAAGTCCATATTACAGAACAAAACCAATTTTTATGACAGAAGGGGAGCTTTCCCATTTAAACTTATTATGGGATTCTAATTATACTACTGGTTTTGCATCTAGGAGTGATAAGTTACCATTTTTAATTCTATTTCAATTTTCACGTCCAGATACTGTACTAACAGAATTACATATTGATTTTCAACCTACAGATGATATTCCATGTCCTACAAAAATAAATTTTTTTGCGTCTAAAACAATGCAAGAAGAAGATTTTTTTCATATAGGTTCACTCAATATAAATCCTAGAAAAGCACATCATAAACTTTCTTGTAAGCCTACAGAGGTAAGTTTTCTTTTGCTTCAAGTAGAAGATTCTACGAATCATAAATCATTCCATTTGACAGAATTAGAATTTTTAGGCTATCATACAAAAGAAAAATACAACTATCCTACTACATATAAAGCGTCTTTAAAAGTACTTCAACGTCTTTGCAAAATTTTAAATAAACCAAAATTAGTCATACCTAGAGAACGGCAATTGTTCAAAGATATATTAAGCAATACTACAGAATATTCCATGTCATTAGAAGAAATTGCTTTACTAGCATCAGGGGTTACCTCAACTACTGCACGAAAGAAATATATAGCAAAGTTTAATCATCTATATCATTCTATGAAATTAGAGAAACTTTCGCCTTATGAAAAAGCAAAAAAAATATTTGATTATATTCGTAAAGATTATCTAAAAAAATTTACATATCAAGCAACAAGTATTGAAGAAATTTTTAATAAAGGTGAATATGCTTGTGTCACTGGCTCGCTTTTTTATAATTTACTTGCTAAACGAGCTGGCTTAGATATCTATGCTGTGGAAGTATATGGACATACCTTCTCTACTCTCTATATTGACGATAAACAATGGGATATAGAACTAACGTCGCAACATGGGTTTGCTCCAAAAAATCAAAAAGATATTGATAAAATTCTCAGAGACCAAGCACGTTATATTCCCATAGAAGAATCTGAAAAAAGAGAAGAACGTACAATCTTAGAACAAATAGGAATGTTATATTACAACTGTGCAGGAGTTGTAGAAAGAGAAAAAAAATATGATGAAAAACTAATCAATTTATATAAATCTTTAGTTTTAAATCATAGATTTGCACGTTCTATCAAGTTCACTATCCAAGAAATTGTCATATCATCAGAAGAATATGCCAAAAAAAAATTATTTAATAAATCACTGCAATTACTAAAACTTGCATTTCACATTATGCCAAAAGATAAACAATTGCAAGAAGATTATCAAAATATATATTCCCAATGGATAGCACATCTAAAAAAACAAAATCAAAAAATAAATTTTCAAAAATTAAAAAAGAGAATACAAAAAGATAAATACGTTTCTTCAGAATTTAAAAAAACAATGATTTAATAAATTTAAACAAACAATGATTCAATAAAGGTATCTTATGAAAATTCTATATGTACTCTGTATATGTGTATTTTTCCTCTGTACCAGTTGCCAAACAGTAACAAAAAATGGCTTTGCAGAAGAACAAGAGCCAACAGAACAAGAAAAAATTGAAAATGAAATAAATTTATTATTTGATGCTATGGTAGTGCCCAATAGTGTAAAAATTGACGTTATATGCCAACGTTTAATAAATTATGGTGACAAAGCACTTCCAGCAATTGTTAGCAACTTGGAAAATAGAATTCCAATTGTTCGTCTACTTTCAATATTTTGTTTAGGGCAAATGTACGAAAAGACAAAAAATAAAGATATACTACAACATAAAAAAATAGTCAAAGCCCGTCTACAAGACCCAATATATCGAGTCCAATTAGAAGCAGCATCTACTTTAGTGATATTCCAAGATTATAGTGGAGTTCCAATGATTATTGATGCCTTAAACGATGAAAATAAATATGTACGAATGACAGCAGCTCAAATTTTAACAACATATTTTCAAGAAACATTTGGATATGTATATTATGATGAAGAAGAGAGACGAGAAGTTGCAGTTCAGAAATGGCGAGATTGGTGGACCGCAAATAAAAATACTCTCGGTCAAAAAAATTTATAGGTATTTCTATAGCAAAGAAGTATATGGATAAAAAAAATCCACGAGTTCAATACATAACACGTGGATTTATAAAACTAAAACTAAGCATTAAAAATAAATTACTAAGCTTTTGGATTTGCAGCTGCAAATTCTTTCATGAAAGTAGCAAGTGCTTCTACACCTTCGATAGGCATAGCATTATATATAGAAGCACGGATGCCACCAACGTCACGATGTCCTTTGAGACCATGGAGATTTTTTTCTGCTGATTCAGCTAAGAATTTTTTCTCAAGATCTTCAGAAGAAAGACGGAAAGGAATATTCATTAAAGAACGGCTGTCCTTTTGAACTGTTCCATGATAATAATCACCCATTTCGTCCATTACATCATAAACAAGTTTTGCTTTAGCTTCGTTCATGGCTTGGATTTTTTCAATACCACCTTGTTCCAATATCCACTCTGCAACAAGTCCAACCATATAAATAGGATAAACAGGAGGAGTATTGTAAAGAGAATTTTTACTAACATGTGTACTGTATTTTAACATGGTAGGAATAGGACGATCCACAACTCTATCCAACATGGATTTTTTGATAATGATGACTGTAACACCAGCAGGACCAGCATTCTTTTGGGCACCAGCATACATTATAGAAAACTTACTGATATCAATTTTTGTTGACATGAAATCAGAAGATGCATCTGCTAATAAAGGAACGTTACCAACATTAGGAAAAGTTTTATATTGCGTTCCATAAATTGTGTTGTTTGTAGTAATGTGAACATAAGTAGCATTTTCGGAGAAATTGAATTCTGTAGGAATTCTATCAAATTTTGTTTCTTCAGAAGAAGCAGCAATATTTACTTTACCAAATAGTTTGCCTTCTTTGATGGCTCTTGTAGACCATACACCAGTGTTCACATAATCAGCAGTTTGATCAGCACCTAAAAAATTCATAGGAATCATTGCAAACTGTGTACTTGCACCACCACCCATGAAAATGATTTCATAGTCTTCTGGAACACTTAGGATAGTACGAAGATTGTTTTTTGTATTTTCTAAGATAGCATCAAAATTTTTAGAACGATGGCTCATTTCCATTAAAGACATTCCACTGTTTTGGAAATCAAGAAATTCACTATGAGCTTTTTCTAGAACACTATAAGGAAGAGTAGCAGGACCAGGATTAAAATTGAACTTACGAACCATGATAAATCCTTTTAGACATGTCATGTCTGATAAAAAAAGTAATAATGTGATTAAAATTGCTATAAATTGTTATAAATTGCTATAAAATAGCAAAATAGCAATCAAATTACCTATATTCTATGTCTAAAAAAAAAAAAATCAATAATATTCTTAAGAAATTTTAATTATTTATTGAGAGACTTTTTATGAATACAGCAGAAAATAAGATAGATCAACTTCTACGACTCAAAGAATATGATCTTGCCAAGGCATTATACTCATATGAACTTGAAACAAAACAAATGTGGCTTCAAGAATACAGTCGTCTTATACGAGACAAAGAATATAAAGAAGCAATTGCCTTAGCAAAATATTTTTCTGCACCTCGAAAAATATTACGCCAATCTACCACAGAATATATTCTTACAAAAATTCAAGAAGAAAAATATAGAGAAGCTATTCAAAATATTGAAGAATATCCTGTAGATTATTTTAAACTAAGAACAGCCTTTTTTGCAATGCCTCAACAATTATCTAATAGAGATTGGATAAAACTTCATGATGTATTTATTCAAAATTTACAAATAACATCAGAAGATGCTATTTCTATTTTGCAAGGATATGGAAAAATTTTAAAACAACATAAAAATAAACAAGGAAGTATCTTAAATATATCTGCACACGATGAAGTTTTATTAAGTGGAGATTTGCATGGTAATACAAAAAATCTAGATATTATTCTAAAACAAGCAGAATTAGATAAATATCCTAATCGCCATCTTATTTTACAAGAAATTATACATAGCCGCGGGATTTTAGTGAATCAATGTGACTTTTCTTTTATAGAAGTACTTAAAGCTTTGAAATATGCCAATAAATATCCTAATCGAGTCCATATTATTTTAGGAAATCATGATTATAATATGTACATGGGAAAAGAAACAGCTATGAAAAAAAGAAGAGTCAATAAATATTTTGAGCGTGGTTTAAAAAAAATATTCGTACAATTTGATGAACTAATCCTGAATGAATATAAAAAAAATATCATTCCTTATTTTCCCGTTGCTATTGAATATGGCAATATTATCTTTTCTCATTCAAATCCTAATTTTAAAAAATTCTCTGATTTTCAATATAGAAACTTGTTTGAAACTATACCGTTACATAAAAATAGGCACGTTGCAGCCATAGTAGAAGGTCGTGATCATAGCTTAAGTACTGTAGAAAAATACCTTAATCAAACAAATGCAAAAGTTTCGATCATTGGACATGAAATCTGTCGATTAGGATATGAAATTCCACATGCCAAACAACTTATTATAGATAGTTGTCATCCTTATGGATTCTATTTGCTATGCAAACAAGGAAACTATCAAACACAATCCATGTTGCATTCTTGGTTACATCCACTTCAGCCTTCATTAGAAATTATATAAACGAGGGAAGTATGCATATACTCATTTTACATGGTCCCAACTTAAATTTATTAGGAAAACGGGAACCAGCAATATACGGAACAACTACATTACAACAAATTAATCAAAAAATACAAACATACTGCAAACAAAAAAACATCAAAACCACCATCCAACAAAGCAACAATGAAGGAGAACTCATTGATGCACTACAAAAAGCAGATCAATACGCAGACGCTGTTATTATCAATCCAGCTGCATATTCCCATACATCAGTTGCCCTGCATGATACGATCAAAGCCATTTGCCTTCCTACCATCGAAGTTCATTTAACAAATATTTACGCACGAGAACCATTTCGTCAACAATCCCTCATTGCTTCAGCCTGCATTGGACAAATCAGCGGTTTTGGAGAAAATAGTTATTTATTAGCTGTCCAAGCACTTATAGACTATCAAAATAAAAAACAAACAGGATTATGAAAATGAGAAAAACATGGATAAATATATAGGACAATTATTAAATTTACAATTTCAACTATTACAAGCTACTAATCTTTGGCGGAATAAACAACAAATATCGCCTGAAATAGAAGAAATACGAAAACAAACCATTCTCATAAATCATAAACGATATTATGAACTTATACCTTTATATAATCATTGGGTACAATCGAATCACGAAAACGAACATGCTAATCTTGAAACCATTTACAACGAACTGATGCTTTCAGGAGAAATTTTTAAAAATTACCACCCACACTGGTTGGAACAAAACAATTTCAAACAACTCACACAATGGCTTCGGCAACGATTCACACGTAATATTAGGCTAGACAAGATAAACAATATTGAAAATATACAACAATGGCGTATGATGCTACAACAACAAGGCATCTATCTGAATTATTCAAGTGGATCTCAAGGACGTTTATCTTTTATTCCACGTGATCCCATGACATATAAAGCATTATGTACGAATCCAAAATATTATTCTGACAATACATGGAATGTAGATCAACAAGGGAAAATACAACCATACAACTGCTTAATTGCAGGATATAAAGGTTCGGCCTTAGGGATACAAGGAGGCGGTCTAGGCTTATCTAAGCATGCAATAAAAGTTCATTATATGTTTGACCAAATTTTAGATGCAGACATGATTCAAGGAAAAACAAAAAATATACAATCAAACCAACAAAAAACAATTCAATTTATACAACAAACTATACAAGAAAAAATACCATTGCTCATTTACGGTACACCTTTCTTTGTGTTACATCTATGTAAATGTATATCATCCCCATTGTTACTCCCAACAAATAGCTTGATAGTTACAGGAGGAGGTTGGAAAACATACCAAAACCAAAAACTCACGCAAATACAATTCAAAACACTCCTACAACAAACATTTCCAAACATACAACATATAGATGCATATTCTTCCGTAGAAATCAACTGTACCTTTACAAGTTGTTCCTATAACAGATACCATATACCTCCTCTTATACAACCAGTAGTTTACGACGAAGCTCTATTTGTCAAACAACAAGGTTATGGGCTCATTGGACTACTAGATCCATTTTCTATATCATATCCAGGATTCTTACTTACAGGTGATCAAGCTTACTTAAGTAGCGAATCATGCCCCTGTGGACTCCATGGATGGACTCTCCAAGGTGAAATCACAAGATCAAAAAAAGAAGAAATCAAAGGTTGTGCTGGAGTCATGCAAAATACATTCATAAAAAATATGTAAATATATATGATAGAATGCGATCAACTATTATTAAAAACATATAAATATATATGATAAAATATGATAAAAATATTGTTTAAATACTTTTTTCTTTGAGTTTCTAAATTTCACCAGAATTTTTCAAATTTTTCGTTGCAATATTTCGTATTTTATTTTACTTCGTATTTATTTACATTAATTTATAAATATTGATTTATGATTTAAAAATATTTCGTATTGAATTTCACGTTAATTTATAAATGCTTCGTATGATATTTTACATTGATTTATACATATTTCGCATTATATTTTATTTCGCATTTTATTTTATATTGATTTATAAATATTTTACATTATATTTTATTTCGCATTTTATTTTACATTATATTTTATTTCGCATTTTATTTTACATTGATTTATAAATATTTTACATTGATTTATAATATTTTGCATTGTATATTGATTTTGATTTGATTTTAATAAGGAAATTTTAATGAATAGAAGAGAATTTTTAAAAAATTCATTGGCAATGGCAGCATTGGGATCTTTTAGTTCTGTGGTAGCAGATACTGTCACTTCAAAAGATATCATCACTGCAAAAGATGCCGTTACTTCTCAAGAAACAGCAGGTAAACCGATTTCAGTTGTTCGACGTAAACATCCTAAAACTGGGATTTCAGCTCCTTTGTTAGGCTATGGATTAATGCGTATGCCACGCATGGAAGCTGATAGTCAAAAAATTGACTACAAAGCTGGCGAAAAACTCATCCAACGTGCCATGGAAGTTGGTATAAATTATTTTGATACTGCATATATGTACCATGGTGGACAGTCAGAAGTATTTGCAGGTGATATTTTGTCAAAGTATCCTCGCGATTCATTTCTATTAGCAAGCAAAATGCCTGTTCGCATGTTGCGTAGCAAAGAAGATCTAGATCGAATTTTCAACGAACAACTTAAAAAATGCAAAACTGAATACTTTGATGTGTACCTTCTTCACAATTTAAACCGTCATAGTTGGAATACAGTAGAAAAATTTCAAGTGTTCGAATATTGTAAAGAAAAACAAAAACAAGGCAAAATCAAAATGCTCGGTTTTTCTTTTCACGATGAACCAGAATTATTAAAAGTCATTGCAGAAGCTTATCCTTGGGACGTTGCACAAATTCAATTGAATTATCTAGATTGGGATTTATATCGTTCTCGAGAACAATATGAGATTCTAACAAAACTCAACATTCCTGTGATTGTGATGGAACCATTGCGTGGTGGTGGACTTGCAACATTAAAACCAGATGCCACTGCAATTTTACGAAAAGCTCAACCCAATGCAAGTACTGCTTCTTGGGCATTTCGATTTGCTGGTTCTTTACCAAATGTTTGGGTTGTCTTAAGTGGCATGACATACTATGAACACTTAGAAGACAATATCAAAACTATGACTCAATTCCATGAACTGACGCAAGAAGAAAAAAAAGTTTTAAACCAAGCTTTACTTGCCTCTCGTACTGCAGGCTCTATTCCTTGCACTACATGTCGCTATTGTGTTCCATGTCCTGTAGGCGTAGATATTCCTCGTATTTTTGCACTCTACAATGATTATAAAAGTAGCGGTAATTTTTTCTCCTTCTCTCGTATCTACAACAACATGGCTGAAAACCATAAAGCAAGTGCTTGTATTGAATGCAACGCTTGTGTATCTAAATGTCCTCAATATATTAAAATTCCTACTCAATTAAAAAAAATTGTACGAGAATTAGAAGGAAAGTAATGTGTTTTGTTTTAAAGAACCATTCATGAAATTCTAAGATTTGATTTTAATAAGGAAATTTTAATGAATAGAAGAGAATTTTTAAAAAATTCATTGGCAGTGGCAGCATTGGGATCTTTGAGTTCTGTAGTAGCAGATACTATCCCTTCAAAAGATGCCGTCCCTTCAAAAGAAACAGAATCCAAACCTATGTCAGTTGTTCGACGCAAACATCCTAAAACTGGGATTTCAGCCCCTTTGTTAGGTTATGGATTAATGCGTATGCCACGAATCGAAGCAGATAGTCCCAAAATTGACTATAAAGCTGGTGAAAAACTCATCCAACGTGCCATGGAAGTTGGGATCAATTATTTTGATACTGCATATATGTATCATGATGGACTTTGTGAAGTATTTGTTGGAGACATTTTATCAAAGTATCCTCGTGATTCATTTCTGTTGGCAAACAAAATGCCTGTTTGGATGTTGCAGACAAAAGAGGATCTAGAACGAATTTTCAACGAACAACTTACAAAATGCAAAACTGAGTACTTTGATGTATACCTTCTCCACAGTTTAGATCGTCATAGTTGGAGTACAGTAGAAAAATTACAAGTGTTCGAATATTGCAAAGAAAAACAAAAACAAGGCAAAATTAAGATGCTCGGTTTTTCTTTTCATGATGAACCAGAAGTATTAAAAGTCATTGCAGAAGCTTATCCTTGGGATGTTGCACAAATTCAATTGAATTATCTAGATTGGGATTTATATCGTTCTCGAGAACAATATGAAATTTTAACAAAACTCAACATCCCTGTGATTGTGATGGAACCATTGCGTGGCGGTGCACTCGCAACATTAAAACCAGATGCCACTGCGATTTTACGAAAATTTCAACCCAATACAAGTACTGCATCTTGGGCATTTCGATTTGCAGGTTCTTTACCAAATGTTTGGGTTGTTTTAAGTGGTATGACATACTATGAACACTTAGAAGACAATATCAAAACTATGAGTCAATTCCAAGAATTGACTCAAGAAGAAAAAAAAGCTTTAAACCAAGCTTTACTTGCCTCTCGTATCTCTGGCATTATTCCTTGTACTACATGTCGCTATTGCGTACCCTGTCCTATAGGCGTAGATATTCCTCGTATTTTTGCACTTTACAATGATTATAAAAGTACTGGTAGCCTTTTATATTTTTCTCATATATACAATAATATGACCGAAAACCATAAAGCAAGTGCTTGTATTGAATGCAACGCTTGTGTATCTAGATGTCCTCAACATATCAACATTCCTACTCAATTAAAAAAAATTGTACAGGAGTTAGAATTGCACGAAAATGAGAAAGAAGAAAGTTAAAGTATGTTGAAGGATCATTTCAGAAATTTATTAATTATTAATGAAATTTATTAATTATTAATAATGAATATTATTAGAAATGAAATTGTGTATTGAGTATTTTGAAGGATCATCCTAGAAATTTTATGAATGTTGTTAAATAAATTCATGAATAATATGGTGAAATAATAGTAATATTTTGCGTTTTTTAAAAAAAAATTTAAAAAAAATTATTTTGTTGAGGCTTATACAA
>Ga0208694_1000468_pt1 | contig 60246 bp, 51 predicted proteins | sample AD_UKC078_MetaG_FD_184442 | JGI IMG/M metagenome (GOLD analysis project Ga0208694, IMG submission 184442) | Active sludge microbial communities of municipal wastewater-treating anaerobic digesters from USA - AD_UKC078_MetaG (SPAdes) (version 2) | ecosystem: Engineered > Bioreactor > Anaerobic >...
AATTTCTTCAATTGGTAATTTTCGCATTTTATTGAATATTTAAAGCAAACCAAGCCATTAAAGCTGAAGATTTTAAAAATACATTTTCATCTATATCAAAATAAGAAGTGTGCTGACCTGCTATACCTTTTCCATTGCCTGCAACTCCTGCTCTGTAAAAAACCGATGGCACTTCATGACTATAAAAAGCAAAATCTTCAGCAGTCATTCTAATTTCTAATTCTCCAACATTTTCTTCGCCCAAAAAATCTTTAGCTAAATCCATAATTTGAGAATTTAATTTTGGGTCGTTATAAACCGCTGGATAACCATGGCGAATTTCTAAATCAGCTTTACAACTATAATAATCAGCATGTTTATCTGCAATTACTTGAAGTTTTGCTTTAATCTCATTTCTAAGTTTTTCATCAAAAGTTCGCATTGTCCCTTCTGCAAAAGAAGCCTCTGGAACAACATTTATAGAGCCTTGTGCAGACAATTTTCCAAATGCAATAATAATTGGCATATCAGATTTTAACTTGATTTTAAGCTCGTTTACTTCGTTTATAAAATGAATTAAAGCCAAAACTGTATCGCTTCTCTTATGTGGCAAAGCAGCATGTCCGCCCTTTCCACTAAATTTTATATAAATTTCGTCAGAGGTAGCCATTACATAGTTTGAACCAAAATTAAATTTTCCAACTTCTAATTCTGGCAAAACATGTTGTCCTAAAACTTTTGTAATATTGTATTTTTTCAATAAACCTTTATCAATCAATATTTTAGCACCACCGGGATTTCTTTCTTCAGCTGGTTGGAAAATTAAAATAATATTTCCTTTGATATAATTTCTTAATTCTTGCAAAATTATTGCTGTCCCCAACAGTGAAGCCACATGTGCGTCGTGTCCGCAAGCGTGCATAACCCCAGGAACTTTAGATTTAAACTCAGAATCCACTAATTCCTCAATTGGCAAAGCGTCCATATCTGCACGTAATGCAATATTATTTCCAGATAAATCGCCTTTAACAACTCCAATCACAGCATTTTCGCCAAAAGATTCATCAAATTCAATATTATATTTTGTTAAAATACTTTTTATATATTTTGCAGTTTCAAATTCCTTAAATGATAATTCAGGATATTGATGTATATGCCTTCTAAATTCAACAATTTTGGAAAAATATTTTTCGTTTAATTTCTGTATTTTATCTTTTAAATTTTTCATTTATTTTGTTTTTTATTTTTCATATGGCAAGGTTTTTTTGAAATATTTTTCGTTTTTTTATTAAAAATCGGTGCTTAATGATAGGTAAAACATTCTTGGTTGTATTTTGTTTCCATTTATTCCCCAAGCCCAGTCGGCTCTTACAAAATATCCTAACAATTTCGACCTTAATCCAAATCCATATCCTGAAACTATTGGGAAATTATTATTATAAACAATCACACTCACTGGATAATCATTGTAATAATCATTTTCATAGGCATTATTTCCACTAAATGGCGACAAACCACTCCATGCAGAACCTATGTCAAAAAATGCAATAACCTGAAAATCTTTAAGAAAATTATTATTCAAAGGTTTTTTGTAAAAATAAGCTACCACAGGCAATCTTAATTCTGCATTAACAACAGTAAAATTTGTTCCATTCCTAATGTTTTGATTAAAACCACGCAAATTTGTTGCTACAGCTTGATAAACGTAATTTACATCAGGGTCAATTTTAATATCTTGATTAAAAGTAGGATTTTTTGCCGACAAATTAATCCAATTGTCCATTCCTCCAAGATAATATATCAATTTTGCTGTTCCAAACGATGCCGACCCTGCAACTCTAAATGCAAATATAAAATTCTTATGAATTGGTTTGTAATACCTAAAATCATAGCCAGTAACAAAAAGGTCGGTAAGTCTTTTGTGCATTTCAACATAAGTTTCGCCAAACACTTTAAATCTTGTTCCAGACAATATATTAGTGCTAAGTGCTTTTGTATTATCAAAAATATACTCAGCCTTTGCTCCTGCCCAATAATCATAAAAATCTGGTTGTTTCAAACTATTAAAATCTATTGCCAATAATGAATAATGATTTTGTCGCAAATTAAATGTAAATTGAAACGCATCTACTTGCGATAAAGGATAACGCAGAATATAAAAAGCTTCGTGAGTGTAAGATTTAAAATAATAGTCATAAGCATAATTATTCAGCGCTTGTCTATGTAAAACCAATTGTTTATTCCAGCGTTTTTTAAGATTTTCAAAACTTAATAAATATTCGTTGCTATCAAAGTTACCAGCAAATCTAAAGCCTGCTGTAATTCTATAATCTTCAAACAAATCATAAGTTGCAAGTTTCAGTATCATATTAAATCCTGGATTAAAATAAAAAGCTGAACCCGTAAAAGTTTGATACGAATTGCTTAAAAATCCAAAATCTATTTGACTTACCAAATAATTTGTATAAAAAGTAGTATGATATTTTAATGTTCGTGGTTCTTTTGCATTTCCATCTTTATCGAACTCTTCACTTTCAATTTTATTTGCTTTCAACACTTTCTCATCAAACTCATAATTATTTATATCAACAATATGAATATCTGAATCTTGAGATGGCTCACTTAAACTATCAGTTTCAGGAACTTCTTGTTGTTTTGCAGAAATAACAACCTTTTTCATCTGATTTTCGTGATACTTTCTCCATGCTGTTTTTTCAGTTTTTAGAGGATTATTTGGCAAATTTTCATTGTATAATAACTGAAAACGATTTTTATTTTTATACAACATAGAGTTTGAATTGCTAAACTTGTCGGGATTATATTCTAAAATATTGTTAGGATAATTTGTAAGCTGAGTTTGATTTAAAAAATATCTGTAATGTGTTGTAGTATCAACGAAATTAATAGCAGAATCAATATTCGCAGCATATAAATTTTTAATTCCATTTTCATCAGAAATAAATGTGAAATTTTTATTTTTTAAATCAGGAAATTCTTCATTAACCGTCTCAGTATTAGTTATTTGCTCAATGGTTTTTGTTTTTACATCATAAAGAAAAATATCTTTGTTTTCTTGCACATCAACCTTATTGCTTTTTTTGTTTCCAAGTTCAGCCTCTTTCCTATTAGAACTAAATACAATTTGTTGAGATTTATTTACAAACATAGGTTGATAGTCGTCAGCAACATCTTGAGTGATATTTTCAATTGTATTTGCAATAATATTAAATACAAAAATATCTGATTGTCCGTGATGGAAAGCCGAAAGCACCAAATACAAGCCATCGTGTGAGTAATCAAAAGAAGTGATTTTTTCTAAATGTACTTCAATTTCTTTAAATTCTTTTGTTTCCAAATTATAAGTTGTGTAATAAGTACTTCCCTTTTTCTCGATAATAAATCCCAACATTTTACCACTTGGATGCCAACGTAAAACTGGATAAGAATAATCTGGAATTTGGTCTAAGACATGCTCTCGCCTTAAAATCTTTTTCTTTTTATTAGTTTTTAAATCTAAATATTTGATTTTATATTTTCCTAAATGATTTTCAACCCAAGCAATTTTTTCGCCATTAGCACTATATTGAACTTGATAGTATTTCAAATGTTTTCGAGTTTTTGGCAAAATGCTTCTTCCACTTGGTGTTTCGGCTGTGTAGGCAAAACTTGTATATTGAGCTTTGTAAAAATCTACCATTGCATCTTGCAAGTTTTCTAAAGTAAAGCCTAAAACATATAAAAATGCAGATTCTGTACTTTTAGTAACTCTACTTAAATACACAATATTTGGAATCACTTGTTTTCCATAAACCGTTGCGATGTAATTCCAAATAGCATGTCCTGCAATTGCCGCATCATCTCCATTAAGATGATTCAAATTATCAAATTTATTGTCTGCTATTGCATTTCTAACCAAATTATCAATTTCAGAATCCCATTTTTGCGAAACAAATCTTAAAAGCCCTTGGAAATACCATTCAGGCGGACTAATTAAAGTATTATTTGCTATTTTTGAAGTAATATTGTCGCCATAAAGCAATTCGTTCAAAAACACATTTGCAATAGCTGATTTTACTTGTCTTTCCAAACTTTTTAAATCGCCTTCTACAAAAATAAAAGCAATATTATCCACCACTTTTACCACTCCACCAATGTTATACTGCTCGTCCCCAGTATTTAATCCAATATTTGACTGACGAAAATCAGATTGATTTTTATAAATAACAAAAACAATTCTTTTCTTTAGTTGATGTTCTAAGAATGTTTCTATTTCTGATAAATTTTTATTTGCAATACTCGAAGCTTTTAAGGCAACATCTTTACTTCCAGCAACAAAATAAGTATCAAAATTCTGAAAACGGAAATAATACCATTCAAACTCATCAAATTGAACTCGATTTTTTCCAAATTTCATTTGATGACCATTATAGAACTGTGCCTGCAAAACACTTGCAAATGCTAACAAAATTCCAAATGTCAATATTTTTATAAAACTTTTCAAATTATGTTAAAAAATATGTTCGCAAAATACAAAAATTAAAAATAATTTTGGCAATATATTAAATCTCTTTTTTATCTTTGTTGCAATTTTAATAAAAACGCAAGATATGAAAAAAATTATTGTTATTAGTTTAATTTTACTTATTTCCTTAAATTTATTTTCACAAGAAAATGCGGAAACTAACAGCCCTGCTACTAACGCTAAAACTGGTTGGACTTTTGGACTTGTCCCTGTAGTCTCCTACAATTCAGATTTAGGTTTTCAATATGGTGGACTTGTAAATTTTTACAATTATGGCGATGGTTCCAGTTTTCCAAAATACAAACATTCGATTTATGCAGAAGTTAGTAGATATACCAAAGGTTCTGGAATTTACAGATTGTTTTATGATTCTGAATTTCTAATTCCAAAAATAAGATTAACAGCAGATTTATCATATTTGCCCGACCAAGCTCTTGATTTTTATGGTTTTAATGGTTATGATGCTGTTTATAATCCAAATTTTCAAAACGAAAGCTCTACTACTGAATATATTACCAGAATGTATTACAAACATCAAAGAAATATTTTGCGATTAAAACTTGATTTTCAAGGTGCTACAGGTGCAAAAAATTTAAGATGGGTTGCGAGTTATGAGTTAATGGATATGCAAATAGGCAGTGTTCCAATTGATAAGTTAAATAAAGGCAAAGACCCAGAAGATATGCTTCCAAATGTGCCTAATTTATTTGATAATTATGTTAATTGGGGGATTATAAATCAAAATGAAAAAGATGGTGGCTGGCACAATAGCATAAAATTAGGTACTGTATATGACACTCGTGATAATGAAGCTTGTCCTATGAAAGGTGTTTGGTCTGAGCTTGTTATTTTTAACTCATTTAGCAAAAATTTCACTTTCGGTAAAATTGCACTTACACATCGTCAATATTTTACAATTATTCCAAACGATTTTTCTTTTGCTTACCGACTTGCCTATCAAGCAAATGTTTATGGAAAATCACCATTTTATATGCTACCATACATGGTTTATTCTTATATGCCTTCATCAAGTATAGATGGTTTAGGTGGCAGTAAAACCATTAGAGGACTTATTAGAAATCGTGTTGTAGGTGATGGAGTTGTTTATGGAAATCTTGAATTTAGATATAAATTTGTAAGATTTAAGTTTATAAAACAAAATTGGTATATAGCTTTAAATCCATTTTTAGATGCTGGAATGGTAGTTCAAAAGACAAAAATCGACAAAACCGGAATTCCTAATATTGTTGACCAATCTTTATTTTTTAAAGATAATGCCGAAAGTGTACATTTGACTTATGGTTGCGGTCTGCACATCGCTCTAAACGAAAACTTTGTAATTGCTGCTGATATTGGCTTGCCAGTTAAGAAGGAAGATGGGAAGATGGGTATTTATATTGGTATGAATTGGCTGTTTTAAAGTAATTGAGAATTAAGAATGAATAATTAAGAATTGTGTTTCGACTTCGCTCAACACCAGTTCGGCTTCGCTCAACACCCGATAATTAAGAATTATGAGCTCGCTATGCTCGCTTTGGTTTTGCTTCGCAGAGTGAGCTTGCGAACTTTGCTTGCTCGGATTTAGTTAAAAGTGTTGTGTTGCCCTTGCGGGCAAAGCCTTTGAGGGTACAACTATCGTAGGCTGCCGCCTACGGTTAATCACATGTTGTCCTACGGACAATCCGAGCGAGCGTGGGATATATCTATTGTTGTTTTTCATTTGTCTGATTTATTATCTCTATTTATTCTACTCTACAAACAAAAAAACTTGTCTAAGTTAAAACTCAGACAAGTTTTTTATATTTACTTAAAAATTTGCGACTTTATAAACTTTTAACTAATTATTTTGTACACAACGAACAGAAAAGCCAGAACTCTTATAAGCATAGTTTCTATAAGACTTTCCATCACCAGCGGACAAGCTACGACTCCATGAATTGTTATAATTATACTCGGTAGCAGTCCACCAATAACCATAATTTTGTAAATATTTAAAATGTTTATCGTAACTACGGTAACCACCTGGACGAGCTGTGAAATCGACTTCATTTGTAGCATCTTCGTTTGGACTAATCCAATGTGCTAAACCTCCCTCTTTAAGCTTTCCACCTTCATTTGTACCACGAGGTCCAGAACCATTTGCTTGGTTTGTTGTCATTCCAAGACAAACTTCAAGTTGTTTCCATTCTGCATCACTTGGCAAATGCCAACCTTCTGGACAAGCAGTTTTTGCAGCCTCCCAATTATATAATACCCCATAAGTAGTATAAATGGCAGACCGTTTAGCGATATCAACATTTGTACCCAAATAACTATAAACATAATAAGAAAGCTCTGAATCTGACCCTATTTCTGGACCAACTACACTTGGCAAATATTTTAAGTTTTCTGCCATCCAAACTTGATCGCCAATTTTTATTGTTAAATAAGTAATATTATCACGCGAATCAATAAAAGTACTTATTACTGAAGTTGTGAAAGATTTAGCTTCTCCATAAGCAGTACCTACGCTATTTGTGGCATAGGCTTTTACATAATAGGTTGTGTTTGGCGCTAAACCATTCATATTACTTTTAAAACCACCAAATACATCAAAAGTTTCTGTAGTTTTGCTATTTTCTATTGTTGGATTTTCGCTTGTACTCCAACAAATACCACAAGCTAATACATCTGCACCACCATCATCTGTTATTGTTCCTCCTGATGTAGCTGTAGCAATAGTAATATTTGTTACTTCTGTTGTAGATACAGTAGGAACTTTTAATTCTTCTGGTTCTTCTTTCTTTTTGCAGCCAGTTGCAAAAACTAAAAACAATCCCACTAATAATAATGAAAATTGTATAAATACTTGTTTATTTTTCATAAGCTAAAAAATTTTGTTTAACATCGTTTAAGTTTATTTTGAATAAAATTCTCCTTTTACACATATCTATTTCACGAAGCAAATATACTATGTTTTAAAATACAAAACTAATAATTTGCAAATTATTTTCCAATTATTTTCAAACTCATTTTATTTAACATGCTTAATCAATAAAGTTAAAAGTTTATAAAGTTTTTCAAGTTTATAAAGTGGAGTTAAGACTGCAAGTGTGTAAAACACTCGGATTATAACCGAAGTCCGCAGGACGAGCTCAGCGAAGCTAAATCCGAGCGAGCGTCATGGGTGTTAGTAGCGAGTGTTAGACGCGTCAGCCACTTTTAACTTTTAACTTTCAACTTTTAACTGAGTCATTCTGCCACTTCAAAACTTACTGTCCAGTCGCTTGGAAGTTTTGGGACTGTTACCCAATTATAAGTAAACATCTCTTTTTTACACTGTCCACAACTTCTAATTTTTACTTTATAATGGTATTTTTTTTCATTGTCTAATGAAATTACTTCTCTTATTACTTTTGTATTACATTGCCCTGTTGCTACTAATCCTAATAGCGTTTCTTTGCTAAAATCAATATTAGGCAGTTGACAAACTGTTTGACTAATTGTTGTGTCTAAAAAAATCTGTTGATAAATTGAATCAGAGGTAATTACATAATTTTCTTTATATATTGTCGGACTACAATTAATGATTATAGAATTATTAATTATTCCTTTGTTCTTATCATCTCCCCAACATGCAGGTGATTTTGAACAAGAAGACAATAGCCCAAGAAAAATAAAAATTGTAATAAAATATTTCATTGTTATTTAGTATTGACAATAATTTATATTTTACAAAAATGTATTAGTATTTCGTTGTTTTTTTTATTTTAGTTTCTTTATTGCATCACTTTCAAGTAGCGATTTCATTTGAGAAATCGCTACTTTATTAAGTTGTAAAAGTCTTTCTTTTTGTGATAAACCTTGTCGTATTAACAATGCGTTTATACTCTCCAAATTACTTAACACGACAAGCTGTTCTAATGTTGCGTAATCTCGCATATTTCCACTTTTTGTAGAATTATTTTTTCTCCATTCTTTCGCAGTAATTCCGAAAAGAGCAACATTTAATAAATCTGCTTCATTAGCATATACATAATTTGCTTGTTGCTTAGTAATTTCTTTTGGAATAAGGTTTTCTTTAATTGCGTCAGTATGAATTTGATAGTTAACTTTAGCAAGGGTGCGTTGTAAACTCCACTCTAATTTCAGACGGTTATTTTCTTCATCTTTAAGTCGTTGAAATTCATTAACCAAGTATATTTGAAATTCTGGACTTAACCACATTGCAAAGTGAAAAGCGATATCTTTATGTGCATACGTTCCACCGTATCGTCCTGCTTTTACGAGCATGCCTATAGCATTAGTACGGGCAACCCATTGACCAACTGACATTATAAATCTATTCGTACCAGCTTCTTGCCCAATTACCCCGAATTCGGGGTAATTAAAATTGGGATTATTTATTCTTTCCCAAACGCCTAAATATTCTATTGTGTTTTTATTGGTTATCCATTTGCTTATCAATCCACTACCTTCTCGAAAAGTAACGGTCATATCTGTAAGGCTAATATAATCGGTATTCTGTTGACTTATAATCGTTATTTCGGATTGTTTTACTTGTAGTATTCTTCCTTTTGCCATAAAAAGTAATTTAAACTTGCTTCTTTTTAATTTAAATCGAATCTATAAACTTACAAACCATTCTATTAAAAACATCAGGTTTTTCAACATTTACAACATGTCCACAGTTTGGAATTATTGCCAATTGTGAGTAATTAACATGTTCTTTCACGACTTGGCGAATGGCAGGTAAAAACATTTCGTCTTCGTCGCCCATAATATATAAAGTTGGAATAGGCAATTCAAGATTTCTAAACATTTTTAATATAGAATTTATACCCGCAGTCATTTTATACCACCTTACAAATTCTCTTCTATACAGTTTTTTAGCCTCTCTAACAAAAAGATTTCTCGATTGCTTATGATTTTCCTTTGGCATAATAATAAAGGCAAAAAACTTATATAAAATCATATATGGAACAATAGATTTGAAAATCCAACCTAATTTCATTAATATTCTGGATTTAAAGTTAAATTTTAAAATCGCACCGCCCATAATCATTGACAAAACTCTTTGTGGATGCTCTTCGGCAATTTGTCTTATAATAATTGTTCCTAATGAAATTCCTACAAAATGAGTTTTTTCAATACCTTCATAATCTAATACTTCTAAAACATCATTTGCAATAAACGAAAAAGTATATTTTTTATGAAGTGTTTCTAAACCAAGCTTATTTGAACGTCCATGTCCACGCAAATCGATTAATAAAACATTGTATTTTTCAGCAAAAATTCTAATTTGCCTATACCAAATTGTAGAACTCCCACCCGCTCCATGAATTAAAGTTATCCACTCGCTTGAACTGTCATGCTGATATTTAATGTAATTTATCAAGAGTTTTTGCTTTTTGCACAAAAATAACTTATTTTTTCAAATAACAATCACTTCCCTATACAAAACTTAGAAAAAATTGCTCCTAAAACTTCTTCATTAGAAACTTGACCAGTAATTTCGCCCAAATAATGCATGGCTTCACGCAAATCTTGAGAAACTAAATCACTGCTTAACTGCATATTTAATCCTTCTATTGCCCTGTCGAGTGCTAAATCAATCTTATGCAAAACCTCAATATGACGAGCATTAGTCAAAATAACATCGCCAAGACCTGTTTTTAAAGATTTTACATAAGAACTTAACGAATTATGAAGTAAATCAATGTTCTTATTATGCTTTGCCGAAATTTTAATGCTTTCGTAAGAGTATTTTAAGTCAAGATTTTCTTTATTAAGCAAATCAATTTTGTTAAAAACTAAAATAAGTTTTTGAGAAGAATTAATTTCTTTCTCTACTTGTTTTATTATTGTATCTATTTCTTTTTCAGATGAATTAGCTTCAATTATTAAAAGAATAACTTGAGATAAATTTATTTTTTCTAAACTACGTTTAACTCCTATTTCTTCAATTTTATCTTTACTTTCTCGCAGTCCAGCTGTATCAATAAACCTAAATTTGATTCCATCAATAAAAATTTCTTCTTCAATCGAATCCCTTGTTGTTCCTGGAATATCTGAAACTATTGCCCTATCCTCTTTTAACAAAGTATTTAGTAAGGTTGATTTCCCTGTATTTGGCTTTCCAACTATTGCAACAGGAACTCCATTTTTTACAGCATTTCCATATTTAAAAGATTCTATCAATAAATTTATTTTAGTTTTAATCTCTTGTATTATTTGTAAAAGCCTTGACCTGTCTGCGAACTCTACATCTTCTTCGCTAAAATCAAGTTCCAATTCCATTAAAGAAATTAATTCTATCATTTTTTCACGAAGCAAAGCAATTTCGTTTGATATTCCACCCTTTAATTGATTTATTGCTAATCTGTGCGACTCCGAAGAATTACTTGAAATAATATCTGCAACTGCTTCTGATTGAGATAAATCCATTTTACCATTTATAAAAGCTCTTTTTGTAAATTCACCCGGCAAAGCAATATTTGCTCCATTTTTAACGAGCAAATTTAAAATCTCTTGTTGGATGAATTCCGAGCCATGACAGTATATTTCAAGCATATTTTCGCCTGTAAATGAATTAGGTGCATCAAACTTTACAAGCAAAACTTCGTCTAAAATATTTCCGTCTGCTAAAATCTTGGTAAACAGCAACTTACCTGCTTTTAGATTTTCATATTTGCTTTTTGAACTTATAATATTTGTTAGTATCTGATGAGATTTTTCCCCAGTTAAACGAATTACAGAAATTGCTCCAACTCCTGGCGGAGAAGAAATTGCACAAACAGTATTATTAAATAAATCTTTCATTTTACAATAATTTTACTTTCTCCATCTTTGTAACAATTTCCAATATATTTTGCAGTAGTAATTCCGTTTTTGTATAAATCTTCAATTACTTTATCTTTTAAATTGTTTGGAACTGTAAACAACAGTCCACCAGATGTTTGAGCATCACAAAACATAAGTTTTCTTGTTTCAGAAATTTGTTTTTTCCAAATAATATTTTTAGAAAAATGCTGTAAATTATTCAAACTTCCTCCAGGAACTACACCTGCATAAGCTAATTCTTCTGTTTGTTCAAAATAAGGAATTTCGTTTTCAAAAATTTCTGCACTAAGTTTACTTGCCAATAATAATTCGCTTAAATGTCCAGCCAAGCCAAAGCCAGTAATATCAGTACAAGCGTTCACTTCATATTTTGAAATTATTTCTGCACTTTGCATATTCAATTTTTTCATTGACGCAATTACTTCATGCTTAGATTTTTCAGAAATTAAATCTTTTTTAATTGCAGTAGTTAAAATTCCTGTGCCTATTTTTTTTGTTAAGATAATTGCATCGCCATGCTTTGCTCCTGCATTTGTTTTAATTTTATTAGGATTTGCAAGACCAGAAACCGCCATTCCGAATTTTGGCTCAACATCATGTATTGTATGACCTCCCAAAATTGAAATTCCAGCTTCTTTGGCTTTATCTGCTGCTCCTCGTAGAATTTCATTTAAAACAGAAATATCCAATCTATTAGCAGGAAAGCCAACAATATTTAAAGCAAAAATAGGCTTAGCTCCCATTGCATAAATATCGCTTAAAGCATTAGCCGCAGCAATTGCACCAAAATCATAAGCATCATCAACTACAGGTGTGAAAAAATCTAAAGTCTGAACTAAAGCAGTATTTTCATCTATTTTGTAAACTGCTGCATCATCAGAATTTGAAGCATCAATCAAAACATTTTTATCAAAAACTGAAGGCAAATCTTTTAAAACCTTTTCTAAATCCTGCGGACTTAATTTGCATGCACAACCAAGTCCTTGAGTGTATTTAGTCAGTTTAAATGTTTTAGGATTTTCTGTTGGTTCAACACTTTTATCAGTATTTGATTTTAAATTCTCAACAATTTCTATAATAATTTTTGCCGCTTCACGAATTTCGTTCTCAGTTGTTTGTCTGCCAACCGAAAAGCGAATTGTTCCCATAGCATAATTAGGCTCTAAATTGATAGCTTGTAAAACTGTAGAAACTTTTACTGCTTCTGCATGACAAGCCGCACCAGCCGAAGCAGCTATTCCATGGGTTTCCATTTCGTTAAGTAAAATATTTGCTTCAATATTTCTAAAGCTAATATTTAAAGTGTTTGGCAATCGCAATTCTTGATGTCCGTTGAGTTTTATATCATCAATTTTTTCGCTAAGCAAATTATGAAATAAATCACGCATTTTAAGAGAATGTGTAATATTTTTCTCCATATCTCTTTCTGCAATTTCACAAGCTTTGCCTAAACCTGCAATTTCTAAAACATTTTCTGTTCCTGCACGCTTATTTTGCTCATGCTCAGCACCATGAATTAATTTTTCAAGAAAAATTCCTTCTTTTATGTATAAAACTCCAATCCCCTTTGGTGCATAAAGTTTGTGTCCTGCTAAACTTAGCATATCAACACCTAATTCATTAACTTTAGTTGGAATTTTCCCAACAGATTGAGCAGCGTCTGTATGAAAAACTATATTGTGTTTTTTTGCAATTTTTGAAATTTCTTTCAAAGGTTGAATACTTCCAATTTCATTATTTGCATGCATTACAGAAATTAAAATAGTATCCGAACGAATTTCGCTTTCTAATTTCTTTAAATCAATTATGCCAAACTCATCAACAGGTATATAAGAAATTTCAAAACCTTTTGTTTCCAAAAACTTACAAACCTCAATAACAGCAGGATGTTCAATTTGGGAAGTAATTATATGCTTACCTCTATTTTCGTTAGCAAAAGCATAACCTTTAATTGCGTAATTGTTGGCTTCGCTTCCACCACTTGTAAAAACTATTTCAGAAGCTTTACAACCCAAAAGATTAGCTATTTTTGCTCTTGCATTTTCAACAGCTTTTTTTGCATTAACTCCAAAGGAATGAGAACTTGAAGGATTCCCAAAATAATCATTTAGAAAAGGCTTCATAAACTCCGCAACTTCTTTGTCTATAGGCGTTGTTGCATTATAATCTAAATAAATTCCCATAATTGAAATTTTAAGCAAAATTAAGAAAAAAAAGAGATTATCTGAAATTTAATAATAAATCTTACAAAACAGTTTCATCTTGAAGATTAAATTTATGCTTTGTTTTGGCTTTTTCTAAGTTTAAACGCCTATTTTCTTTATCTTCTTTTTTTAGTTTTTTAACAAGGTTTACAACCATTAAAAAAGTAACTGAAGCTGCTAAAAAGTCAGATATTGGAAATGAAAACCAAATTCCATTTTCGCCCCAAAACTTAGGAAATATCAATACAAAAGGAATTAAAAATAAAACCTGTCTTGCCAAAGCCAAAAACATTGAAGCTTTTGCTTTTCCAAGAGCTTGGAATAATCCTGATCCAACAATTTGAAAACCTACTACAGGAAAAGCGAGTATAAAAATTCTTAGCGACTTTGTTGCCATTGTTATTAGTTCTTTGTCGGTTGTAAAAACACTTACTATTGAGTTAGCAAAAACAAAAAATAAAATCAATGTAGCTATACAAAAGCTTGTTGACCAAATAATTGCTATTTTCATACCTCGTAAAACTCTAAGTATTTTTTTTGCTCCGTAATTAAATCCTGCAATAGGCATAAATCCTTGGTTTAGTCCAAAAAGAGGCATAAACACAAACATTGTTATTCTATTTATTATTCCGAAAGCTGCTATTGAAGCTGCACCGCCATATCGTAAAAGAGCATTATTAAGGACTATACTCATAACAGAACCTGCAATTTGTCTTCCAAATGACGAAGCTCCAATTGCTAATACTTCTAAAGTAATTGCCTTATCGGGTAAAGCCCATAATTTTCTTACATTTAATTTTAAAACTGATTTTGGATTTTTTGTAAAATACCACATTGCGAAACAAAATCCCACAAATTGACTTATAGAGCTTGCTAAAGCTGCACCCATTAAGCCCCAACCAAGACCAAAAATAAATATAGGGTCGAAAATTAAATTTAAAGCTCCTCCCAAAATTTGCGAAAACATTGGAAATCTCGCATTTCCTTCGGCTCGAATTTGATGAACTGAAACAAACATAATATTTAAGAAGAAAGAGCCTGGCAATGACCAACGAACATATTGCACAGCGTAAGGTAATATTTCGTCATTTGCACCAAAAAGTTTTAAAAAGAAACCAGCTTTTAAATAAGCTAATGTAATGAGTATGAAGTTTATTGAGATAATTATCGTAAGTAAAGAATGAAGTGTAAGTTGAGCCTTAGCTTTATTTCCTGCTCCTAATGCTCGCGATATTACAGATGCTCCTCCCAATCCTATTGCTTGTCCGAAAGTAGTGATTGACATCATCAAAGGTAATGAAACAGAAATAGCTGCAATTCCAAGAGTTCCGACTGCATGTCCTATAAAAATAGTATCGGCAACGTTGTAAATAGTTACCGATAACATTCCAATCATTGCAGGAAGCGACAAACTCCACAATAATGGTTTTATTTTTTCTGTTCCTAATCTCTGCGACCTATCCATCAAAAATCTTTCTACTTTTCTCTTAACTATTTTTACTTATTACTAATAACTTTAAATTCTGTTCTACGATTTAAAGCACGTCCTTCTTCTGTTGCATTATCTGCAATTGGAATAGAAAAATCATAACCTTTATATGACAATCTATCCTTATCTATTCCTTTGGAAATCAAATAAGTATAAACAGATTTTGCTCGATTTTCGGATAAGGTTTTATTATATGCTTTTGTACCAACATTGTCGGTATGTCCGCCTATTTCAATTTTTAAGTTTGGATTTGTATTAAGATAATCCACAACAATTTTTAACTCAGCATAGGATTCTGGTAAAAGTTCGTAAGAGTCAAATGCAAAGAAAATATTTTTCAAAATTACAGTTACTCCTTCTTCCAAAGGTTGTAGAGGGATATTTAGTATAAAAGGCTGTTCTGGGTCTTTAATGTTTTTTAAAGAAAAATTTTCGGAATGAAATAAAAATCCTGTTTTTTCAACATTAAAAGCATAATCACGCTCTACTGGTAAAGTTACCAAGTATTCGCCAGTTATTTTATCAGTAGTAAGTCTTACCATTTCTTCGCCAGTTTCAATATCAAAAAGTTCGCATTTTGCTTCTAATCTTTGATTTGTTTTTGCATTGTAAACATAACCTTTGACATAAGTTGCTGCCACAGGTTTAATTTCTTCTGGAATTAAAAAGAAATAAATATCCAAATCTTTTCTTCCAACATTTGAAGCAAACATTGCAATATCGCCTCTTGCATTTACTATAAGGCTTCTCTCCTCACCCATAGTGTTAAGTGGATAGCCAAGGTTTACAGGTTTTGACCAGTTTCCATTATTATCAAGTTTTGAATAGAATAAATCAAAATCTCCCATTCCGGGATGACCACGCGAAGCAAAGTACAAAGTTCTTCCGTCAGGGTGAATAAATGGTGAAAGCTCTTCGAATTGAGTATTTATTTGTGGACCAAGATTTTCGGCTTCGTCAAGTGCATTTCCTTCTGCATCTATTCTAACTCGCCAAATATCTGTTTTGCCATAGCCACCAGCTCTTCCTGAAGCGAAATATAAATATTTTCCATCAGCCGAAAGCGAAGGATTACTGTCCCAAGAAGCTGTATTTACAGATTCCAAATTTTGAGGATCTGTCCATTTTCCACCTCTTAAAAACATTATATATAAATCGCAAGAACCTTTGCCTTCAGGACGATTACAAGCCGTGAAAACACAAGTTTTACCATCTGCACTAATACATTGCGCACCTTCGTTAAGTTTTGTATTTATATTTCCGGGCATAGGAATAGCTTTAATAAATTGTCCTGTTTTGTCGTCAAAGTAAGAAACAAATAAATCTTCCTGCATAGACGATGGATCACGTGAAGTAGAATTAGGATTTATGGGAATTTGACGAGTAAAAACCAATACTCTCTCATCTACAGAAAGTGAGGGCCAATATTCATCAAAGTGTGTGTTTACACCAGGTCCGATGTTTATAGGTCTAAAATCTTTAGGGTTTTTATAAGCACTATCTGCAAAATAAATAAAATCTCTTAATCTTCTAAAATCATAATTGCGATACCTCATTGTGTCAACCTCATTACAGAAAAAATCTATATATTTTTTAGCAACTGAATATTTTCCGATTTTATATGAATTTGCAGCTAATTTAAAACTTAAAGCAGGGTCATATTGAGCATCGATTTCAAAAACTTTTGCATAAGACAAATAAGATTCGTTTGCTTTTCCAAGAAAATCATAAATCTCAGCTTTCAAAAGCCATGCTTCTAAAAAGTTTGGGTCTTTTTCTATAGCTTTTTCAATTTCGGTAATAGCCATTCTATTTTGCCTCTGCTCCATGTATGAAACAGCTTTATTAAAACTTCTTATCGCTGATTTATTTTTCGTATAATCAGATTTATTTTGTGCTTGTACAAAAAAACTGATAGCAAAAAATATTATTAAAAAACTAAAAATTCTTTTCATTCTTAAAATTTTTTTTCGTTTACGGAATACGCAGAAATTTATGTGTTTGCAAAGATACATTCCATTTTGGGTTTTGTTTTACATAATCTACAAGCATTATGCCGATTTTTTCAAACCTACTCCATTCTGGCTGTAAAAACAAAGCACAAGAATTGGTTACTTTTTTGGCACATTCTTCAGCCCATAAAAAATCTTTTTCTTCAAAAATTACAACTTTAAGTTCATCGGCTATTTGAAAGTACTCTGCTTTTGGTGGTTTTGTTTGTTTTGGCGAAAGACAAACCCAATCCCAAACTCCACTAAAATTATGAGCTCCACAAGTTTCTAACATTAAAGTAAAAGCGTGTGATTTTGCTTTTGCACAAAACTCATCGAAATTATGAATTAACGGTTCGCCACCAGTAACAACAATAGTATTTGCAGGTGTTTGCTTTACTCTTTGTAAAATTGCATCAATCTCAATATATTCGTGAATTTCTGGTTTCCAAGTTTCTTTTGAATCGCACCAATGGCAAGCTAAATCGCAACCGCCAGTTCTTATAAAATAAGCAGCCTTACCTGTATTAAATCCTTCGCCTTGAATTGAATAAAACTCTTCTAAAAGTGGAATTTTACCTGCTTTCACTATATCTTTTAATTCTTTGTTCATTATTTTATAATTTTATCCAAAACACTTCGTGCAGGCTCAACATTAAGCAGAATATTCATCATTTTTAATTTCACATAATCTTCATGAAAAAATCTATACCCTTTATTTTTTCCATCAAAAGCACCTGCACCCGAATCTTTAATTAAATACCAATATTCTCCATTAACAATTTGATAACCAACTAAATGCACACAATGGTCGTCTGTTGTTGCACCACTTATCAAACGCATTTGGCGAGCATCTTCGTTTATATAAGCCGAAGGAATATCAAAATCTGGAATTATTGCTACTTCTTCTATTTGACAAATTCCAGGTTCTGAAACATCGCCACAAATTGAAATTGAATATCCATTTTCAATACTTGTGTTTATCAAACTCATAAAATTATTTAAAGAAATATTATAATAATCTTTGCAATGCCACCAGTTATCGTTTTCAACAAGCTCACCTTTCTGATTATAAGCAATTTCTTTGGTTGACATAAACGAAAAATAATTATTAGGTTTTAATTTCAACTTTTCGCTCATAAAAGTTTGTGGTGTATAATTTTTCCCTTCAAAATTAAAATTATATAGAGGCGTTCCAATCCAATAATCAAGGATTTTATAAATAGAATCCATTATTTCGGTTTTATTCCATGAGTTTTGTTGTTTTTGAAAATTCAAATAAGTTTCGTATTGCTCAAATAAAGCTTCGTGATTATTAAAATTTTGTTGATCTTTCAAACCAGAATACGCTGACAAAGGCATAAGACCATGATTTTTCATAATTCTTAAAACAGCATTAGATTCACTACCCTCGCCTAAAAAAGTTTCACCTTTAGTTTTTATAAAATCTTCAGCTCTTTCAACATATTCCCAGTAAGCGATATAAATTTCGGAAAGTTTTATTTTTTGGCTTGTCATTCTGTAAACTTCTGATTCCAAAAACGAAATTGCAGAATAAGCCCAGCAAGTTCCGCTATTACCTTGAGAAACAGGCTGAAGATGATAAACTGTTGTGTATTTTGTTAAATCTGTTGGAAAAATGCGGTCTTGCATTTCCATTTTAAAGACTTCTTTTGGCTGATATTTTCGCTTAGCCCAAGCTTCGTCCCCAAGATTATCTCGCAAAATTTGCTTGAAATAAAAACCCGAAGGATAAGTTTTATATGAAGCCTTATCTGTGTTTTGAGCAAATAATTGAGCCGAAAACATTAAGAAAATCAAAAATAAATAAGTGTTTCTCATCATTGTAATTTTGTACAAAGATAGAAATAATCAGTTAAAAGTTAAAAGTTGAAAGTTAAAAGTTGTTTTTTATTTTTGGGTGTTGCAACATTTTAAACAGCACATATATATAATTGTCCGTAAGGACAATATAAGACTATCAAGGGTTTGTCCGTAGAACAAGGCGTAATTGTTCGGCTTGGGTGTTGCAACGCTGAAAACAGGAGATTTTAAACTAATAAATTAAGTATTGTTAAAAAAATGAAATAAAAACTAATTATAAGTATTATTCAAAAGCTTTTCATAAGATTAGTGAATTTAAAAACTGTCTTATTCTTCAAAATTAAGCCACTTCTTTAAAGAAAAACCTTTAAAATTAATATCTTCCTTTCCAAAATAAACTTTATATGACACTGAAGGTAAAATTGGGAAAAAACTTATTTGATATAAATTCAATTTTGCAAAACCATTTTCAGGACGATGAATCTCTGGACTGGAATTATTATTGTAATAATAAAGATAAGGGTTTTGACGATTATAAGCATTGTAAATAGAAAAAGTCCAAACGGTTTTTAACTTTCGTTTTTTTGATATAGTTTCATATTTAAGTCCAATATCCAAACGATGATAGTCTTTCATTTTAGTGGAATTTCGCTCTCCATATATAAAAGCCTCATAAATTTCATTACTATGCGGATCTACAACATTTTGCCTTCCTAAAACAGGTGTTATTGGTAATCCTGACTGATAATTCCACACAAGACTTAAACTAAGTTTTTTATTTATTTTTCTATTTATAAAAATACTAACATCATGAGGTCTATTATATTCATATAAAAATTCTTTTCCATCATTAATATTATTGAACTTACGAGTAGATTTACTTAAATGATAAGAAATCAAACCAGTCCATTTTCCACAATTCTTTTTAAACATAAATTCAAGACCATAAACTTTTCCAACACCTCCTGTTTCTATCGACTGTTTCCAGTTTTCGAGTTCTGACAAATAGTAAACATTTTTTTCTGATGTTATTAAATTAGATAATTCTTTATCATAAACACCTATGTTAAGACTAAACATATTGTCATAAAATCCTTTTGACCAAGACAAAGATTTTTGTAATGAACTTGAAACTGGAATATCCTTACACGAAGGAATCCAAATTTCATTCACATAAATATTTCCAGATGATATTAACAAATGCGATGCTTGGCTAACCTGCATATAGTTAAAGTTTATGACACCAAGTTTATTAAAATTAAAGTTTATGTCAAATCTTGGTTCAATAAAAAACTCCTTAGAATTTGATAAAAAGTAGTTTCCTACCCTAGCTCCTAGTTCAGTTTCAATGAATTTAAAAAACTTAAATTTATTTGATAAAGAAATTGAAGAATTATTAATTTCTTCAGATAAAACTTCAAAATAATTTTCTTTTCCTAAAACTTTGTAGTCATATGGAGTATAAATAAAATGACTCAAATGTAGCCCTCCAAAAAGTGTCCAATTTCTCATAAGATTAAAAGACCAAACTGAATTTAATGAAATTTCTTGAACTTTAGATTCAAATTTATTTTTAAATCCTTGATTTATAGAATTGTTAAAAGATTGTAGATCTTTTACCCTATATCCAGAATATGAAATGTTTGTTTTTATAAAAATTTTTGGACTTATAATACTATTCCAAGAAACAGCCCCCATTAAACTTCCCCAAATATTATTTGCTTTTATTTTTGAATTAAATAAATCTAAATCATCTTTTTTATTCCAAATCTTTAAATAATCATCTCCTTGAAACAAATTCATTGAAATTGTGTTACGTGAATTTATTTTCCAAACTGACTTAAAATTTACATCATGAAAACCGTAAGAGATAAAATAATCTCCTCCATCAGACAAGCCACTAGCGGCAATCATTAAAACATCAAAAAGAGTTTTTCTAGTAGTGAAAATATACGTAATCTTATCTGAAAATTTCCCCTCAAGACTTAAGTTTACATCAGTCAATCCTATCCCGAAACTTCCTTTAAATCCATTAGCACTGCCTGAACGTTGAGTAATATCAATTATTGATGAAAGCTTTCCTCCAAATTTTGCAGGAAATCCTGATTTATAAATTGTAATATTATTTATGATATCGGGATTAAAAACAGACATAAATCCACCTAAATGATTTACATAAATTAAAGGAGTGTTATCTAAAATAAATAAATTTTGTCCAGGATCGCCACCTCTTACAACCAATAAACTAGAAGCTTCACTTTGCGACTGAATTCCTGGTAATATTTGAGTAGATTTCACAACATCAGGCTGTGCTGTTAAACTTGGAATTTGTTCAATTTCTTTAAGTTCTAATTTTGCTACATTTACAGATTTGTTAGATTTTATACGCACTACAACTTCGTCTAATTGATATGCCAATGGCTTTAAATAAATATTTTGAATATTATTTTGTGATTGATTTATTTTTATAATTTGTGTTTCATAGCCAATAAAAGACACTTTAAGTTCAGTTGAATTAGTTTTAATTGAATAATAAGCCTGAGAATTAGTGCTTGTTCCGTTAGAGTTTACTGTGTCAACAATATTTGCTCCGATAATAGCTTCATTTGTTTCGGCATCATATACATAGCCAGAAACCGTAACTTGTGAGTACGCAAGTAATACAAAAAATGTAAATAATATAACAAATGAAACTTTAAGCATGGTTAGTCTATTGAAGCTTTAATATCACTAAGTGTTTGAGAATATCCACAAAAAATCCCATATCCGTTGTTTATATTAGAAAATAAATTTGTCGGCACTATACCTGCATTTGAAAAATCAGGGAAACGACTTAAATTATAATTTTCAAAACTTTTAACATATTTATAATAATTAAAATCTACAGACTTTATTATTAATTGATATTTGTAATTGTTAATATTGTTGGAATAAAAATGATGTGAAATTTTTACACTTTTTGAGATAATGTCTGTCTCCAACTCAAAATTATCAAAAAACAAAATTGGATATTCTTCAATAACCTCAGTAACATTTTCATCATATATTAGAATATATGCTTCGAAAAATAAATCTTTTGACAAATCATTTATAATTGAAAAATTTATTTTTGGCTGAAGTACTCCTTCGTTATCAACCCAAGCATTTTCTATAATATAAAACTCAGAAATATTTACTCTATCTGGAATAAAGCAACTCGAAGAAACAATACTATTATTTACACTTAGTTTTAAATAAAATTCGTCATTTTCTTTTGCAATATAGTCAGAAATATAATGTCCTTTTTCAACATAATTAAAATTTAACAAAACAGAATCCTGATTATACATTTCAATATTTGCATTATTTATATTTGATAACTCATAAGCATCTAAACCATTTGTTAGGGAAACATGTAAATGAATTTGTTCATCTTGAACTATGATAGAATTAATTGTTATTTTGCTATTAAAATCCTCAAACTCATCTTGCACAAGTTTTCGACAAGAAGAACTAAATAAAATAATTAAAAAGGCAAATATTAATAATGTTTTTTGCATAAATTCAGAACTTTAAAATCAAGCCTAACTTAAATCCATTTTGAAAATTTGATTTTTCTATATTTTTAGAAAAAACAAAACTCCAAGTATAATCAAAATTTAATCCTAAGTTTTTAAATACAAATAATGATAAACCAGCCCCAAGATTAGTGTAAAAATAATTTGAAAAGCCACTATTTGTTGTCTTATACAAGAATAAGCCTGTTTGATTTAACACATAGACATCTGCTCTAAAAAATCTATTATTTGATTCAATAAAAAATGGAAGAATATGAAATCTATTTTGAATTCCAACGAAATTTAAAGAAATGAAAGATGATGCAAAATATCTATTGTAATAAACACCTGTTTCCAAAAATTTGGCTAAACCATAATTTAATGAAACGAAAACTCCTTTTTCCACTTGCTTATATTCAGGCACAAGAGAGTAATTCATTCTTGTAAAAGAAACATCACCAGTTAATCGCTTATTTATATATGAAGATTTTTGAGCATTTACTAAAAATGGAAATAATATTAAGATTAAAAATATTCTTAGCCTCATATTGTTTTTTTTGCAATATATGAAATTTAATTGATAACAATAATAATTATAAAAAAAAAAGCGGTGTCTCAAAGCAAATTTCAAAACAACAAACTTTCAAGGTGTTTCAGAAGTGTTAAAATGCAAGGCGCTGAAATTGAGGACGAAGGAGCGTACAGAAGTACGTGACTGAGTCCGAATATTGAAAGCAACGAAGCAGTTTGACACTTATGAAACACCGTCAAACCAAATAACACATTTATTAAACACAATTACAGTAAATTCAACACAACATTTACGTTATTTCTAATTGCTTTTGAATAAGGGCAAACTTGATGAGCTTTTTCTATAAGTTTTTGTGCAGTTTCTTTATCAACGCCTTGAACATCAATATCAAGCACAACAGAGATTGCTAAACTACCATCTTCTACTTTTCCAATACTTACATTTGCTGTTGTAGTACTTGTAATTTTAAATCTTTCCATTCTGGCAACTAAATTCAAAGCACCGTCGTAGCAAGCCGAATAAGCTGCGCCGAAAAATAGTTCGGGATTAGGATAGTCATCATTTTGTCCGCCCAAACCTTTTGGCATTCTTACGTCCATATCTATAATTCCATCAGAACTTTTTACATGACCGTTTCTTCCTCCTGAAGTTGTTACTTTTGCTGTATATAAAATTTCCATTTTTAATTATTTATTAAGTTAAACATATTTTAAATTATCAGTATAAACAAATTTTTATAAATTTTGTTTTTCGGAAATTTCAGTTAATTTACTATCTTTACAAATAAGCACAAAGTGATACGCAGAACGTAGTTGAAGTGTCATAATGTTGTGTTGCCCTACGGGCAAGGCTTTCGAGGGTCTAAATACCGCAGGCTACGCCTACGGTTAATCACATGTTGTCCTTCGGACAAGCTCTTGATAGTCTTGTTTTGTCCTCACGGTCAACCTACACTAGTTCAAACCAACACCCCTGACGCTCGCTCGGATTTGTAATCCGAGTGTAACATTACCAACACTCAGATTATAAATCCAAGCGAGCGGAAAAATTATGTAAGTTTTTTTTCAATATACCATTTCTTAAATTATTTTATGTCTTCAATACTGTCAAATGACTTTTCAAACTTACCATTACGAAAACTAAAAAACTTAGCATTGTAAATTTCCTTAAATGTTGTATCATCAACTTCATCTATCAAGTCTTTAATAAACTTCGATAAATATTTTGAAGTTAAATTCGTTTTATAATATTGTGTATCAATGCCTATTATTAGATGTGAAATTTTATAGTTTTTACTCATATATTTCGAATCGTAATATTCAGCAACTACGAAAAGTTCTATTCCTTTTTGCAAACAAATTTCTTGCAGTAAATCTAAAGAATAGCAAAATCTACTTTTACATTTTGGCGACCAAATATAAATTATTGATTTTTCAAAATTTTTTAGATAATTTTTTATCTCCTTTCCATTAGACAGAACAATTGTTGTAGAATCGCTATATGAATTTAAATAATCGTTATTTGAGTCAAATTTTAAAAAATTAATTTTCCCTTCTTTTTTTGTTTTCTTATAATAACTAAACAAACCTTGAAAACTTCCATTTATTGAACATGATGTTAATGAACTTATAAAAATTAAAAATAAAAAAATTCTGAACTTCATATTGTTTTTTTTGCAATATATAAAATTTAATTGATAGCAATAAATCATTTTTTAATCAAAACAAAAAACAACTTTCAACTTTTAACTTTTAACTGATTATTTCTATCTTTGCAAAAAAATTTAAAACTATGGAATTTAACTATTATGCTTATATTATCTTGCCTCTTCTAATATTTTTAGCAAGAATTTGTGATGTTACTATTGGTACGGTTAGAATTATTTTAGTTGCTCGTGGACACAAAATTTTAGCACCAATTTTAGGATTTTTTGAAATCTTAATTTGGATTATGGCTATTAGTCAAATTATGGGCAACTTAGATAATTGGGTTTCTTACTTGGCTTATGCACTTGGCTTTGCTACAGGTAATTATATTGGAATGCTTGTGGAAGAAAAAATTGCAATGGGAATAGTTGGTTTGCGTTTAGTTACCAACAAGCCTGCAACTCAACTAATTGAAGCTCTTAAAGAAAATGGCTATGGACACACACATATGGACGCAAATGGTGCTACAGGTCCAGTAAATGTTGTATTTATAACTGTTAACAGAAAAAATTTAAACGAACTAATTGATTTAATCAATATTTACAACAAAGGAGCTTTTTACACAGTTGAAGACATAAAATTAGTGAATAAAGGTATCTTTATGCAAAACAATGCTTCCACAAGAAAACTTTTTCAGCGTAAAGGAAAATAAAATTTGAAATTTGAAGAATTAAATATTGCTCAAAGTTTAAAAGACGGCATTGATAGCTTTAATTATCAAGAACTTACGCCTATTCAAGAAAAAACTTTGCCCATAATTTTACAAAATAAAGATTTGCTTGCTTGTTCACAAACAGGCTCTGGTAAAACTGCTGCTTTTTTAATTCCAACTATGAATAAAATTCTTAACTCAGAAAGGAATGGAATAAAAGCTTTGATTGTCGCACCTACTCGCGAAATCTGTATTCAAATCGAGGAACAAATTATGGGATTAGGATATTTTGCAGGAATTTCGTCTGTAGCAGTTTATGGCGGAAGTAATCAAGAAGATTTTACTATTCAAAAAAATGCTCTTGAAAATAAAACCGATATTATAGTTGCTACACCAGGACGACTATTAGCTCATCTAAATTTAGGATATGTAAAGCTAAACAAATTAGTTACTTTAATCTTAGATGAAGCTGACGAAATGCTTGATATGGGATTTTATACAGATATAATGAATATCATTAGTTATTTGCCTAAAAACCGTCAAAATCTTCTATTCTCTGCTACCATGCCAAGCTCTATAAAAAAACTTGCAGACGAAATTTTAGTAAATCCAGAGTTTATAGACTTAAACTTTTCTTTACCTGCCAAAGAAATTGACCAAAAAGTCTTTATGGTGTATGAAAGCGACAAACCAAGATTGCTAAAAACAATATTAAGTGATTTTAAAGATGAAAAAGTATTAATTTTTGCAGGCACAAAGCTTAGCGTATCAAAAATTTCATCTTATTTAAGGTCATGTTCTATCAAACATTCTTCAATAAATTCAAATTTTTCTCAAGACGAAAGAAACGAAACCGTACAAAATTTTAAAAGCGGAAATTTTAACATCTTAGTTACCACCAATTTGCTGGCACGTGGAATTGATATAGATGATGTGAATTTGATAATCAACTATGATATTCCTGAAAAAGCAGAAGATTATGTTCACAGAATAGGACGTACAGCCAGAGCTGGTAAACTTGGTTTAGCAATTAGTTTTATTGCCGAAAAAGAAATTTTAAGTTTTAATAGAATAGAAAAACTTTTGAAACGCGAAATTCCAAAAAGTCCTCTACCCGATGGTTTTGGCAAAAGTCCTGAATACAAAATAATTTTAAAACCTAAAAGACGAAAGTGGAAACCTCGTAAAAATTTCAAAAAAAATAAAAATAAAAAATGACTTATATAGTTTTATATTTGTAAAACTTTAAATCTTAATTTAATTTTGCATTTATGTCAGGCTTTTTTAAACGAAATATAAACGGTATTCTTGGTACAATTTTGTTCCATTTAATAGTTGTTGTCGTAACAATGAGCCTAAGACTTGCCGAGCCACGACCAAATAATGAGGAATATTTTATAATTGAAACTGAGTTTTTAGAAGAAATGACAAAAACTGAAGAAGATATATTAAAAGACGAAAACTCACTTGAAGATTTTGATATTGAAAATTACTTAAAAGAAATACGAAATGTTGGTGCTAACAGGCAAGACAATAGATATTCTAACATAGATGCCCTAAGCGAAGAAGAATTAAGACAAAAATATGAAAGCGAGCTTTTAAAAGAGAAATATGGTAGCGACTACGAAAAAAGAATGAATTTAAGCCATGAAGATTTCTTGAAAAACAAGGATAATCCTACAAAGGACAAAAATAAAAGCGATGCCAATGCAAATACTTCATCAAATGCAGTTAATTACTCTGGTCCTGCTTTGGTTTATGTAGAATTACAAAACCCCAATCGTGGAAAAAGCTATATTCACGTTCCTGTATTTACTTGCGAAAACAGTGGACGAGTTGTTGTTGGAATAAGCATAGCTCCTGATGGAAGTGTAAGGTCTGCAAATATAGTTTCTACAAAATGTAGTGGAGATGCCACTTGCATTAGCAATGCTGCAAGAGAAGCTGCTCTAAAATCAAAATTTTCTGCTATTGCCGGCGGAAAAACTGAAACTGGAACAATTACATATTCTTTTATAGAACAATAGACAATTAAAATAAAATGCATTTTAAATTTTATACGTTTGTATATATTTACTCAAAATTCATCTAAATATTTGCATTGTTTATAAAATAACAACTACCTATTTCAATATATTTAAAAAATTAATTATTTTTACACAAAAATTTACAAGACGAAAAAACGCAATTATGATAAAAGAAAATTTAGTAGCTTATTTTGAAAATGCTATTTTAAATAATTGGGATACTATGTCCTTACGAGATTATGATAGCGGCAATGGCTTAACTTATGGGGAACTTGGTAATAATATATATAATATTCACAAACTTTTCCGTAATTGCGGAATTGAAAAAGGCGACAAAGTTGTTGTTATTGGTAAAAACTCTGCTAACTGGGGTTTGGTGTATATCGCAACAGTAACATATGGAGCCGTAATTGTTCCATTATTGCAAGATTTTATGCCAAAAGATATTTATACATTAACAAATCACTCTGATGCTAAATTAATGTTTGCTTCAGAATTTATTTGTCAAAAATTTGATTATTCAAACTTTGAACAATTACAATCAATTTATTATTTGGATAATTTTGAAATTGCTCAAGATTTTTCAAACAAAAACATTGTCTATGATAATAATCCAAATGCTACATCTAAAGAAAATTTTAAATTAGAACATATCCCAAATTCAGAAATAGCTGCAATACTTTATACTTCAGGTACTGCTGGTCAACCAAAAGGCGTTATGTTGCCACATAATTCATTGGCTGCAAACGTTAGATATGCAAGGCCAAATATGCCTTTGGAATCTGCAGATCAAATAGTTTCTTTTTTACCACTAGCCCATTGCTACGGAGCCGCTTTTGAATTTTTATACCCATTTTCTTTAGGTTGTACTATTACGTTTTTAGGAAAATTACCTTCACCACAAATAATTTTAAAAGCATTTGACGAAATAAGACCAAAACTTGTTTTATCGGTTCCACTTGTTGTAGAAAAAATTTATAAAAGCAAAATTAAACCTATTATAGATAAACCTTCAGTTAAATTTTTACTTAAACTGCCAATAGTTAAAGGTGTCTTACACAAAAAGATACGCGATTCTTTATATCAAGCATTTGGTGGTAATGCAAAAGAAATTGTTATTGGTGGAGCTAAACTAAATAGAGAAGTTGAAACATTTTTCCGTAAAATAGGATTTAATTTTGCAACAGGCTACGGAATGACTGAATGCGGTCCTTTAATTACTTATGACGGCTGGAGAACAACAAAAATTTATTCTGCAGGAAAAGTTGTTGACCACTTAGAAATGAAAATCAATTCAACACAAGAAGGCAAAATTGGCGAAATTTTTGTTCGTGGCGAAAGTGTAATGGCAGGTTATTATAAAAACGAAGAAGAAACCGCAAATGCTATAGATAGCGATAATTGGTTGCATACAGGCGATTTAGGATTAATAGACGAAGACGGATATTTATTTATTAAAGAACGTAGCAAAAGCATGATTCTTACAAGCTCTGGACAAAATGTTTACCCCGAAGAAATAGAAGCTAAATTTTATAATTTTCTGCTTATAAGCGAAATCCTTGTCGTAAGTCGTAATGGCGTAATTACTGCTCTTATTTATCCCGACCAAGATAGAATTAAAGAATCACATTTAAAACCCGAACAAGTAGAAAAAATTCTAAATCACTATATAAAACACGTAAATGAAGATTTACCTGCATATATGCAAGTCAAAAAACTCGTAATTCGTGAAGAAGAATTTGATAAAACTCCTAAAAAAAGTATAAAAAGATACCTGTATGAGTAAACTCAGTTAAAAGTTAAAAGTTAAAAGTTAAAAGTAGGCTGGCGCGTCTATTGTTTCGCAGAGTTCGCTTCGCTCACTCTGCTCACTTGAATTTTAATATACTAAGCACGTACTGCGGACTTTGGTTATAATCCGAGTGTTGGGATATTTTTTATTGTATATTAAAAGTGATACACTGAACGTATTTAAGTGTTAAAAGCGTAAAGTAGATTTTTGATTTAACTTTAAAATTAAATTTGTTAAAGTTGTAATTATTTGCTAAATTTGTAGATAATAAAAATTCTAAACTAGCTATGAGAATAATTTTTTGCATATTATTTTTAATTTGCATTAACATATTTCCATGTTATTGTCAAGAAGATGTTACAATTAATAAAAACGAAAAAAAATTTTTGTTAAAATGGACACCTACTGCGCTAATTGGTTATCCTTCTTTGCAATTTGCAGGTGAGTTATTTTTTAATCCATACAAATCATTTCAAATTGAATATGGAATAATATTACCTAACATAGGTTTACCACTATATGGACGCTCTGATTATAAAGGACATAGAGTAAGAATAGAACAAAGAAATTACTTTTCAAAAAATGAAAAATGGTATTTTGCACCTGAATTACACTTTGCTTTTGTTAAATATAGTGAAATGGAAAATTTTTCTCAAAACTGGAAAACTGACAGTATTACAGGAGATAGATACGCATTAGATATTTATATTGATACCATTGTAATGAAAGAAACAGTGTTTAGCGGTAATTTTAAAATTGGTTTTCAACATATATTTACAAATCCAAGACTATCATTAGATATATATTGCGGATTTGGACTTAGGCATGTTATTACAAGATTTGCTTATTATCCTACTGTTGGAGAATATGTCCCTCCTGTAGATCCAGTTCGCAACATAGAGGCTTTAGAAAATAATAGACTTACACCAAATGTTGTGTTTGGGATTAAAATTGGTTATCAAATTAAATAAATAGGTATTTTATAAATATCCAACTGCTGACTGAATTAAAAGTTTTTAAAGTCATAAAGATTGATACCTATAACCCTATTCTCTGTTATAATTTGATTTTTTAACTGAATTATTCAATTTTCTTAGGAGCGAGTGCAGAGTCAAGCTTGCTTGAACTATGCCGAGAGACGACAGAAAATGCAGCGAAGCTAAATTATTCAATTCTCAATTATCAATTATTCAATTCTCAATTATTTTTATAAATTTGCACAAAAATTAATAACAGTGAAAAAGATTTTATATTTAATAATTATAGTAAATTCTTTGTTTTTACAAAGTTTATTTTCTCAAGAATTAAGTCAAAATGCTGTGGTTAGCTTAATTACTCAAGATGAAGGCGATGAGCTTTACGCATATTTTGGACATACTGCTTTAAGAATAAAAGATGATTCATTAGGCATAGATTTAGCTTTTAATTATGGTACTTTTGATTTCTCAACACCTAATTTTTACACAAAATTTGCAAAAGGTACCTTAAATTATTGTTTGAGTGTAGAAACTTATGAAAGTCTTGTTTTTGCATCAAAGCATAATAGAAGAACACTTAGAGAGCAAGTATTAAATTTAACTTATGAAGAAAAGCTAAAAACTTATCAACTTTTAGTAAATTATTATAATTCCGAAGCAAGATACTACAGATATGATTTCCTATACGACAACTGTGCCACAAAGATTAGAGACATTATCCAAGAAGCTACAAATAATCGCATAGACTTCACAAAAGCTAATTATAAAGGACATAGTTACAGACAGTTGATTATGCCATTTTTGAAAAAAAATTATTGGATAGACTTTGGAATTAATTTTATTTTAGGTTTAGAAACTGACAAAAAAGTTCCGCCTGAGCAATATATGTTTTTGCCTGTATATATTCACGATTTTCTTGAAGATTCAAACTTTGCACAAGAATCTAAAATTGCATTAGATGCTTCCCCTGCTAAAAAACAAGGAATTGACTTTGGATATATTTTACCTTGGTTAATAGTGCTTGTTTGGGGAATTTTAATTTATTTCAAAAAAACAAGAGGATTTTTCAAATATTTATTATTCACAATTTTTGGAATGCTAGGACTTTTTATTTTATGTTTTGGACTATATTCCGAACACAGTACAGTACTAAATAATTTAAATACAATATGGTCTCTCCCAGCCCTTTTAATTTTAATATTTTCATGGTCGAAAAAATGGTTACATTATGTTAAACTTGGATATTTAATTATTCTTTTACTGCATTTAATCAATTGGTTTTGGTTGCCACAACAAATGTCAACAACTTTCTTACCTTGGATGTGCTTATTGATTTTTACCTTATTAATTGATTTGAAATATTTAAAATATTTTAACAAATCAAAGGCAACTAAAAATTAAAATTACGTTTATAATAAACTATTTTTTATTGAATATTAAATTTATGCAATTCAAAAATTTATTTTTTCTTATTTCTTTAATATTTTTTAGCACTATCCTATTTGCTCAAGAAAAATCTGTGCTATTTATTGGAAATTCATACACATACTCAAATGAAGGTGTGCCAACTGCGTTAAAAAAAATAGCCGAATCTTTAGGTGAAGAAGTGAATACAGAGATGATAGCTCCTGGAGGTTATAGATTTTCCAACCATTGTACAAATCAAGCTACTTTAGATTTAATTAATAGTAGAAATTGGGATTATGTTGTATTACAAGAACAAAGTCAATATCCTTCTTTTCCACCTGATCAAGTAGAAAACGAAGTTTATCCTTATGCTGCATCGCTTTGTAATACTATTCGCCAAAACGACATTTGCTCACAAATTATTTTCTTTATGACATGGGGACATAAAAACGGCGATGCTTCCAATTGTCCATACTATGAGCCTCTTTGTACTTATGAAGGAATGCAATGGCGTTTGCGTCAATCTTATGTAGAAATGGCAGAAGATAATCAAGCTTGGGTTTCGCCTGTAGGAATGGCTTTTGCACAAATACGACAAAGTAATCCCGAAATAGAATTATACTCATCTGACAATTCACACCCAAGCGTATATGGAACTTACCTAGCGGCATGTACTTTTTATTCAACAATATTCCATAAATCGCCTGTAGGTGCTAGTTATATAAGTCAAGGAATTGAAGCAAATGAAGCACAAATTTTACAAAATACAGCATGGAATATTTTTGTCGATAGTTTAAGCACTTGGCAAGTCGATACTACTAAAGTAAAAGCAGATTTTGAACATCTTATTGCTTTAGATAAACAAACAGTAGAAGCAATGTTTTTAAATACTTCTCAAAATGCCGACTCTTGCTTTTGGGAATTTGGAGAGGGAACAGAATTATGGCAATATGAAAATAGTATGAATAATTTTGTCGAACACGCTTATCCTGATGTGGGACAATACGATGTTTGCTTAACTGCTTATAAAGGAAACTGTGAGTATGATAAAATTTGTAAAACTTGCTATATCTCCTATAGTTCTATAATTGAAAATAATTTAACTAAAATTAATATTTACCCTAATCCAAGTTTAGATAAAATAATTTTTGTTGAAAATGCTGAAAACCAAGTTTGCTCTATCTTTGATTTGGCAGGCAGAAAGATTTGTCAAAAAGAAATAAAAGACAAAACATTGAACTTAACTGATATAGCAAATGGAATGTATCTAATAGAAATAAATTCAGAAACATTTAAAATACACTTGAAGTAGATTTGAGAAGAAGAACCAAAACAAAAAGAGACTGTTTTTAAAAGTAGTCTCTTTTTTGTTTTCAGCCTTGTAGCAAGTAAACCGAACAATTATGTCTTGCCCGCAAGGGTACTTCAGTTAAAAATTAAAAGCATTGTGTTGTCCTACAGACAAGCCACTCCAGCTCGCTCGGATTTGCAATCCGAGTGTAACATTACTAAGCACTCGGATTGCAAATCCGAGCGAGCGGGGTTGTGTGAAAAATTGGAGTGAGCAGAGTGAGCTTGCGAACTCTGCGAAGCAATAGACGCGCCAGCCTCTTTTAACTTTACCTTCGATGAGCTCGCAAGCTCGGTTCGACACTTCAACTTCGTTCAGTGCATCGCTTTTAACTTTACCTTCGGTGAGCTCGCAAGCTCGGTTCAACTTTTAACTTTTAACTGAATATGCGTCAGCCCCTTTTAACTTTTAACTTTTAACTTTTAACTGACCTTGTGAGCCATATAGGATTTGAACCTATGACCCCTAGCCTGTCAAGCTAGTGCTCTAAACCAACTGAGCTAATGACTCAAAATTTTATGCAAAACTAATGTTTTTTTAGTTTATCTCAAAAAAGTTTTATTTTTTTCTCATTTTTATTTGTTTTTTAAAAAAAATAGATTATATTTGAAAAGAAAATATTTTAGTATGAAAAACAACTTAAAATATGAACAAAAAGATTTATTTTCATTGAGAAAGTTGTTTTTTAATTTATTTTACATAACACTTACCCCCCCCCGCACCTTCTAAAAACCTTGCCACACAATGGTTGTAAAAAACTTCATCATTTCAAAAGCAGACATGAATACAAATTATCAAATAAAAAAGTTGACAAAAATTGTTGTAAAACAAATAAAAATACCTATGTAAAAAAATTAATAAAACAATTAAAAGAAAAACCTGGAACTTAACATAGGCGACTTGTCTTTGAAGCTTTAACAAGACCAGTCGCCGTAAAACTAATGCTTTCACAAGCAATGTTTAAGCTACAACAGAGTCTAAAAATAGCTATTACAGTAAACTCTGTTGTAAGGAAAAATAAGAGTAATAGCTATATTGTGAAATTTATGCTTGATTTTATAATGAATAGTAAATAAGTAAAAAAAATAGAAATTATGAAAAAAATATTTTTGATTTTAATAGCAATTTTAATGGCATCGTCTTTATTTAGTAAACAAGTAACAATTATAAAAGAGGGAGGTAAACTTAACAAAGATGGCACCGTAACGTACGATGATATTAAACAACAATTTACCAATGGCGAGTTAACATATCAACATTGTTTAAGAAGAGGACATGAAAGATGTCCAAAAGTTGGAATTGTTACTATTGGAACTGGTGTATCAATTGACAAGTATATTGAATTAGCAGAAGAGGTTATAGCTAAAAATCTTGAAAAAGGAATAACTACAGGGAAAATATCTTATCCATCCGACAATATTATGATTTATTACAAAGAGGCATCCTTTGTTTTGGACAAAAACGGAAAAGAAACAGATAAAATTGAGTATCATATGACAATTGAGTATTAACACGAACGAAAAGGGTTTTATATTAAATTAATATAAAACCCTTTTATCATTAAACATATTATAAAATATTATGCTTAAAAAATTCACACTACTTTTACTTACACTAATTATCGGCAAGCTAATGTTTTGTCAACATTTTAATGTAATAAAGACAATTGAACTAGAGACATTATATGGAGAACAATTTTATGCTTACTATGATAGAATACAAAGCGAAAACAAAACTATTATTCCAATATATCCAATATATGAAGATGATTTTGAAAATATGATATATGTCGTAATTGACAGTTTGGACAATTTCTCTTTATTGCAATGGAAACGTGAAGCAGACAAAGATGGTTATAAAGACACTCCTATAGCAGGAATATTTTTAGATAATAACAAGGGTATATTGATATCTGAATATTTATATTATTTTCAAATAAAAGGCAAACAAATGTTAACAACAAAAAAAATAAAACCTCCAAATCAATCTAAATATGGAGAATTCTATGAGATATACCCGTTAGGCGATAATTCTTCAAAATATGTTTTATTAGCAAATACTTATAATTGTAGTTCTAGAAAAACTATTTATGATATTTTCAGGTTTGCAAAATTCAACATAAAAAAGAAGAAAATTGAAAAAAGCATTAATATCGACGTTGGAAAAGGCATCTTTCTATCACATTTTAGTAATCATATGATATCAACTTCAAAAAATAATATTGCTATTTCACACCCTTGCAAACCAGAAGTGTATTTGTTTGATAATGACCTAAATCTTCTTGATACAATTGTTATAGATTATCCAAATATTTTCAAAACAAAAAATCTATTAGATTCAATTTTAACAGATACATTAATTCTTAAAAATAGATATATGACGATTAATTTATTACAGATATTACATAACAACAACATTATGAAATATCCAAGAATAGATAAAGTCGCATTTATTGACGAGGATTTATTATTTATTTTTGTAAAACCAGATGCTGTTGTAGATACAAATAATAATTGGCATAGAAATCACTTACATTATGTATATTCTTTATCAAACAAAGATTTTTTTGAAACAAAAGGAAAAATAAGCAACTTTGATGCTATTAATTCATCACAACCATTAATTTTTCACAATAATAAAACTGTTGCTGTTTGGGATAGCGTTGACACAAACAACCTTTTTAAATATTACATTTCATTTTGCGAAATATCAATAGACTTTAATTCTAAATACATAGATACAATAGACCTATCTATTTTACCACCTTTTTTGCATTTAAAAAGCATAGATTCTTTGAATAAAAACCAAAATTATGAAAAATTTAACTATATTATGGTAGCAAATTATGCTGCATGTAGCCATTGTAAATTTTATGACAAGTATCCAAATTTAATGATTATTCATGTTTTTGATAAAAACGATGCATATAATAGGTCAACCATGTTGTCATATAAAACTAAGTACAATAAAATGTTTGATAATCCAACAGTCTATTTTTGCGAAGATTCTATGATAGATTTAAATAAAATAAAAATTAATGCAATTTATAAAACTAAGTAAAACTTTTTTAACTCTCAAAATTAAGGCTGAATCTAATATAGGTTCAGCCTTTTTTGACAAATATTTTTATAAATTTTATTTTTTTTAATCTACTTTTTATCCTTATCTCAAATAAAATTATTAAATTTGTAGAAATTGTTTAGGAGAAAAAAATTATGAAAACACTTATTCAAAAAATTAAGCCAAACTTGAGTTTTATTTTTGCAAGTATTTTTTTAGTACATTGCTATGGTTTTGCTTTTTCACAAGCTAATAATTTATACTTAGACGAAAGCTTTGGAGAGCAAGGTAAAGTGGTTTTACCTGATGATATTCAGTACCTTAAAGAAATAGAATTTGACGAACAAGGAAATATTTTAGCTGCAGGATTTTCTACAAATAATTCTATTAAGCATTTAAAAATTTTAAAAATTTCTGAAAATGGCATTATAGACGAAAATTTTGCCGACAATGGTTATGTAGAAATTGAGGTTGACCCTTCTTGTGAAATTCGACATCTCTACATAAAACCTGATAACACAATGTTTTTAGTTACAAGCAATATAATTGATTCAATAATTAAAATTAAGTCTTATTCTTTTAGTCAAAATGGAAATTTAGAGCAAGAAATAGACTGCATTCCTAGTTTTGAATTTGGTCTCGACACTTTTAATTTGAATGCTGCTTGTTTTAGAAACGAACATTTTCTTATTCCTGATAAAAACTATGTGTATAAGCTAAAATACTCAGGAGAAAGTTTTGCAAATTTTGGCGAAAACGGAAGAGCTAATGTTAGAAAAAATTATGTATTATATATACATAAAGTTTTAGAACAAGATGGCACAAACTATGTTACTGTAGCTGGTAGTATTACAGAATACGTAAATACTTGTAATACTTTTGTCAAACATTTTTTTAGCGATGGAAAACCAATGTCGGAATTTCCTTTAACTTTTGATATGGTAGTTGAAGGGCTTCAACCAGTTACACCAGGAATAGGTGAAAAAGTTATTACTATGTTTAACATACCAGACTACCAACACATTATTGTTGGCGGGAAAACTTTATTAAGTTCTGTTACAAATACTTTTATGTTAAATTTTCTTGGCGACTTGATAATGGATGTATATAATGGCTCTGGCGAATTTCGTAATTTTGTTGCTTTAGATTTACCTGTAGCGATTTATGAAAACACTTTCTTTATTGGCGGTAAAAATGGAGAAATTGCAAATTTTGATTTTAACTTAATACTTAACGAAGGCTTTGCCAACGAAGGAGTTTTTACTTTACCTGCCGATATTCGCTATCTTGATATTAAACTTCAAGGAACAGACAAACTCTTATTAGCTGGCTATGACAACACATCTGGAACAGATAAAGCTGTGTTAGCTCGTTTTGGAATTAGCACAAATTCTTCAGTAAATACAGAAAATGCTTTAGGCACAATTTCAATTTACCCAAACCCTGCTAAGGATATTTTACATTTCAGCCAAGCACAAACTTACGAAATTCTTGATATTCAAGGAAGAGTGCTAATACAAAGCAGTGCAAAGCAAAGCTCAGTAAATATTAGCGAACTAAACAAAGGAATGTATTTTATTAAATTTGAAAACAAACTATTAAAATTTGTAAAGGACTAAACTGCAAAAAAACTTATAAAACTTTTAAAATCAGCCTTTCAACACTTCAACTACGTTCAGTGCATCGCTTTCAACTTTTAACTAAGTATGCGTCAGCCACTTTACCTTCGGTGAGCTCGTAAACTCGGTTCAACTTTTAACACTTCAACTATGTTCAGTGCATCGCTTTTAACTTTTAACTATAGACTGATTTTGTCAATAAGTTTTTTAAAAATAATTGCAAATCAACTTATATTAATGTATATTTGTATTTCAAAAAATATTAGATGCCTAATTTATATATTATATCAGGTTGCAATGGTGCAGGAAAGACGACAGCTTCTTACACAATTTTGCCAGAAATGCTAAACTGTAGAGAGTTTGTAAATGCAGACGAAATAGCAAAAGGTCTTTCTCCTTTTCAACCCGAAAAAGCTATAATAGGCGCAGGCAGAATAATGTTACACCGCATAAAGGAACTAATAAAATTAGAAGAGTGTTTTGCTGTAGAAACTACTTTAGCTTCAAGGACTTACGTAAAATTTATTGAACATGCTAAAACAAATGGTTATTTTGTAACTTTAGTTTATTTTTGGTTAAACAGTCCCGAATTAGCTGTAGAAAGAGTAAAAACTCGCGTACAACAAGGAGGACATAATATTCCCACAGATGTGATTTATAGAAGGTATAAAGCTGGACTAAAAAATTTGAATAATTTATATTTAGATATTGCAGACTTCTGGATGATTATTGACAATTCAGAATTTCCAAGCAAATTTGTTGCAGAAGGCAATAAAAACAATGTGAAAGAAGTTTATTTTGAAGATATTTTTAATAAAATTGTAAAAAGATAAATATGAAAGAAAGAGTTTTAGACATTAAAACAAAAATACTTAAAGGTATTGATGTAGCTGGACAAAAGCTCATTAACGATAAAGTTCGCGAAGACGGCGAACTTGTAATTTCTAGAAATGGAAAAATCGAATTTATAAAAGCAAAAGATTTAATTGACAATTTAGACAATTCTTAATTTTTTAATGAAAACTATCTTTATTACAGGTGCAACTAGCGGAATTGGTGAAGCTAGTGCAAAATTATTTCTAAACAAAAATTGGAAAGTAATAGCAAGCGGTAGAAATCAAGAAAAATTAGATTTACTTAAACAACTTGGTGCAGAAACTTACCGATTAGATATAACTAATGAACAAGATATTAACAAGTTATTCACCGAGCTAAACGAGGCAGGAACTAAAATTGATGTAGTTTTAAACAATGCCGGATATGGTCAGTTTGGAACTATTGAAGAAGTATCTGATGCACTTGCTAAAAAACAATTTGAAACCAATGTTTTTGGATTAGCATCGGTTTGTAGAGCTGCAATTCCTATTTTAAGAAATAATGGTGGCGGAAGAATTATAAATGTGTCTTCGGCTGCTGGCTTTGTGTCTATGCCCGGTGGTGGCTGGTATGCAGCAAGCAAACATTCTGTAAAAGCTCTTAGCGATGCCTTGCGTTGGGAAACAAAACAATTCGGCATAAAAGTATCGATGATAGAACCTGGACCTATAAAAACAGGTTTCGCAGATACTGTTAATTCCAATATGGTAAACAATGAAAACGGCGTTTACTCTAGTTTAGTAAAAGATTTAACAAAATCAACACTTTCATTTGGTGGAGGAACTGTAAAGCACTGTGCTAAAAAAATCTACAGAGCAGCAACAAGAAGATGTCCCAAAAACAGATATATGGTAACAAAAGAAGCATATTTAATTAAATTTTTAATTCATGCTCTACCACCCAAAGTACTTGATTATTTTGTTATTAAAATGTTTATTCCTGCTTTAAAGGTTTATGCAAAAACTAAGAAATCTGAAAATTAATTTATTGTTAAGAAAAAAATAAGAAGAAAAATCAAATAAAAATTGTAATTACAAAAATATTGTTGTTATTTTGCATAACTAAAATTATACAGCATGAGAAATATTTCTTTTTTACTAATTATGACTATGGTGCTTGTAGGCACAACTTGGTCATGCAAATCGCAAAATAAAGTGGATAATAAAAAAATTGAATTAAAAACTAAGGTTGACTCTGCAAGCTATGCTATCGGAGTTCAAATTGGAGCAAATTTTGCTCAACAAGGTTTAGACACAGTAATGAACATGAACTTAGTGCTAGAAGGCATTAAAGCTCAAATTGCAAAAACTGCAATAATTGATGTAAACCAAACTGATAAAATTATTAATGAATTTTTTAGTGAAATGCAAAAAGCACAATCTGCAGGAAAATTAGAAGAAGGCGAAAAATTCCTTGCAGAAAATGGCAAAAGAGAAGGTGTTACAACTACTGCTAGTGGATTGCAATACGAAGTTATAAAAATGGGCAATGGCGAAAAACCTAATGCTTCAAGTACAGTAAAAGTTCATTATAGAGGAACTTTGCTAGACGGCAAAGAGTTCGATTCTTCTTATGCACGTAAAGAACCTATTTCTTTCCCACTAAGCGGAGTTATTAAAGGCTGGACAGAAGGACTACAATATATGCCTGTAGGTTCACACTTTAAATTTTATATTCCTTGGGATTTAGCTTATGGCGACAGAGGTGCAGGAGGACTTATTGGTCCTTACGAAACACTCATTTTTGAAGTTGAATTATTATCAATTGAAAAATAATTAAAAAAAACCGAAGTTTACGCTTCGGTTTTTTTTGAATAATATAACAACAAAAACTATTTAAGATGAATAAAAAAAGTTTAATTTCAATCACAGACTACAGCAAGGAAGATATTTTTAAAATATTAGACTTAGCCGAAGAGTTTCAAAACAATCCAAAACACGAAAAATTATTAGAAAATTTTGTGATTGCTTCATTATTTTTTGAACCATCAACCAGAACTCGATTGAGCTTTGAATCTGCTATCCAAAAATTAGGCGGAAAAGTTGTAGGATTTAGCGAGGCATCTAACTCTAGCGTTGCTAAAGGCGAATCGCTAAAAGACACCATTTTAACTGTTAGTAATTATTCCGACTTAATTATTATGCGACATCCAATTGAAGGAAGTGCTAGATACGCCTGCGACATAACCTCTACTCCTATTATTAATGCTGGAGACGGAGCAAATCAACACCCTACTCAATGTTTACTCGACCTCTACTCTATTCGTAAAACTCAAGGTACTTTAGAAAATCTAAATCTTTATATTGTAGGTGATTTAAAATATGGACGCACAGTACATTCTCTACTTATGGCAATGTCTGATTTTAACCCTACTTTTAATTTTGTTTCACCTGTTCAACTTAGAATACCGCAAGAATACAAAAACTTTTTAAACGATAAAGGACTTGATTTTTACGAACACGACCAACTCGACGAGAACATTAAATATGCTGACATCATATATGTTACTAGAGTGCAAAGAGAAAGATTTTCAGACCCTGTAGAATATGAAAAGGTGAAAAATACTTATGTGTTAAAAAATAAAATGCTTGAGAATACAAAAGATAATCTTAAAGTTTTGCACCCACTACCAAGAGTTAATGAAATTGACACTGATGTGGACGATAATCCAAAAGCATATTATTTTCAACAAGCCGAAAATGGAGTATATGCAAGAATGGCATTAATCTGCCATATACTTGGTATAAAATAAATTGTATAATTTTTAAAAATATAAAATATGAAAGGCGAATTAAAAGTTAAAGCTATAGAAAATGGAACAGTAATTGACCATATAAAAGCTGAAAATATTTTCAAAATTATTTCAATAATTGAAATTCAAGATTTTGATACTCAATTCTTTATAGGAGGCAATTTAGATTCAAAAAAATATGGAAAAAAAGCTATTATAAAAATAGCCGACAAATTTCCATCAATGGACGATATTAATAAAATTGCACTTATTGACTCAAATGCAGTAATTAATATTATTCATGATTTTAAAGTTGTTGAAAAGAAAAAAGTTGAACTTCCCGAAACGATAACAACATATTTTAAATGTATAAATCCAAAGTGCATTACTAACAACGATAATGTAGAAACAAAATTTAAAGTTATCAATAAAGATGGAAATGTAAATTTAAAATGTTATTATTGCGATAAAATTACTGGACATAATAATTTGGAAGTAAAAAGATAAAATATGAGAAAAAAAATATTGACTTCTATCATTTTTAGTATTTTGCTAGTTTGTGCAAATGCTCAATCACAGACTAATATCGTAAATAATAATAATGAGTTTGCATTTAAAATTTTTAAAACAATAGTCAAAACTGATACGACAAATGTTTTTATTAGTCCGATAAGCATTTCAACAGCATTATCAATGGCTTATGATGGTGCTAAAGGACAAACTGCAAAAGAAATGAGAAAAGTTCTTAGCTTTTCTAAAAGTCAAGAACAATCTCATAAAGAATTTTGCGAACTTTTAAATTTCTATTCCAAACAAAATTCTGGTTTATTCAAAATTGTTAATTCAGCTGTAACACAAGAGAAATTTGTGTTTTTAGATTCTTATATTTCATTACTAAAGGATTATAATGCATTAATAAAAACTGCCGATTTTGTTAATCCTGACAACAGAGAAGCAGCACGTCGCGAAATAAATAAATGGGTTGAAGAAAATACAAATAATAAAATTAAAGAATTAGTTGATGAAAATTCTCTAGACGATATGACACGACTAGTTTTATTAAATGCAATCCATTTTAAAGCTGATTGGAAATTTGCTTTCGACCCAAAACAAACAAGACAAATGCTGTTTTTTGGCACAAATCGCCAATATATAACATCATACATGCAAACAAGAACAAATTTAAACTTTTATAAATCAGACGAACTAATAATGCTCGAATTGCCTTATAAAGACGATAAGGCTCATATGTATGCATTGTTACCAAATAAAGAAACTGAAATTGATGATTTTTGCTTAAATTTAGATTATGCTAAATTTTGTGAATTAAAAAATAGCTTGTCAGAAAGACTTGTAGATTTACAAATTCCAAAGTTTACAATAGAAAGCAAATACAAATTAAAAGAACAGCTTATTGCTTTAGGTATGCCTCATGCATTTTCGAGTGCAGCTAACTTCAAAAAAATGAACGGCAAAAAAAATCTTATGATTGATAATGTAATACATCAAACTTTTATTGAAGTTGACGAAGTTGGAACCGAAGCTGCCGGAGCTACTGCTGTAGTTGTTAGACAAAAATCTGCACCTCGAGCCGAATATGTAAGCTTTAATCGTCCATTTGTTTTTGTTATTACTGAAAAAGAAAAAGGCTCAATCCTATTTGTTGGAAAATTTAATAACCCTAAAATGTAATTTTTATATGAAACCACAATTTTATAAAATATTAATACTCACAATTTTTGGAATTTTAATTAGCTATTGCAGTTATTCTCAATTCAAATATACAGAAAAATTAGAAACTAAAGATGGAATTGAAATTAGTTATAAAATTGTTAATGCTAAATGTAATGACAAAAATAGTCCCGCACAAATACATTTAAGATTAAAAAACACCAATGATTATCCTACAAATATTAAATTTGAAATAGAATATTCAACAGGTTTTACTCAAAGATATAAAAGTGAATTAATAGAAACTTGCATTCCGCCAAAAAGCACAAAAGCAGGTAGAGCAAGCGGTTTAGTGTTTGAGTTAAATACCAATGATGTTGATATTTTTAAAAACGAAGATGCCGAATGGGAATTTACTATATTTGAAGTAGAAAAAGTAGAAAATTGTAAAAATGTTAAATAAAATAATTACTAATTAAATTTTAAAAAAGATGAAAAAGTTAATTTTATTATTAGTTCCAGTTATGATGCTGGCGTTTGCATGTAATAATACTGCAGAAAAAAAGACTGACGAACAACAAGTTGAGGAAAAAACATGTGATAAAGCAAAAGAAGAATGTCATCGCAATAAAATGACAGTTGACTCTCTTTTGAATAATCTTCCTGATTATGTTGATAAAGAAGTTAGCGTTTGTGGAAAATGTACTCATATTTGCGAACACGGTGGTAAAAGAATTTTCTTAGCTAGCCCAAATGATTTAGATTTAGTAATAATTGGTATGGCAAACGAATGAACTTGGAAGTTTCAACGACACCTTAGTTGGCGAAAATGTTAGATTAAAAGGTATTTTAAGAGCTGTAGCTAGTGAAGAAGAAGTAGAAACTCATCACGATGTTGAAGTTAGATACTATATCGAAGTTAGTGAAGCTAAACTTAGCTGCTGCAAGAACAAGAAAAATCATTGTGGCGAAAAACACCACGAAAATGAATAAAAAACAATTGTTCTAAGACAAAAATTTAAACGATGTCTTAAAGGTGTTCTAATGCAAGATAATTGCTGAATACTTTTGAGACATCGCTTTTTTATTACATATCAAATGAATTTACTAAACAAAAAAGTTGCATTTTATACTCTTGGCTGTAAGTTAAATTTTGCAGAAACTTCAACTATTTCCATGTTTTTTACTGATAAAGAAATAAAAGTTGTAAAATTTAACGAAATAGCTGATTATTACGTAATTAATACTTGTTCTGTAACTTCAAATGCTAATAAAAAAAGCAGAAATGCAATTGTTAGAGCCACAAAGAAAAATCCAAATGCTATAATTATAGTTACAGGCTGCTATGCTCAACTAAAACCTTATGAAATTAAAAATATTTGTGGCGTTGATTATATTTTTGGAGCAAACAATAAAGATGATATTGAAAAAATAATAGAAACTTCTTCTAAACTTAAAAAGGTTGAAATTACTACTACCGACCACAAAGATATGAAAAGTTTTTTTCCTGCCGTATCAAAAGGCGACAGAACTAGAGCTTTTCTAAAAGTTCAAGATGGTTGCGATTATTTTTGTGCTTATTGCACAATTCCTTACGCTAGAGGACGAAGCCGAAATTTACCAATAAAAGAAATTATAAAACAAGCAGAATTTGTTGCGGCAAATAATATTAAAGAAATTATAATATCAGGCGTAAATATTGGCGACTTTGGAAAATCAAGTAATGAAACATTTTTTGATTTACTTAAAAAACTTGTAGAAGTCGAAAATATTCAAAGATACAGAATTGGAAGCATTGAACCCAACTTATTAACAGACGAAATGATTGAGTTTATTGCAAATCAAGAAAAAATCATGCCTCATTTTCATATTCCTTTACAAGCAGGAAGCGACGAAATTCTGAAAAAAATAAAAAGAAAATATAATACTGCCCTATTCAAATCAAAAATTGAAAAAATAAAATCTTTAATGCCAAACGCCTTTATTGGAATAGATTTAATTGTTGGCGTGAATGGCGAAACTAAAGAAAATTTTAATGAAACTATTGAATTTGTAAAGTCTTTAGATATTTCATATATACATTATTTCCAATATTCAGAAAGAGAAAACACGCCTGCAATAAATTTTGAACCTAAAATAAGCCCAACTGAAAAACATGAAAGAGCTAAAATAATTGACGAAATATCTAAATCAAAACACAAATCGTTTTTATCATCTCAAATCAACAAAAAATTCCAAGTTTTATTTGAATCCTCAAAAAAAGGAAATAAAATGTTTGGATTTACAAACAACTATATTAAAGTAATTTCAAATTACGACAAATGCCTTGTAAATCAAATAGTTGATGTGGAAATTGTAGATTTTTATGATGATGAAACTATGCAAATAAAAATATTATGATGAAAAACTTACAAATATCTGTTGAAAAGATTGCAAAGCAAGCAGGAGAAATTATTCGAGAAAATATTATTTCTAGAACTAACTTAGATATTCAACAAAAAGGCTTAAACGATTTTGTTACAGAAATTGATAAAAAATCTGAAGTTTTTATTGTAAAAGAATTGCAAAAACTTTTGCCAGCTTCGGGTTTTATAACAGAAGAAAACACTATTCAAAACAACAATAAAGAATACACTTGGATAATTGACCCACTTGACGGAACTATGAATTTTATCCATGGACTCTACCCCTGTTCTGTGAGTATTGCTCTAATGAAAGAAAACGAAATTATTTTAGGTGTTGTTTATGAAATTGGATTAGATGAATGTTTTTCTGCAATAAAAAATGGCGGAGCTTTCCTAAATGGAAAACTTATCAAAGTTTCGCAAACTCAAAATTTGGCAAATTCACTTATTGGAACAGGTTTCCCCTATAGCAAATTTGAAAAATTAGACAAATATTTAAAAACTTTAGAAGCATTCATAAAATCCAGTCGTGGTGTTAGACGACCTGGTTCTGCTGCTGCCGATCTTTCTTATGTGGCTTGCGGTAGATATGATGGCTTTTTTGAATACAACTTAAACTCATACGATGTCGCTGCAGGAAGTCTTATCGTAAGCGAAGCAGGTGGAAAACTTAGCGATTTTTCAAATTCAAATGATTATATTTTCGGAAAAGAAATTATCGCAACAAACTCACTTATTTTCGATGAAATGTTAGAAGTAATTTCTAAAAACTTCAAATCTTAAAATCCTAAGATTTAATATATTAAGAATGTGGGTTTTGGCGTGATTTTTGCGATTTTTGCAAAAATCATGACAAAAGCTAAACGAATATTTTAAAAAATTTGTATCTTGCAAAAAAAAGAGTATGAAAAAATTATTATATATTTTTCTGTTTACACTATTGACATCTAAAGCATTTGCAACACTTGAAGTGTATTTTATGTATGCAGAATTTAACTCGCCTGCTGGTCCTTATGTAGAAACCTATATGAGTACAATGGGAAAATCAGCAGTATTTGTTAAAAATGAAAATAATAAATTTCAAGCAGAAATTGAAGTAACAATGATTTTTAAAGCTGATGATAAAATTGTTGCATTTAATAAATACAATTTACTTAGTCCCGAAATTGAAGACACAAGCTCGTCAAAACCAAATTTCATTGATTTACAGCGAGTTAGCTTAAATAATGGAAAATATAAAATTGAAGTTACTATAAAAGATATAAATTCTGAAGAAGAACCAATGATGATAATTGATGAGTTTGAGATTAATTTTAATCAAAACGAAATTCAATTTAGCGGAATTGAACTAATAGAAGAATTTGAAAAAGCTGAAACAACAAGCTCACTTACAAAAAATGGCTTAGACTTAATTCCCTATGTTTCAAACTTTTACCCTCAAAATTTTCATTCATTTATTTTTTATGCAGAAATTTACAATTCCGATAAAGTATTAAATTCTGATTTTCTTTTAAAATACTACATTTCACAGTATGAAAATGCAAAAATATTAGAGCAATTTAGCAGTTTTAAAAAATTGAGTTCAGCAGAAATAATTCCCTTTATGGGTGCTTTCAATATAAAGGACTTACCATCTGGAAATTATTTGCTTGTATTAGAAGTTCGTGATAATAAAAATGAATTACTACAAACTAAAAAATTCTTTTTTCAACGCAGCAATTCTCTTGCAACAAATCAAGAACACATAAATAAAATTTTAGTTGATTATGATATTTCGGCAAATTTCCAAGGAAGCATGACAATAAAAGACTCTTTATATCAGTATATTTCTTGTTTACGTCCAATTGCCGATATGAACGAACAAAGGTTTATTGACAACCAATTAAAATCTGCAAGTTTAGAAGAAATGCAACACTACTTTATGGAATTTTGGTTAAAACGCAACAATGTTCAGCCAGGCGAATTATGGCGACAATACAAAGAACAAGTTGATTATGTTGACAGAATTTATCAAACGCCTATAAATCGTGGTTATTCAAGCGACAGAGGCAGGGTTTATTTGCAATATGGTGCCCCTGATGACATTTATATCTCAAAACACGAACCTAGTGCCTACCCTTACGAAATATGGAGCTATTACAGAATTAGAAACGAAAATAATAAAAAGTTTATTTTTTATAATCCTCATATAGCAGGCAAAGAATACGAATTACTACATTCCGACCTTACTGGCGAAATAAAAACTCCAAACTGGGAAAGATTGTTAAACAAAAGAAATACCACACTTTATAATCACGATTTAAAAGAATCTGACGATATTTGGGGTGGTAGAGCAAAAGAAGAATACAAAAAGAAATAGTAGATATGCAAGCAAAAATACTAAAAGGAACAGATGCCTCTTATTTCTTTTTCCCTGAAGAAAAATCAACAATAATTTCAAAATCAAATTATTCAATTGTTTATTTAGCTGCCAATTTAGAAACTAAAGATAAAGTTGTTTGCAAGCAGTTCTTGCCCATGCTAACACCAAATCAATCGGCAAGACTAAAATTTTTTATCGAAACAAATATTAGATTAGAACATAATGGAATTGCTAAAATTATCGACCTAATTATTCAAAATGGAGAAGTCTTTATAATTCAAGAATACGTGCATGGTTTAAGTTTAAAAGAGCTAATAACCAGCAGAGAATATTTTGACTATAGATATAATTACTTTTTTTACAAAACTATTGCTAATTTTCTAAATATTTTAACATTCTTTCACACTCAAGGCTTGTGTTTATGCGATGTTAAGCCTTCAAACATAATGGTTTGTTTTTCTGAAAATTCTGAAATAGACAAGAAAGACCCACAAGTTAAACTCATTGATATAGAATTAGTTAAACCTAGTTTTAAACCTTCCATTCCGAATTTTGGAGGTAAAAATTTTAGTTTAGTTTATGCTAGTCCTGAACAAATTCTTGGTTTCGAGGAGTTTGTTGGCGAACATTCCGATATTTTTAGCACAGGCTTAATTTTATATGAAGCAATTGCAAAAGAACCCGCTTTAAATACCGCAAACCCTATGTTTGTGAAAAGAATACAAACAAGAGTAAAAATAAAAAAACACTATAGATTTGATGATGAATTATTTAGAGTTATTTCTAAAGCCTGTGTAAAACCTGAATTTTCTGTAATAGATAAAGAACAAAGCGAAGATGAAATAAAATTAGCTATAGTAAAATCATTATCAAAGCGATATCAGTCTGCAGAAGAATTTAAAAATGATGTCTTGAAATTAATACTATAAATTGTTGTTGATTTATAAAAAAATACTATTTTTGTTCACAATACAATAAAAACATAAAATTATGACAAAAGAAACTAAAATGTTTGAGAACCAGTTAGCACAAAGGACTTGGGCTGAAACAAAATCTAACGATTCGTGGAGTATATTTAAAATAATGGGAGAATTTGTAAATGGATACGACCATTTTGCTCAAATAGGTCCTTGTGTTTCAATTTTTGGTTCTGCACGCACAAAACCTGAAAATAGATACTATAAAATGGCAACAGAAACTGCTTATTTATTAACTCAAGAAGGTTTTGGAGTAATTACAGGCGGTGGTCCTGGCATTATGGAAGCTGGAAATAAAGGTGCTAGTGCAGGACACGGAACTTCTGCCGGCTGTAATATAAAATTAGAGTTTGAACAAGATGCAAATAAATATATTGACGAAGATAAGCTTGTTACTTTCGACCTTTTCTTTGTTCGCAAAATTATGTTTATGAAATATTCTCAAGGTTTCATTGTTTTCCCTGGTGGCTTTGGAACTCTTGATGAACTTTTTGAAGCTTTAACACTAATTCAAACTAAAAAAATTGAAAAATTCCCTATCATCTTGCTTGACAAAGAATATTGGGAAAAACTTTTTGATTGGGTAAAAGAAGTTATGCTAAAAAGAGAGCATAATGTTTCTGAATCAGATTTAGATTTATATCATATAGTTGATACACCCGAAGAAGCAGTAAAAATCATTAAAGATTTCTACGATAAATATACACTTAAACCTAATTTTTAAAATTAATTACACGCTCATTTCGAGTACGCTCAATGAGCGGTTGTTGCTGGGCGTTGAGCGAAGTCGAAACGCCTGTGTGTGTGTGTGTGTGTGTGTAGAGAGAGCAGTATTTAGCTTAACAAAATTTACAATTTTATTAAAGCCAAAAACATCAATATTCTCCACAATAAAATTCATTTTTTAGACAATTTTTTGTCAAAGGTATAAATTTTAATTTTATAACAAAAGAAAAAATAAGAAAATTTTAAAGAATTTTTAAAAATGTGTGGTTTTCTTGAACTGTAGGGTATTTATAAATTTTTTCTGATTTGGGGTTGTACAATAAATTAAAATTTGTATAGATAAGACACTGCGCGTGCGCAGTATCTACTATACTGCATAATTTATTGAATTTCAGAACTTTACCCCCACTTTCGACTTTTAACTTTTAACTTTTAACTTTTAACTTTTAACTTTTAACTGAATTGTTTTAACTTTTAACTGAATCATTCCTCTTCATCATAATCTCTTTTTCTCTCTTGCTTTTGCAATAGTTTCTCTTGTTTAATAGAATCTTTTTGGAATTTTTTATCGAGTTTTGCTTGCATATTAAATTCTCTGGCAATTTCCTTTTCTGATTTCAAGACTTTTTCGCAAACACATCTAATTCCTACCCAATTTTGTGCTCCTCTATAATAATAATCTCTATCTACAGTTACTTCATAAGCATTATGTAACCAAGCCCCACCCTTAGCAACTCCTTTAGTGTCAGTCATTTCTGCGACATTTCCAAAAATATGATAACAACCTATTAAGTTGGGCCAAAAAGAATTTATTGTAGCTGTTGTATGCAAATTAACAGCATTAGTTATATTTTTGCCCTCATTTTGTGGATAAATTAAATTATAAATATGTGGATTATAACTATTTTCAATTTGTTTCTTAGTTTTTTGTGAAAAGCCTAAAGAAGCAATAACTTCCCATTCTTCTTTACTAGGTAAACGATATTTATATATCTGTGGTATGCCAATAGTATCGTCTTTAGGACTATATTCTAATTTATTTTGCCTTGCATACAACATATAATTAACCTGAATACTACGCCATTCACAATAAGCCACAGCTTGTTCATAAGTTATACCAACAATAGGAAAATTATAATAAGCCGGATGTTTAAAATATGATTTCGAAACTTGCTCGTAAATAGACTTGCGCCATACTGTTGAATCGGGAAAACAAGACCTATACTCATCTGAATTTTCACCATACATTCTTTTAAGCCAAAAACTATATTCATTCCAATCCGATATGCAGATTTCAGTTACATCAACATATAAATTATCACTCAACTTTGTTGTTCCAGGAGGTGTAATTGTATAAGGATTGAAAGTTATAAAGGGGAAAGTAGAAATTAAAAATAAACCTAGTGCACTTATCAACTTCATATAAAAATTATTTTTAAACGCACAAAGATATAATACTTTTACAAATAAACAACTTAAAATATTAAAAATCTATAATTATGCCTGATTATAATATTCGAAAGTACCATCAGTAAACAAAACTATCACTTTTTCAACCGTTTTAGGCTCTTTCGAGCTTGAATTTGAATCTTTAAGTGTTTCTCTATGTTCTTTTGTAAATTCTTCTTTTTCAAATGATTTTGCAGTTTCCTCAACGTTTTCTGGCTCGTTATCTGCTGTTTTTAAAGGCTCTATACTTGAATATTTGTCTTCTTTATTGTTAACTTGAGAAAATAAATCATTCTCAACAGGTTTGGACGAAGGTAAATTAGACGAAATATTGCCCTGACTTTGTTTATACATTTCTCCTTTACCTAATAATAACCATTCTGAATTTATTGCTCTAAATCTTTCTAATAATTTTTGAACAAAATCAATTGACGGATTATTTCGACCTGACATAATATGAGAAATACTCGAAGCCTGTACTCCAATTTCGTCTGCCAATTTCGAAGCAGTCATTCCTTCTTCTTGTAAAATTTTTGAAATTCTATTACGCATTTTTTACAAAATTTTATGTTTACAAATGTAATGATTATTTTATTTACATTTGTGAATATTTATTAACAATTATATATTTACATTTGTAAAGTTAGTTTTTGCTGATTTTTGAAATTTATATAGAATTAAACTATATCAAAACCATTAAAAATAACCCTATTTATTGAGTAATTACAAACCTATTTTGAACACATATTTTAAGTCTATTCAAGGCTTTTTATAGTGTTTTACAATAAAATTCACAAATTTAAGTTAAACTTCAACTTAAATGATGTATAATACTGATTATTAACCTTATTATATGCCTAAAAACTTAAAATTTTAAGCATTTTCGTCATTTATTTACAAGATTATCAATTTTATTTAAGTATTTACATTAAATAGCTTATGTAATTAACTGAATATAAGTATGTTATATTTGGTAAAATTAGATGATTTTTTATTTGAAAAAAATTTACTTTTGTAAGTTAAATTTAATTTACATTTGTAATTATTTATTTAATTTATTATATAAATCACTTGTTTCACATTTGTAAATTGGTTAAACTTAGTTTTTGTACGATTTACATTTGTAAACATATTTAGTTTTTGTAAAAAATTTAAAATTGTGAATTTAAGCCTAATTTTACTCCAAGTATATTAAATATTAAAAAAAATAAATCCTGTCTTCTACCCTCTTAAAATTAGTTTTAACGATATTTTATTTTTTATAAGATATTGTTTTTTACGAAAAATATAAAATAGTGTATTTTATTTTTTTAAATTAATTATCTCTTATTTTTATGAACAAGCAAATTAAATTTTTTAAAAAATGTCAAATCCTATTTTTAAAAAAACTCAAAATACCTAATGATTTATTTTTTTGAAATTTCTAAGTCAATTTTTTTTCAATAAATCTGTATTAAGCTCCGAAAAGAATTAAATATCGCCTTTAAAACGCCTTTAAAATTTAAAATTATCAGCTAAACTTGTTGAGATAGAACGAATATAAGCTAAATATAGTGTATTTTTTATTTTTTAATTTTACTTAAAATATTTACAAAATCAACTTCGAAGTTAGGTGTAAAGACATTTTTAGATAAATTCTTTTTAATTTCCTTAAAACTCCAAAATTTTACTTCATCTACTTCATCATTTTTAACAAAATTAAATTCTTCGTGCTGAGCTAAAAAGACAAAAACCAATTCTTTTTCAATTTCTGATTCCCAAATATACTTTGTGATATATTGATATTTTAAATCTTTAAGACCTAATTCCTCGTAAGTTTCTCGTTGTAATGAAGTTTCTACGCTCTCTCCATGCGAAATATGTCCTCCTACTGCCGTGTCCCATTTTCCGGGTTGGATAAACTTATTTTCATTTCGTTTTTGCAATAGCACCTCTCCTTTTGAATTAAGTATATGTACATGAATTACAGGATGCATTCTTTTACTTCCATCATGAGCTTGGTCTCTTGTCATCACTCCTATTACCTTGCCTTCGGAATTGAGTTCTGACAATAGTTCTTGTTTTTTGAATTTTCGTCTAGCAATAATATTTTTCACAAGCTCTACAACAAAAAATACTGCAAACAGAATGTAAAACAATCCACCACTAATAAAAGCCCAAGCTTCTTTTGACATGAAAAAAGCAGAATAAAACACTAATACAGTGTGTGCCGCAAACAACCAAAACATTGTTTTGATATTTCTTCGGAATAGTTTTTCTTGTTCGTTACTAATTTCCAAGCCTTTAAAGTAGTGAGCCGACATTGCCAACAACAAATTTTTGGGCGAAAATGCTGAAACTCCTAAAAATGCAATAAGAATTAAGCCAATTATTCCTGGTTTTAATTTGAAAAATATATCGTTTTCTAAAATTATAGACACCACTCCCATCAACACTATTAAAACAGTATCAAACAGGACGAATTTATCAAGTTTTTTCTCTTTTATGTATATTACCAATAATTGTACTAAACCTACGCCTATAGCCACATATAGCCCTATTGTGGTACCCCAAATTTCATCGGCTAAAATAAATACCAATAGTGGCAGTAAGCCGGGCAAAATCATTTTTAGTATTTCAATTTTTTTCATTCAGCAAAATTACACAAAATCAGTTAAAAGTTAAAAGTTAAAAGCGATGCACTGAACGTAGTTGAAGTGTTAAAAGTGGCTGACGCGTCTATTGCTTCGCAGGTTCGCAAGCTCACTCTGCTCGCATGGGTTGAAAGAGTTAAACCACAAAAGACACAAAAGGACACAAAAGACACAAAATCAGTTAAAAGTTAAAAGTTAAAAGCGATGCACTGAACGTAGTTGAAGTGTTGAACCGAGCTTGCGAGCTCACCGAAGGTAAAGAGGCTGACGCATTATCAGTTAAAAGTTAAAAGTCGAACCGAGCTTGCGAGCTCACCGTAGGTAAAGTTAAAAGCGGTTTTTTGCTTGGCATTCCTTTATGAACTTTACGAACTTTATAAACTTTTAACTCATTCTTAATTCTTCATTCTTAATTCATCTTCATGCTAATACTAAAAACTTTTCAAATCCCAAATCCACCATTCAAGTCCTTTTAACTTTACAAACTTTATAAACTTTTTACTGAATAAAAAAAAAACTGCCCAAGCCAAAACTCAGACAAGTTTTTTTATTATTCACTTAAAAATGTCCGTCTTTAAAAACTTTACAAACTTAATAAACATTTAACTAATTATCCCTTACACAACGAACAGAAAAGCCTGACTCCCTGTAATCGTAGTACCTACCAACATCAGTGTTATCGTAGCCCAGACCCCGTACCCATGCACTACTGGTACCGTACTCGGTAGAAGACCACCAAATACCGTCGTACCCAATAGAGTTAAAACTTCCATCGTAGTAATCACGGAAGCCACCCGGCAGAGCTGTAAAGCCAGATTCGTTATTAGCACCTGCATTTGGGGCTGTCCAGTGTGTGGTACCTGCTTCTTTAAGTTTTCCACCTTCATCAGTACCTCGCCAACCTTCCTCATTTGCTTGCTCTGGTGGCATTCCTAAATACATCTCAAGCTGTTGCCATTCTGCATCGCTTGATAAATGCCAACCTGATGGGCAAGCATTCAGAGCTGAGATCCAATTATATAAAACACCATAAGTTGCATAATTTGCTGTTGCTTTAGCTGCTGAAACACTAGTGCCATTATAACCGTAAACATAATAATAAGCCTCAGTATTAGAACCTGTACCAGAACCTACTACACTTGGCAAATATTTTAAGTTCTCTGCCATCCAAAACTGCTCGCCTATTTTTACAATATTATAACGATTACCATCTCTTGAGTCTGTAAGACCTTTATTTATAATTTCAAGTGCATCTATTCTTGCCAATAAAGTATTTACAGTAGTTTCCAAAGCATCTACGTAACCCTTTGTTGCAGCGTCGTGTGTATTGTCAGGGTCAGCAAGGTTGGTAATTTTTTGAGAACCTGCACTATTATTTATAGAAAGTACATTTGTAAGATTTTGAGTTTCTTCTGTTAAAAAAGTAAGGTCATTAGTAAATCGCTTAAATTAGTAGGTGTATTTATCAAGTCTTCATAATCACCACTTGTTGCTACTTCTTTAAAATCAGGTTTCCCTTCTATATTATCCCAAGTAACATTAGTTGCATTTACTTGTCCTGGTTCAAATTTGCCTGTTGCTCCATTAAAAACTAAAACATCGCCATTAACTGCTCCTGTGGCATCTATATAAACCACATCGCGAGCAGTAAATGCATAAGGAACTGTTACAAACTCTATTGTGCCAAGTGTTAAGTCAAAACCTAAACTTGCAGTTGGGTCATAATCAACTTTCATTAATTTAGCACCATTTGCCCAATCTATATTTGTAAAACTACCTTCACTCATATAAGGGTCTCTTCCAATTTGAAAGGCAAAAGAACCATAAGCATTAGTCATCAATGAACGAATTTCGCGATAAACTTGTGGTCCTTCAGCAGAACCATCTAAAATTGTTAGCTGTATCATTATTTGAGTATTGCCCATAACTTCACCACTTGCATCACGAGCTATTGCCTGAAAATTTATTGCATCAGGTACTTGAGAATATGCAGTCTTGGCTGCAAATAAACTCACAATTGCGAATAAAATCGCAAAACTTAATTTAAGAATTGTCTTTTTCATAATTATTAAATTTATTTAGTTTTTAATTATTTTTACTGCGTTAATTGTCTCTGTTTCTTCTTCAATAACTGCCAAATGATAAGTACCGGGAGCTAAATTGCTTAAATTCATACGCAACTCATCTTGGTTGGCTTGTGTTTTTTGGTAAACAACTTGTCCATTGCTATTGTATATAAGCAAGTTAATTTTAACACCTGCTTTCAAACCTGTTTTAAGAGTTAAAATATCGCGTACAGGATTTGGGTAGCAATACATTGGGTTGTTAGTTGCAACCTCTTTTACAATGGTAAAAACACCTTCTCCACCTGTGTTGCTTTCACTACCAAGCGAGCCTGTTTCAATAACTATATCGCCACCTGCAATGGTAAAATTAAATGTTTCGCCAATTACATAATTCACTTCATCTGTCGTCGCACCGCCAGAAGACATGCTAATACGGTCGAGATTTTGAGCAAAACTAAATGCCCAAAATGATGTAAACAAGAGTAATACTAGTATTTTTTTCATATACATTAAATTTAAATTGTTAAACAATATTGTTGATTTAAAAATTTTAAATTTGCTATATAAATAATGCTTATTGAATTTCCGCACCCGCGCTTACGCTTATTGAGCGGAGCCGAAATAAGCGAAAACAAATAAGTGGCACTACCGGGCGTTGAGCGAAGTCGAAACGCCTGTGTATGCGAACACCAGCATTAGACATAACAAAATTTGCATTTTTATTACAACTAAACACATCAATATTCTCCACAGTAAAATTCATCTTTTAGATAATTTTTTGTCAAAGGTATAAATTTTAATTTCATAACAAAAGAAAAAATAAGAAAATTTTTAAAGAATTAAACAAAATGTGTGGGCTTTTTGAACTTTAGGGTATTTATAATTTTTTTCTGATTTGGGGTGAAATAAATAAATATTTGTATAGATAAGACACTGCGCATGCGCAGTATCTACTATACTGCTAATTTATTGAAATACAATCTTTTAACTGAATTTTAATAAAAATTAACGTCTTTATAAACTTTTGCTTTCAGCGAGCTCGTAAACTCGGTTTACTTTATAAACTTTTAACTGATTTCATTGTGTTGCCCTTGCGGGCAAAGCCTTTGAGGGGACAACTACCGCAGGCTGCGCCTACGGTTAATCACATGTTGTCCTACGGACAAACCTTTGATAGTCTTATTTTGCCTCACGGACAACCTTAACCTGCTCGCTCCTAACACCCATGACGCTCGCTCGGATTTAGCTTCGCTGAGCTCGCATGGCTCGGTTGTAATCCGAGTGCAACATAGCCAACACTCGGCGAGCATAGCATTTTTTTTCATTCAAAAATTGAAATCTCTTCTATCAAAGCCCCTGGTTGAATTTTGTCAATTACTTCAACACCTTCAACTACTTTACCAAAGCAAGTGTGGTTTCTGTCTAAATGTGCTGTGTTTGTGCGACTATGACAAATAAAAAATTGTGAACCGCCTGTATTTCTACCTGCATGTGCCATCGACAAAACTCCTCTGTCGTGATATTGTAAATCGCCATCTAATTCACAATCAATTTGATAGCCTGGTCCACCTGTTCCTACTCTAGGATTTGTAATATCTTTTGAAAATGGACAACCACCTTGAATTACAAAATTTGGAATCACTCTATGAAATCTTAATCCATTGTAAAATCCTGATTCTGCTAATTTTATAAAATTTGCAACCGTATTAGGTGCATCATCATGATAAAATTCAACAGTCATACTGCCTTGATCAGTTTTAATTATTGCTTTTTTCATATATTATTTTATTTGTTTTAAATCCTAAATCAATGAATTTTTATATTCGTAAATCTTATTCGTTTTTCCAATTTCCAAATTTAAATTCGCAATCGCAAAAAGTTTTATCAATTCTTATATAAGTACTTTCTAATTTATTATGAATCCACTTTTCAATTATTTTTTGTCCTTTTTGTTGTGTTGCATATTCTTGAATTTCAAGATAATCGTCTGTTAAATTAGCTTTATGTTCTTCTACTTTTTGGTCGAGTTTAACAATTTTTATAAGTTTTGCTCCTTTGCTTGAACTAGATAAAAATGGCTTTGTATATTCTCCTACTTTTAAACCTGCAATATTTCTAACAGTGTTTGGGTCAACAAACTCATTAGCCAATTTTGTGGTTCCATAATATGGATTAATAACTTTACCATTATTAGATTTTGTTTCTCCATCGCTATATTTTGTTACAGCTTCGCTAAAACTTATAGAATCTTTTTGCAGCAATTCGTAAACTTCAAGAGCTTTTTCTTCGGTAATACTAATTTGCTCAACACTAACTTCTGGGGTTAACAAAATATGTCTAAAATTCATCAAATTTCCTTTTTTCTCAATAAGTTGAATTATATGATATCCATATTCAGTTTCTACGACTCTCGACACTTCGATTGGACTTGTTAAATTAAATGCAACAGAAGCAAATTCAGGAACTAAATCTGTTCGGCTAACAAAACCTAATTCTCCTCCTTTTGTTGCAGAACCTGGGTCTTCTGAATATAATATTGCTAAAGTTTGAAAGCTTTCGCCGTTTAAAATTCTGTCTCTCAAGTCGTTGAGCTTTTGTATAGTTGCATCTTTTTCTTCTTTACCAATTACTGGTGCAAACACAATTTCTGAAAGTTCAAAAAATGCAGAAACCATAGGAATACTATCTTCTGGAATTTTCTCAAAAAACTCTTTAACTTCGCTTGGAGTAATTTTAATATCTGACACTAAACCTGCTTGTACTCTTTGGGTTAAAAGCTGTTCGTGAATTATAGACTTAAAATCTTTTTTTATTTCGCTTATAGATTTTCCATAAAATTCTTCCATTTTTTTCTCACTTCCTAATTGATTTACAAAAACGGAAATACGTCTATCTAACTCTGATTCAATTTCTTTGTCTGTAATTTCAACACTATCTTGAAGTGCTTGCAAGTACAATAATTTTTGAAACATAAGTTCTTCTAAAATATCGCATCTTAAATCTCCGTTTAAATCATAGGTGCCTTGAGCTCTAAGCTGAATATATTGATTTTCTACATCTGATTTTAAAACAATCTCATTTCCAACTACTGCAACAACTTGGTCGATAACCTCCTGCGAAAACATAGTTTTTGAAATCAAGAAAACCAAGACTAATAATATTATATTTTTCACTGTTTAAATTTTAATTAATTACTAATTTACCGCTATTTATAGCATTTGTTTTTAACTCGTTTTTTACTTGTTGATATTTACTATCTTTTCTATTTTTTATAATTACTTGATAAATAAGTGTTTCAGCTAATTCTAAAGGCATAGTGTCGCCTTCAGTAATAATTTTATCTATTTTTACTAAATAACGCATATCATCATAAACATAGTTTACAAAATTTTGGTTTTGTTGAAAATCACTTATATTACCTTCATAATGAATTATTTCTAAAAAATCATCTAGTTCAATCCAATCTTTCAAAAAATAAACCTTACGTCCTGTACCTATGCAATAATCAATAAGCGCTTGTTCGTCTTCTAACGAACTCTTTCTAACCGTTTCGTATTCATAATAATGAGATGCTTTTGGATCTAAAATTGTCATGTAATGAGCTTTAACATAAGTGTTTGACAGTTTATAATTATCCAAATATTTATTATAATATTCTTCTATTTCATCACGGCTAACTTTCTCATTTATAGAATTATAAACATGATTATTCAGATACTCATTCACATATAAATTTTTGCGATAATCTTCAACTTTTCTACAAATATTTGAAGTATCTGTAATTTTTATTTTAGCTTCATCAAAAAACAATTTTTGCTCTAACCATGCATCAATCAAAGAATTAACAAAATTTACAGAATCTGTTTTAGAATTAAATTTGGGTAATTTTTTAATAATATCTTCTTCTAATAAATATTCATTACCATATTTTACAATAATTTTACCTTGAGGTTCTTTGTTTTTATCAGTACAAGAACTCAATAAAATTAGTATTGCAATATTTATAAGAAGTGCAAAAAATCTCATTTTAATTCGCTAATGTCTTTAAAACATCTTTATGAACCTTTATATTGTATTTGTTTCTTAAAGTTTTAATCCATTCTTTTTCTAAATAGTTTTGATAATCAGCTGTGATTATTCCTTTGGCTTCATTCAATGTTTTAATTTCTGGTCCATGCACTTCAATTAGAGTTATAGTGTTGTTTTCGCCTTGTGAAACTAATCTTAAGCCGTCTGTTTCTGAAACATTAAATTTCTTTATATTAGAATCTATTAGTGGTTTAACAGCTTTTTCGGCAAATGCACTTTCTTTAAGAACAATAGCGGTACTATCTTTTTTATTTATTTTTGCTAAGATAAATTCTTCGGTTTTCTTTTTGTTAAATAGTTTCACTGCTGAATTTAAGACTTTAGCATCTTTACATTCATAAACTCTTACATCATAACGATAATCCCACATATAGGAATTTTTATTTTCTTGGTAAAATTTTTCAAGTCCTGCAGTATCTTGAATAGCTTTAGACCAAACAAATCTATCTGTTAATTCAAAAAGTAAAATTCCATCGTGATATTCTTTTATCAAATAACGAAAATCTTGATATTTATCTTCTAATATATCTTCTTCATACATTAGAATCATTTTTGAAACAAAATTATTATAAGCATTGTCAACAAACATTTTAACATCTTGTGGACTTTGTTTACGATTAAATTTCATTATATAATTAACAAAAACTTGTTGTGTTTTTGTTTGATTAGCAAATGTTAAAATTGGCTTATCTAATTTTAAATTTTCATCTACCGCCCATGTACCGTTAAAGATTGAATCTGTAACTATTTCATAAAATATTTTACGATTTT